>JAEEGI010013973.1_pt1 | contig 16951 bp, 12 predicted proteins | sample 8958751 | NCBI WGS metagenome assembly JAEEGI01 (sample SAMN16246545, study PRJNA631951) | gut metagenome | biome: gut microbiome; feature: rumen; material: KS-attached | host: Bos | place: Iran: Karaj | collected 2018-10
AAGCCGGCTCCAAGATGAGATTTCCATAGAGGGTCGTGGGAGACTACCACGTTGATAGGCAGAAGGTGTAAAGGCAGTAATGTCAAAGCCGATCTGTACTAATAGCCCGAGAGCTTCGAAACAAGAATAAAAACAACGAAGTGACGAAGAGTGAGCCTCGAGTTCTCTTTCAAAGATATAACGTCAGGAAGGGTGAAACCGACCTGACGTACAAAGGAAAAAAATTAGGCGGTTATAGCGGCGAGGATCCACCTCTTCCCATCCCGAACAGAGAAGTTAAGCTCGCTTGCGCCGATGGTACTGCGACACCATGTGGGAGAGTAGGAAGCCGCCAACTTCAAAAAGGCCTGTCAGCTGACGCTGGCAGGCTTTTCTTTTTGAAGTTGCCGGCTTAGCCGGCCTATAATACGGGGGCTACGCCCCCGAACCCCCATCGCTTCGCTATCGCCTTGACAGGCGATTTGTATTCGGAAGGGGACTTGAGGTTCGTACATTATTATTCCTCTCAGTTTCTCCCCTAAGACCCCCGCGGCGCAAAGCGCCGGGCAGAAAATGACCGTAGCATAAAAGAGCATGCGACCGGCGTTAGCTAGGTCGCGAGAGCGAGCGCATTCCGGGCGCGAGCGAAGCGGGCGAAGCGACAGGGAGCATGGCTTTTATGCAAGGCTTCTGCCCGAATTTTCCTATCTTTACGGGCAATGATCAAGAATATAATTTTCGATTTTGGGGCGGTGCTGGTAGATTGGGACCGGCACTATCTGTACGACGAATATTTCAAGACCGATGAGGCCAGGGAGTTGTTCGAACGTAACACCGGCCGCAAGGGTGTGTCTCCGCTTGAAATGTCACAGTGGTTTCTGGATAATATCTGCACCATCCCCTGGAATGCTCAGATGGACGGTGGCAAGCCGCTGGAGCAGGGTACAAACGAACTTGTGGCAATCTATCCTGATTGGGAGAAACCCATCAGGATGTTCTTCGGTGAGTGGATAAAGATGTTCCACGGTGCTATCGAAGGCATGTATGAGATTGTCAGCGACCTTAAACAGAGGGGCTTTGCCCTGTACGGCCTCTCCAACTGGTCGGCAATTACCTTTGACAAATATGTTGGTCCATACTTCCCTGTCTTCAGGCTTCTGGAGGGAATGGTAATCTCCGGTTATGAAAAATGTATCAAGCCGGACGAAAAGATATACCGGCTGCTCCTGGATCGCTATAATCTGAGGCCGGAAGAAAGCGTTTTCATAGACGACAGCATTCCCAATTTGGAGGGAGCTGCGCGTCTGGGCATCCACACTTATCACTTTACGAATGCCAAAACATTCGCGGCCGACCTTGACAGAATCATAAATATTGATTAATTTCGTTTAATCAATCAACTTTTAAAATGGACCGCAGAGTTATTATTTTCGACCATCCGCTGATTCAGCACAAACTGTCAATTCTCCGGGACAAGGACACCGGTACCAAAGGTTTCAGGGAACTCGTAAGCGAAATCGCGATGCTTATGATGTACGAGGCCACCCGTTACCTTCCGCTGGAAGACATTGATGTCGAAACCCCGATTGCAACTGCACACTGCAAGTGCATCTCCGGCAAGACGCTGGCCTTCGTACCTGTGCTCCGTGCCGGTCTGGGTATGGTAGAAGGCGCCTTGGCGCTGGTGCCTGCCGCAAAGGTCGGACATATAGGCCTCTATCGTAATGAACAGACGCTGGAACCGGTGGAATATTACTGCAAGCTTCCTCAAGATATCGCCAGCCGCGATGTGTTTGTACTGGACCCGATGCTTGCCACGGGTGGTAGTGCCATCGCCGCAATAGACCTTATCAAGAAGCGTAAACCCCGCTCCACAAAGTTCCTGTGCATCATATGCGCTCCGGAAGGTCTCACGGCGCTCAAACAGGCACATCCCGATGTGGATATCTTCTGTGCAGGTATGGACGATCACCTGAACGAAAACGGCTATATTGTCCCGGGTCTGGGAGACGCGGGAGACCGTATTTTTGGAACTAAATAGCGGTTGGATTATTACAGGCTCAACTCGAATGCGAGGCGGGCCATGTCTTTGAAACCGTTCTGCCTATCCTCACTGGGAAGTTCTTCCCCGGTGGGGATTATATTTGATACTGTACAGATCGTGAGAGCTTTCTTACCTGCTCTCTGTGCGTTAAGATACAGCGCAACGCTCTCCATTTCCACTCCCAGCAGGTTGTTTTCGCGGCAGTCGGCCAGATCGTCATTATCTGTATAGTATGTGTCGCTGCTCATAATGTCACCCACAAAGTACTGGAGTCCGAGCCGTTCTGCAGCAGCTGCCGCCTTGGCGCATAGGGTTTCGTCGCCGGGAACGAATCCGCACTTGTTGCCGTTGTTGCGGTAGAACATCAGGTAGTTGGTCTCGGAATAGGAGCGTCGGCCGATGATGATGCTGCGCATCGGCGTCTTGCTGCTGGCGGCACCGATGCTGCCAACGCGGATGATACTCTCCACACCGTAGAAATTATAGAGTTCGTAAGTGTAAAGGCCGATTGATGGCTGACCCATACCGCTGGCCATTACGGTAAAAGGAACGCCCTTGTAGGTGCCGGTATAGCCCTGAATGCCGCGTACATTGTTTACCAGGACGGGGTTGTCCAAAAAAGTCTCTGCAATCATTCTGCTGCGCAGGGGGTCTCCGGGCATTATTACGGTTTTTGCTATCTGGCCTTCTGTGGCTTCGTTGTGGGGAGTAGGTATCATATCGAATTATTGGGAATCTCTGAATTTGAAGTCTCTTTCGGCAACGTCGCGAGGGTAGATGCGATAGACGCACGTTGCATCGGCGCAAAGTTCATCGTGACTGTCATAGAGTTTGACCTCTATGAATGCCATCATCATCTTCTGGTTGATGAGGCGGGCTTTGAGTGTTACCGGCCCTTCTACTGTGCTGACCGGTTTAATGTAGCGGATATCCATCTTGCTGGTATATCCGCTGGTGCGAAGTTTCCGGAAGACGACCCATCCGGCGGCTTCGTCTATCAGTGTAGCCTGAATGCCGCCGTGCAGCGTGTTGATCCATCCCTGAAATGTGTCGGACGGTTGCCAGACGCTGATGATGTATTCGCCGTCTTCCGAAAAAGACATCCTCAGGCCGAGGGGGTTGTCGGGACTGCAACCAAAGCAGTTGTACCCTTCAACCCCGGCCCAGGGATTGATTATTTCTTGCAGCATTCCTTATGGTTCACAAGTTTGCCCATGCGGGCCTTTACGGTAACATTCACTCTGGAGTAAATGAGAGGGAACCGCTTGTAGGTCTTGGTAACCTGGGGATACATTACAAAATCGTATCCGGGATTCTTCTCCATCAGGTCGTAAATTGCATATTGCTCTGCACCTTTTACGATGTTTTCCAGACCAACGATAGGAGCATCGAACTCAGCGCGGTCGGTATGGCTGAAAATACGTTTCCAGTCGATGCCGAATACATAAAGCACGGAGGCTTCGCCGGTCACTGCATCATCTGAAAGCTCGTAATCATGTCCGGTGAGTTCAAAGCGGACGTTGGGCTCACGCATAGTACGGAAAGTGGTCGAGCAGCTTGATGCAAGAACGACAGTCAGAATCAGAATAGGTAAAAGACGTTTCATTTTTTTTAGTTATTGGTTAATGATACAAATATAACAAAAAAGAATAGAAAACCACCCCCGGCGCAAGACAATTCCGGGGGTGGCAGAATAACGCAAATAACTAAAATGTGTTAATTGTACAGGAAGCGCTTGATGCTTCCCTTGGGTGTCTTGTCAAATGAATCTCTCTTTTCTTCTACCTTTGATATCTGACTGTAAGCAGGTAGTATGCGATTGATCTTGGCGCGGATTTTCTCCGGCAAGTCTTTGATATCCAGTGCGGTGAGTCCTTTGGCCTTGATTTGGTCCTGATCGAAGCGGACCAGCGAGACCAGTTTTGAGGCGCGGCCTATAACCAGCGATTCGGCCACGAATTCCATGGAATTGAAGGCGGCCTCTATCTCCTCGGGATAGATGTTCTGGCCGTTGGCAGAAAGGATCATGGTTTTGCAACGGCCCTTAATGAAGATGTTGCCCCTGGAATCCATTACTCCAAGGTCGCCGGTGCGCATGAAACCGTCCTCTGTAAAGAGGTTCTCAGAGGCTTCGGGATTGTTGAAATAGCCGCTGCAGATGTTTGAGCCTTTGGCCTGAATCTCGCCGGGGATGTGTTCGGGATCCTCGGAGTCGATGCGGACCTCGGCGCTGTCGACCTTGATGCCGCAGCTGCCGGGGACGAAGTTCCACGGTTCGGCGTATGCCAGCAACGGTGCGGCCTCTGTCATGCCATAGCCGACGGTGTAGGGGAGGCCCATCTTGTGGAAGGCCTTCTCCACGTCGGGATTGAGGGCGGCGCCGCCCATGATAAACTGCTGCACGTTGCCGCCGAAGGCGCCGATAAGTTTCTTAACTATAGCCTTGTAGATAATCTTGTTGATGCCCGGGATTGCGGTCAGTACCTTCATATACCACTTGCCCAGTACCGGTTTGATGGAGGAATTGTAGACCTTCTCCATAACCAGCGGCACGGTGATGATAAGGTAGGGCTTGACCTCGCCCACGGCCTTGAGCAGGGTGGATGCGGCGGGGGTCTTGCCCAGATAATAAACCGTTACGCCAAAGCAGAGCGGGTACATGAACTCGAACACCATGCCGTAGATGTGGCCCATGGGGAGCATCGAGACGATATTGTCTTTGTTGGATGCGGCGATATGGCGGATGGCGAAGTCGATGGAGGTGGAGAAGCACTCGTAGCGGAGCATAACGCCCTTGGGAGCACTTGTGGTGCCGGAGGTGTAATTGATCACCGCCAGGTCTTTCATATTATCAATATGGTATTTGACGTCGTCGCGGCCAAACCAGTTGGGATATTTCTTTGCAAAGTCGGTGTCCAGATTCTCGAAAGCCTTTGCGGTGTCCTCTTCCGCACTCCAGAGCAGGCTCCAGTCGGATATGTTGACCACGTAATGCAGGCGCGGCATTCGGGTTATATCGAGTTTATTCCATGAGTCCTTATCGGTGAAAAGCACCAGGCTCTCGGAATGGTCCACCAGGTTGCAGACGGCGTCCGGGGTAAAGTCGGAAAGCAGCGGCACGGCCACCGCGCCTGAGGTGTTCACGGCCAGGAAAGTGTTTGCCCAGCGTGCCGAGTTGGGGGCGAAGAGGGTGATCTTGTCGCCCTTGCCGATGCCGGTCTTCTCTAGCAGCAGGTGCAGCTTTGCGATATTGGTAGCTACCTCTGCAAACGTTAACTCTTCTCCGTGCCAGTCGCACAGTGCCTTCTCGTTCCAATTGTTGCGGATTGTCTGTGTAAGTTGTTCGATGTAGTTTATCATAATACCTTTATATCGTGTGTTTTAGATTACAAATGGGGTTCCGCTCCAGCCGATGCGTACGCGCCTTTCCGGAATGCGGAGTGTTTGGGCGTGGGCGGGGATGCGCTCGGCCACGTCGGTGAACTGGAGGGAACAATCTATTCCGATTCTGTCCAGCCAGTAGAGGAAACGGCGCTCAAACACGCTTTCTGCTATGCCGCGGGTGAAGTTCATATTCAGGCGGCCGCCAAAGCTGGCACATGCGCAGGCACCTGAACGGCCGCGGGCACGACCCAGCAGAAAATCGACATCGCGGACGTGTGCTGCCACCGACACCGGAAGCTTGACCTCACCCAGATTTGACAGGGTGTAGGAGCAGTAGCGGTCGCCCTTGAGCGTATTTACCAGATTGATGATGGGTTTCTTTATCATCCTGGGGATGCAGCGGATGGCCAGATTGTCTTCCAGGGCCACGTTTGCCGCCACGCGGGTGGTGATAGGGCCCTTCTTAACATAATCGGCCTTCTGGCTGCGGACCATCTTTATTATTTCTTCCAGACTCCAGTCGCCTTTGGCGGCGTCTACGCCCAGATGAACATAAGACGAGAAGTTGCGCAGGGTCTTCCGGTTGAACATAGGGCGCAGATTCACTGGAACTTCAATTTTGAGGTTTCCGTTCTGTTTTCTGGTACCGCTTAAGTTCCTTGTGTCCTGGAGGGCGGCAAGCATTAGCGATGTCAGTAGCTCCGTGATGGTGCAGTTATATTCGCGCGACTTGGCTGCCAGTGATTCCGTAGAAATGGAGAACCTGGTGTTGTGCAGCACATAAGAGGGTTCCTTTGTGCCGGGGATGTGCCATGCCTTGCGCTCCTTGTCCAAACTCCCTTTGAGGCCGGAGAAAGAATCGAAGCTGTCTTCAATCTCCTCCGGGCGCGCTTCTTCCGCAGGGTTGAGAATCCATCCGCCATATTCGGGGGTGATGCCTTCCTTCAGTCGCAGATATTCTGCCGTGAGGCTCATCAGGAACGTCATGGCTCCGGTGCCGTCGGTCAGTGCGTGGAATATGTCGAGGGTGATCTTGCAGCCCTTGCAACCCGCCTTGAACATATATCCGCCGTTGTCTTTCAGAGAGAATATGTTCATGGTGTTGTCGCGGCCCGCTATTGGCATATTGTCCAGACGGTGGAGATACCACCAGAAGAAGCCGTTGCCAAGGGTGTAAGTGAAGCCGGGGAAGCGGCCTATTATGTTTTTGAGCGCCACGTTAAGAAGTCGTAGCGAGACCTCGTGATCGAGCGTGACGCTCATCCTGAACTGGGCGGCGTAGCGGCGTGTCCGGCAGGAGGGGTATATTATAGCGGCATTGTCGAGCCGTATCCATCGTGGCGCAATCATTACTTTTTCGTTTTTTGCAACGGCAAAAGTAGAGTGCACGCGCGGTACAGGGAAAAGAAGTCCGTGGGTAAACGGTTTTTGTCACAAAACGCCCCTTTTTGTGACAAAAATGCCGGTTTTTGTGACGAAAAACGGGTAAAAGTTCGTTCGTCACAGCGTTAAATTGACGGAAAAGCGGGGTTACAGGGTGGCTTCCAGGGTGTATGTAAAGCTGTCGGCGCGATAGTAGCCGATGTTGTATTCTACGGGGATATTATTCTCGTCGTAGACAAAACGCTTGCGGATAAGAATCGGATCGTTGGGTGATATTTCCAGTTTGGCGGCTTTGTTTTCGCCGGCAAGTCTTGCCGATACTTCTTCCTTAGATATTTTTACGTGTATGCCGTAGTTCTCTTCAAGCATATCGTAAAGCGGCATGCTGAAGTTCTCCTCTCCAGAAATCGGGAGTTTGGGGTTGAAATAAGAAATGAAGAACACGAAGGGGAAGGAGGTGTTGCCGCGTAGCCTTTCCATTACCACACAACGTACGTCTTCGCTGATGCCAAAGAAATTGGCGATTTCTTTTGTGGGTGTCTTTGAATACACCCTGAGCTCATAGTTCTTAACCTCAATGCCCAGCATCTTCATCTCCTGGGAGAAACTGTGCCAATTCTTGACGCCGCCGGTGATTCCCTTGCGGGCCACTTTGGTCCCGACGCCCTTTTTGCGTATCAGCAGACCTTCGAATACCAGCTGGTTGATGGCCTGACGAAGCGTGTTCCGTGATATTTGCAACTGATCGGCCAGTTCGACCTCTTTGGGAAGCATCTTGCCGTTTTTATACTCGTCGCTTTCTATCAACTCCCTGAGCAGGTCTTCTGCCTGTTTGTGAAGGGGAATCTCGCTGTTGGGGTTAAGTTTCATAAATGGTTATTTCTAATCGCTTTGCAAAAATAGTAAAAATATTTTTGGAGTATACATATATTATGCATATATTCGCACAAAATCTAATATGTTCATACATATATGAGAAAATCGAACTATGACAAATATCCATCAACGGCTGTTAACGGCAGCGTGCGGGTTGGGTGGAAAAGTATTGCAAAAGAACTTGTATGTGGGCTAGAATACAATCTCGCAGTGGATTGTTACACTGGAGTCCTGGAAGATGAAGTTATTGACGCGTTACGTCCCCACTTTTCAGCAATTGTTCATACAAACGATTTAATGAAAAGCGAGTCACAGGTCAGGTCAATGACAGAACGGTTTATGACCAATCATGTCCTTTTTGGTTATGTAGCCAACATATCTTTAGAGGACTTCTTTGATAAGAAGAAGCTGGCCGCCGCCCGTTCGCAATTGGAAGGTGGCAAGCGTACTCTTATTATAGGTGTCGGCGCCGCCCTTGTTGCAGAAGACAAAGACCGCCTGGTGTATGCTGATATGGCCCGCTGGGAAATCCAGCAGCGCTTTCGTCGCCACCTGGTGCGCGGTATCGGTGTGGATAACCGTACGGATGCAGTCTCGGTTCAATACAAACGCGGCTATTTCATTGACTGGCGCACGCTGGATGCATATAAAGAGAGATTGTTCAGCAAAGTTGAGTGGTGGCTGGATACAAACGATGCATCCACCCCCAAGCTCATCAGCGGCGAAACGTTCCGTGCCGGCATGGCAAAGACGGCCCGCAAGCCTTTCCGCGTGGTGCCTTTCTTTGACCCGGCGCCGTGGGGCGGACAGTGGATGAAGGATGTATGCGACCTGGACCGCAGCGAGGCCAACTACGGATGGTGCTTTGACTGCGTGCCGGAAGAAAACAGCCTGCTGCTGGAGGTCGACGGCGTCAAGGTGGAATTCCCCGCCAACGACCTGGTGATGACTCACAGTCGCGAATTGCTGGGAGTGCCGGTAGAGGGGCGTTTCGGCAAGGATTTCCCCATCCGGTTTGATTTTCTGGACACCATCGGCGGCGGCAACCTGAGCCTTCAGGTGCATCCTACGGCCGATTATATCCGCAAGACATTCGGTATGTCCTACACCCAGGACGAGAGCTATTATATAATGGATGCGGGGGAAGGCGCCTCCGTCTATCTGGGCTTCAAGACCGGAGCCGACAAGGATGAGATGCTGGCCGACCTTCGTGCTGCAGAGCGTGGCGAGAAGAGTTTTGATGCCGAGAAATATGTCAACCGCATTCCTGCCAGGAAACACGACCACTTCCTGATTCCGGGCGGCACGCTTCATTGCTCTGGCGCAGAGGCCATGGTGCTTGAGATCAGCGCTACCCCCAACCTGTTTACTTTCAAGCTTTGGGACTGGGGCCGTATGGGTCTGGATGGCAAGCCGCGTCCGATAAACGTGGAGCACGGCAGCCACGTGATCCAGTGGGAGCGCAATACCGAATATGTCCATGCCAACCTCGTGGACCACTTTGAACCGACTGTGAAAGGGGAGGGCTGGAGCGAAATCAAAACCGGCCTCCATCCTGCCGAATTCATCGAGACACGCCGCACCAGTTTTGCCGGCACCGTTCCTTTCGAGACCCGCGACAGCGTACAGGTGCTCAATCTGGTGGAGGGAGAAGAGGCGGTTGTGGAGAGCCCCGACGGCAGCTTCGAGCCGTTCGTAGTCCATTATGCCGAGACATTCATCATCCCGGCATGCGTCGGACGGTTTACGATCTGTCCCTACGGTGAATCTGAAGGAAAGGAGTGTATGGTGATTAGGGCGTATGTGCGTTTTAATGGATAAGATTAATAGAGTAAGTCCCTTCCCCGAGGGAAGGGATTTAGGGATGGGGTAACGTTATAATAGGTTGTGCGTCAGGAAAGGTTTCGCAAGATCCCTGACGTTCAATTTGAACTGATTAGTGAATTTTGCGAAACGTGTGTATGTACGAGAACGATAACAGAACAGTAATGACCCTGGATGCGGGTGGAACCAATTTCGTGTTCTCCGCAATCCGTGGCTGCAGGCAGGTAGTCGATTCCATCCGCCTGGATGCCGTAACCGACAGCGTGGCCCGCTGTCTGGAGGTTCTTTCGGAAGGGTTCAACCGTGTGAAGGCGGCGCTGGACACCGAACCGGTGGCCATCAGTTTTGCCTTTCCCGGACCTGCCGACTACGAGGCCGGCATCATCGGAGACCTGCCCAATTTCCCCTGCTTCAGGGGCGGTGTACCAATCGGACCATATCTGGCAGAGCAGTTCAATCTGCCGGTATTCATCAACAACGACGGCAACCTGTTTGCCTACGGCGAGGCGCTTGCTGGCATTCTGCCCGAGATGAACGCGCGTCTGGAGGCAGCCGGCAGCTCGGTTCGCTATAAGAACCTGATCGGTCTCACCCTCGGCACCGGATTCGGAGCCGGCGTTGTTATCGACAACGTACTGCTCAAAGGCGACAACGGATGCGGCGGCGACGTTTGGCTGATGCGCAATGTGCATTATCCCGATATGATTGCGGAGGAGAGCGTAAGCATCCGTGCCGTCAAAAGGGTTTATGCCGAGGCCTCCGGAGATACGCGCTACCTTACACCCAAAGATATCCAGCAGATTGCGGACGGTATTGCAAAGGGCAATCGTGAAGCCGCCATCAAAGCATACACGGATATGGGTGCGGCTATAGCAGACGCCCTGGCACATGCGCTGGATATTGCCGACGGTCTGGTTGTCCTTGGCGGCGGCATATCCAAGGCATACAAATACATAATACCCGCAATTCAGGAGCACATCCGCGGATGGCTTCAGATGGATTTGGTGGATCTTACCACAGAAGAGGGTATGAGCGCATTCCTGAAAGATACAGCAGTGGAACTAAGGGTACCCGGCAGCGACCGTACAGTGCTCTACCACAGCGAGAAGAAGACCGGCATAGCGGTGTCGCACATAGGCACCAGCGAGGCTGTTTCGCTGGGCGCATACGCTTATGCACTAATGCAAATCGACAAACAATAAATATCAATCAATTATTAACAACCAATCGAACAACATGAAAAAAGCATTCTCTATTGCTCTTGCATTACTGCTCGGCGCTGCATTTTCCCTGCAGGCAGTTGCGCAGAATGCAACCAACCGGATTTCCGGGACTGTTGTTTCCAACGGAGAACCTGTCATTGGAGCTTCCGTGATGGTCAAGGGTACCAGCGTCGGTGCAGCAACCGACGTTGACGGCGCTTACGTAATCACTGCGGATCCCGGTCAGGTGCTGGTCGTTTCTGCCATCGGCTATGAGACCCGCGAGGTAGTAGTAGGCAACAGTTCGACTGTCAATATCTCGTTGGAAGAGGTATCAACGCTTCTCGACGACGCAGTCGTGGTGGGTTACGGCGTTCAGAAGAAGGTCAATCTGACCGGCGCCGTAGCTTCGGTTTCCACCGAGGAACTTGAGGGTAAGCCCATCGCCAACGTCCTGGAAGGTCTGCAGGGTACCACCCCTGGTCTCGTAATCCAGCAGGGAGCCTCCACTCCCGGCGGTTCGCCTACACTCAACATCCGTGGCTACAACACCATGAACAACAACGACCCTCTGGTCATCATCGACGGTATCGAGGGTTCTCTGGCAAACCTCAATCCCCAGGACATCGATCAGATTTCCATCCTCAAGGATGCATCTTCCACCGCCATCTACGGTTCCCGAGCCTCCAACGGCGTCGTGCTGGTAACCACCAAGAAAGGTGCGGCAGGTCAGGTGTCGGTCAACTACGATATGAGCTACGGCCTGCAGCAGCCTACTGCGCTGCCGACAGTCGTTGACTCATGGGTTTATGCTGAACTTTACAACGAGGCTGCCGTAAACTCCGGCCGCAGCACCAAGTTCACTGCAGAGGACATCGCAGGTTTCCGCAACGGCGGCACCAATGTGAAGTGGATCAACGAGCTCTATAAGAGCTATGCTTCCCAGCAGAGCCACAACCTCTCCGTGACCGGCGGTACCAAGACCCTCTCTTACATGGCATCCCTCGGATTCCTGGATCAGAACAGCCTTTTCAAAGGTCCCGATTACGGATATAACCGCTACAACGGACGTCTCAATATCCAGCATCAGGTCAATGACCGCCTTACCGTGGGCGCAACCGCACAGTTCACCCGCAACAAGATCAAAGACCACGCGTACTGGACAGAGTGGATCATAGAGCAGTGCAACCGTATGCCCGCCATCTATGAGATAAAGAATGAAGACGGTACCTACACTTATCCTTCCGGATCCAACTCCAACTCCCTGGAACGTCTGGAGAAGGGCGGCTACCGTCAGAGCGTGAACGATGATATCAGCGGCACCATCGACGCCTCCCTGCGTCTTGCCGACGGTCTCTATCTGAAATCCACCATCGGTGGCCGCACACTGAACAATACCACTCACGAGAACCGTATGGCCTCTACCGCTGCCGCTTCCGGCGACAAGGAAAACCACATTTCCGAATCGTTCTACAAGGCGACCAAACTCACCACAACGGTGACTCTCAATTATGACAAAACCTTTGGCAAGCACACCGTAGGGGCGCTGCTCGGTTACGCATACGAGGGTGAGCAGGTAAAGAACTTCAGCACCCAGCGTCTGACCGACGACAGCAAATACGATATCTTCGTAGGCAGCCAGACAGGTGACAAGATCAGCAACGACGGTGGTGCCAACGACTGGTCGCTGTATTCCGGTTTTGCCCGTCTGACCTACAACTACGACGAGAAATATCTCGCCGAGTTCAATATCCGAAACGACTACTCGTCTTACTTTGCAAAGGGCAACCGTTCCGGTATCTTCCCCTCATTTTCTCTCGGTTGGAGAGTTTCACAGGAAGACTGGTGGGAGCCTGTACGCCCCATCATCCCTTCGCTCAAGCTGCGTGGCAGCTGGGGTCTTGTGGGTAACAACCGGATAGGTGCTTACCGCTATATGCAGACGGTATCGGTTACCCAGGGTATTAACTTTGGCGACGAACTGGCACCGACAGCATGGTTCAGTTCCGTGGATCCGGGCATCAAGTGGGAGACCACCCGCATGGCCGACCTCGGCTTTGACATGGGTCTGCTGAAGAACGACCTGAACATATCGTTCGACGTCTTCTCCAACCGCACCCGCGACATCCTCGTGAGCCTGCCCGTTCCTGGTATGTTCGGCAACGGTGCGCCCACTTCCAATGCCGCAATTGTTGACAGCTACGGTTGGGAATTTGCAGCCAACTACCACTTCAAGACGGGTGCTGTTCATCACAACATTGCAGCCAATGTTTCCGACAGTTGGAACAACGTGGTTGATACCCATGGCGAAACCCTCTATTACGGCTACGACGTGGTTACAGTAATCAAAGAAGGTTATCCCCTCTATTCATATTATGCACTCCGCAATGACGGTTTCTTCCAAAGCGATGCAGAGGCGGCTGCCGCCCCTCACCTGGAGGGCGTGGTTCCCCGCGCCGGCGATATCAAGTATATTGACAAGCCCGATGCTGACGGCAATACCGACGGCGTGATCAACGACGACGACCGCTTTGTGGTTGGTAACGATTTCCCGCGTTATACCTTCGGTTTCAACTATGGCCTTCAGTACAAGGGTTTCTTCTTCTCCGCATTCCTTCAGGGTGTGGGTATGAGAAGCCGCTGGATGCGTGGTGAGGCTGTGGAGGCATTCCACAACAACAACGAGGGCCCCGTCCACGATTTCCATATCGACCGATGGACTCCCGTCAACACCGATGCAACATATCCGCGTCTTACTATGGGCAGCGAGTCCACCAACAACGCCACCAAATCCGACTTCTGGATTCAGGACGCTTCTTATCTGCGCGTCAAGAACGTCCAGATGGGTTATGATTTCAAAGGCGACTGGCTCAAGTCCATCCGCGTGCAGGATTTGCGCGCATACCTCAGCGTAGAAAACGCTCTCACATTCTCCAAGATGAAGGGAGGATGGGATCCTGAATACAATGCAGACGGTAGCGGCCGTGCATATCCTGTGGCCCGCGTATGGTCTGTTGGTCTTAATGTTAAATTCTAAAGGAGGCAACAGTTATGAAAAAGATAATACTTTCCTTAAGCGTTTTCGCTCTCCTCTTCTGCGCTTGCGTGCCTCTGGACACGGCTCCTTACGATAGTGAGACCGACCTGACCTTCTGGAGTGAAGATCCCAATGCCGCACTCAGCGCGCTGAACAGTTGCTACACATCACTTCCCGATATGTACGAAGTAGTCTATGGCGACGGTATGACAGACAATGCCTATGTCAAGGGCGGCCAGAACCAGGCCATCGGCAACGGCAAGTACGGCACCAGCGAAGGCTATGTATATGATGTATGGAACCATCATTTTGCAGGCATCCGCCAGTGCAACGAGCTGCTTAATAACATAGACAAGGTGCCCGGTCTTGCAGCCGACCTCAAGGCCCGCTATATAGCAGAGGCAAAGGCACTTCGTGCTTACCACTACTATGAACTCTATATCCACTTCGGCGGCGTGCCTTACTTTGACAAGCCCATAAGCATTGCCGAAAGCCGCGTTGCCACCCGCGAGACTGCAGAGCAGACAGCCGGCCGCATCGAGACCGACATCAATGCAGCGCTTGAGGGCGATGTGCTTCCCGGTTCCTATTCCGGTGCCGAGCAGGGCCGTATGACCAAATGGGCAGCCAAGGCCATCCTTGCCAAGCTCTATCTGTTCGATGCCAAATGGGATAAGGTACGCGACATCACTGAAGAAATCATCTCCGACAGCGGCATCAAACTTTACCCCTCTTACGAAGGCTTGTTCGAGGCAACTGCCGAGACTTGTAGCGAGATTATGTTCGCCAACCAGTATATGCCGGTAAACCGCGAGCACAACATTATGTATAATACAGTTCCCCCGTCTATGGGCGGCTATTCCAATCTGGCTCCGCTCAAATCTCTGGTGGACAGTTATATAATGCTTAACGGCAAGGCTATAGACGATGCCGGCAGCGGCTATGAGGCTTCCAACCCCTGGAAAGACCGCGACCCCCGTCTGGCAGCTACCGTGATGTACCCCGGCAACTATTACAATATGGCTGACGGTACTCTGGTGGAGCCCGACTGGAACGGACGCGACGCCTTCAACTCCACTTCTGACGTGACCCCTACCGGTTACTATATCCGCAAGTGGTGGGACAATACCTACAGGCTCACCCTTCAGTCAGGCCTTAACGCAATCCTGATCCGCTATGCCGACGTGCTTCTTATGAATGCCGAGGCACACGCAGAGCTTGGCACTCTTTCCGAGGCTGTTTGGAATGCGACCATCCGCCCCATCCGCGAGCGTGCAGGCTTTACCGATGCAGGTGCCCTCAGCTTCCCTTCGGGCAGCAACCTCAAAGAGATTGTACGTAACGAACGTCGCTGCGAGCTGGCATTCGAAGGCCAGAGGCGTACCGACATCATCCGCTGGAAAACTGCCGAGACCGTGCTCAACGGCTGGTGCCACGGTATGTACACCGGCGAGACTGTCGGAACCGACAACGGGTTCGTGCGCATAGAGCAGCGCCAGTTTGATGCTGCAAAGCACTATCTGTGGCCCATCCCTCAGAAAGAGCGCGACCTCACTAACAAAAGTCTTGATCAGAACCCTAATTGGTAAGAGATTATGAAAAAGATACTTTCAATATTCGCAATAATATTGCTCTTTGCGGGATGCCAGCCCAAGTATGAGTTGAACACTCTGTTCAATATGCCTACATCCCTTGACTCTCCCGCATCGGTGGCCCTTGATGTCACCTCTACTGACCGCGTCGTGCTCAGTTGGGCCGGCGGCGGAGCAGCTGACGGTGGAGTAGTGCTCTACGAGGTTCTCTTTGATGTGCCCGGCGGTGATTTCTCCAATCCCGTTGAAGTACTCAAGAGCGACCAGGGTGCCAAGTCCCAACTGACACTGAGCCACGCAGAACTCAATGCAATAGCCCGCAAGGCCGGCATCAAATCCGGCGAGAGCGGCGAGCTTATCTGGACCGTGCGCGCAGCAAAGGGCGGCGATTCCAAAATGTACGATGGCCATAACACCATTAAGGTGACCCGCGGCGAAGGCATCGACGCCTTCCCCAAGGCTCTCTTCCTTATGGGCTCCGGCGCCAAAGCCTCCGGCGAGGTAGAAGGCCGTGAATTCCGCATTGTAAAGGAAGGCGTCTACCAGATTTACACCCGCCTGGATGCAGGTGAAATCTATTTCAAGAGCGACGACGAGACCGGCGGCCTGTACTACTTCAACTCTTCCAACAAGATTATGGAAGGGGAGGGCAGCGCCAGGGTTTCCGCTTCTGGTATGGGCGAGGCCAACAGAATCACCGTTGACTTCAACTCCCTGAGCGTCAAGATAGAGGCTATCAGCGGCCTGAGCGTATACCCTTGCGCTTGCAAATGGCTCAACGATGGCGAATATCCCATCTATAACACAACCGTTTCGTATGTGGGACAGGGCATCTTCAAGGCCTCCAGTATGGTCATTGAAGAATTCTTCCGCGGTTGGGGCTGGTGGGCAGCCACAGGAGAAGAGCGCTACACCATTTATGTAAGTGTAGACGGCCGCGACTGTGAGTGGAGCACCACCGACTCTAGCTACGGCGCAACCCGCCCCAGCATCAACTACGGCATCGAATACTTTGAACTGGCTGAATACGAAGGCCGTCCCGACTGGGGCCACGGTCCCTTCAAGTTCCCCGAGGAGGTCGAGGGCAAGATATTCGATATGGTTATATACACCAACAAGGACAACAAGTTCTACCACGAATTCACCAATATCCAGCCCTACAATCCCGGCGATCCTATCCCCAGCGGCGGCGTACAGGATATTCCTGCAAGCCTCGTTATCAAGGGAGAAGGCTGCGTTGATACCGGCAAGTCTCTGGATAAGGTGAGCGACGGCGTGTTTGTGCTTCCGTTCACATCTTTCAACGGCGGCAGCGTATTCTTCGAAGGTGACGGCCACGTTTACTATGCAAGCAGCGGTGCCATTGTCCAGGGCGAGAATATGACCAACTTCTCCGCTACACCCGAAGGCACAATCGAGCGCCTGATTGTCAACTTCAACGAGCAGACCGTTACTCGCGCCCAGATTGGCGAAGTGGCAATGACCTGGGGCTACAACCAGCAGCCTCTCGAGAACGGTGTTCTCTCGTATCGCGGAGACGGCATCTTCAAGGCAGAGTGTGTCAGGGTTCCTGCATTCTTTGCAGCCTGGGGCTGGCCCGAAGAGCGCTCCTCCTTCTATCTGACCATTG
>JAEEGI010013977.1_pt1 | contig 16947 bp, 12 predicted proteins | sample 8958751 | NCBI WGS metagenome assembly JAEEGI01 (sample SAMN16246545, study PRJNA631951) | gut metagenome | biome: gut microbiome; feature: rumen; material: KS-attached | host: Bos | place: Iran: Karaj | collected 2018-10
GTCGGAGGCAAAAAATATCTGGACGGAGGTCTGAGCGATGCGATTCCTCTCGAAAGATCCATAAAGGCCGGCAATGAGAAGAATCTGGTGGTACTTACCAAGGAAGTGGGGTATATAAGAAAGCCCATTCCCGCATATGAGCTTGCGGCTTTGAAACTGAGATACGCGGCATATCCCCATGTATGGAAGCTGATGCAAAACCGTGACGTAAGATATAATGAGCAGCTTAAATTCCTGTCCGAGATGGAAAAAGAAGGCAGGGCACTTATCATCCGACCTCAGGAAAAGAGTGAGACCAAGAGGATAGATAAAAACCCGGAACATCTGAAAAATCTATATAACGAAGGTTACACGGAGGCTGAGAAAAATTACGAAAAAATAGCCGCGTACTTCGGATTATAATGTGACGCATATGTCATAAATCAGGAAACTGAGGTTGTCATAATACGAAAACATAAGTTTTGCCAAAACGTGAAATTTCCCGTAAAATGGGCATTCTTCGTTGACAAATAATAATCGTTATACTAAACTCGATTTTGTTGAGGGGACGTCCCTCTGAGGAGTTTATAAGGATTGGTATTGATAGAAGGGAGATTATTATGGCAGTCGAAAAGAAGTCCATTGCTAAGCCCGAAGTTAAGGCTGAGGCAGCTGTAAAGGCAGAGAAGAAGCCTGCGGCTAAGAAGACCGCAGCCAAGAAGGCTACCGCCAAGAAGCCCGCGGAAAAGAAAACCGCAGCTAAGAAGGCAGATCTTAAGGCTAAGGTTGTTCTTCAGCTTAGTGACGGAAGAGAATATACTGAAGCAGATCTTATAGGCAATGCTAAGAACGTTTGGCAGTATGACCTTGGCAAGAAGACTGCAGATCTCACAAAGGTAGAGCTTTACGTTAAGCCCGAGGATAACAAGGTTTATTATGTAATGAACGATATCGAGGGCGATTTCAATCTTTAATCCCATCCAAATATATGACCGGCCGCTTCGGAACCTCCGGAGCGGTCTTTTTTTATTTTTCTTTAATGATATTTCATAAATGATATGTTGACACCGCAGTTTAGGAGTGCTAATTTAGTTTTTGAAGATGTTAGCACTCTTTTAAATCGAGTGCTAACAGAGGGGATAAGAAGGGAGGTACGGATATGGAAATGGATGAAAGAAAAGCCACAATACTTCAGGCAATCATCCGCAACTATCTTGAAACCGGCGAGCCTGTCGGAAGCAGGACCATATCAAAGTACACCGATCTTAACCTTAGTTCGGCAACCATCAGAAATGAGATGGCGGACCTTGAGGAGATGGGCTATATCATCCAGCCGCATACTTCCGCCGGACGTATTCCTTCCGATAAGGGATACAGATTTTACGTAGATACCATGATGGAAGCCAAGGACAGAGAGATATCCGAGATGAAGAAGGTCCTTATGGAACGCCAGGACAAACTCGAGGATATGCTCAAAGGGGTTGTTAAGCTCCTTGCCAAGGATACACAGTATGCGTCTTTGATAACCGCACCCAGTGCAAACCGGAACAAGCTGAAATTCATTCAGCTGTCCAGGATAGATGATGAACATCTTCTGACCGTCATCGTTAAGGAAGGAAATGTCATCAAGAACAAGGTTGTTAACATCACCGAACCGGTTAATGAGGAAACGCTCCTCAAGCTGAATCTGATGCTTAATACTCAGCTTTCGGGTATGACCATGGATGAAATATCACTTTCCATGATCACGGGCCTTAAGGCCCAGGCGGGATCCCATTCGGGAGTGATTTCCGAAGTTATCGATGCGGTGGCCGAGGCAATCTCTGCGGAAGAAGATCTTAAGGTTTATACCAGCGGAGCGAATAATATACTTAAATATCCCGAACTCAGCGATAATTCCGAAAAGGCAGGTCACCTGATCAATACCTTCGAAGAAAGAGAAGGGCTTGAGGAACTGATAATCGGCGGTGAGGATGGAGATGAAGCCATCAAAGTTTATATAGGAAGTGAGAATAAGGTAAGCGGCATGGAAGATTGCAGTGTCGTAACCGCAACCTATGAACTTGAAGGCGGAATGAAGGGAACAATTGGTATCGTCGGACCAAAGCGAATGGATTACGACAAGGTTGTGGGAACCCTGAAGTCCTTAAGAAGCGGACTCGACGATCTGTATAAAAAAGATAACTAGAAAGGATCTGTTCATCAAATGAGTGAAGAAAAGACAGATAAGGTGATCAATAAGGATACGGGTGAGACCGTAGCCGAAGAGACAGCTGAGGAAGTATCCGATCTCAAAGAAGCGGTTGAGGAAGCGGCGGAAGACGCAAAGACCGAAGAGACGGAGATCACCGAAGAACCGGAAAATAACGAAACGGAGAAATCCGAAGAGCAGTCAGGTAAGAAATCCTGGTCCGAGAAAAAGGCAGAAAAGAAAGCCCAGAAAGCCGACAAGGAAAAAGAAGCCCTGAAGGCAAGGATCGAGGAGCTGGAAGACAAGACAAAGAGACAACTTGCGGAGTTCGAGAATTTCAGAAACCGTTCCGAAAAAGAAAAAGCACAGTCCTTTGACAGAGGAGCTGCAGCGGTCCTCGAAAAGCTGCTTCCCGTCGTAGACAACTTCGAAAGAGGCTTTGCGGCTGTCGAGGAAGAGGATAAGGACGATGCATTCGTAGTAGGAATGGACAAGATCTACAGACAGCTCATGGACGAGCTGGATAAGATGGGAGTTAAGCCCATCGAAGCGGTCGGCAAAGAATTCGATCCCAATTTCCATAATGCGGTAATGCAGACGGAGAGCGATGAATACGAATCCGGAGTCGTCGCACAGGAGCTTTTGAAAGGCTACACATATCACGATACCGTATTGAGACACAGCATGGTATCGGTGGTTCAGTGATAAATCTAAGAATTATTCCTTAAGGAGGAAAATAATATGAGCAAGATAATTGGTATTGACCTCGGAACAACAAACAGCTGCGTATCAGTAATGGAAGGCGGAAAGCCTACCGTTATCGCAAACGCAGAAGGTGCAAGAACAACCCCTTCGATCGTAGCTTTCACCAAGAACGGTGAGAGACTTGTAGGTGAGCCTGCAAAGCGTCAGGCAGTTACCAACGCAGATAACACCATCTCTTCCATCAAGAGAGATATGGGTACAGACCGTGGCCGTAACATCGACGGCAAGAAGTATTCACCTCAGCAGATCTCCGCAATGATCCTTCAGAAGCTTAAGGATGATGCAGAGAGCTATCTTGGTGAGAAGGTTACCGAAGCTGTTATCACCGTTCCCGCATATTTCAACGACGCACAGCGTCAGGCAACCAAGGATGCAGGTAAGATCGCAGGACTCGATGTAAAGCGTATCATCAACGAGCCCACCGCAGCAGCACTTGCATACGGACTTGATAACGAAAAAGAGCAGAAGATCATGGTATATGACCTCGGCGGTGGTACCTTCGATGTATCAATAATCGACATCGGTGACGGCGTCATCGAAGTTCTTTCAACCAACGGTGATACCCACCTCGGCGGTGATGACTTCGATAACAAGATCATTGACTGGATGCTTTCCGAGTTCAAGAAGGCTGAAGGCGTAGATCTTTCCGGCGATAAGATGGCAATGCAGAGACTTAAGGAAGCTGCAGAGAAAGCTAAGAAGGAGCTTTCCAGTGCCATGACCACCAACATCAACCTTCCTTTCATTACCGCTACCAGCGAGGGACCCAAGCACTTCGATATGAATCTCTCCAGAGCACAGTTTGATGAGCTCACCAGAGATCTCGTTGAGAAAACCGCAATCCCCGTACAGAACGCTATGAAGGATGCAGGACTTACCAATGCCGATCTCGGACAGGTTCTCCTTGTCGGCGGATCAACCCGTATCCCCGCAGTTCAGGATAAGGTTCGCCAGCTAACCGGCAAAGAGCCTTCCAAGAGCCTTAACCCCGATGAGTGCGTTGCTATCGGTGCTTCCATTCAGGGTGGTAAGCTCGCAGGCGATGCAGGTGCAGGTGACATCCTTCTCCTTGATGTAACTCCTCTTACTCTTTCTATCGAGACCATGGGAGGCATCGCTACTCACCTCATCGAGAGAAACACCACCATTCCTACCAAGAAGAGCCAGGTATTCTCCACCGCAGCCGACAACCAGACTGCAGTAGATATTAATGTCGTACAGGGTGAGAGACAGTTCGCACGTGACAACAAGTCCCTCGGACAGTTCAGACTCGACGGCATCGCTCCCGCTCCCAGAGGAGTACCTCAGATCGAAGTTACCTTCGATATCGATGCTAACGGTATCGTTAACGTATCCGCTAAGGATCTCGGAACCGGAAAAGAGCAGCACATCACCATCACCGCAGGCTCCAACATGTCCGACTCCGATATCGAGAAGGCTATCAAAGAGGCTCAGGAGTTTGAGGCTCAGGACAAGAAGAGAAAAGAAAACGTTGAGACCATCAACGATGCAGATGCATTCGTATTCCAGACCGAGAAGGCACTTAACGAAGTAGGGGACAAGATCTCCGATTCCGATAAGTCTCAGGTTCAGGCTGACCTTGATAAGGTTAAGGAACTTGTTGCCAAGGTTAAGGGTAACGAAGCCAGCGCAAGTGAATCTGATATCGATGCACTTAAGGCAGCTAAGGAGCAGCTTACAAATTCTGCTCAGTCCGTATTCACCAAGATGTATGAAGCAGCCGGTGCTGCCGCAGGTGCAGGCGCAGGTCAGGGTGCAGGCCCCGACATGGGAGGATTCTCAGGCGCAGGTGCAGGTCCCGAGCAGTCTTCACAGGGTTCTGCGGATGATGATGTTATAGACGGAAATTTCCGTGAGGTTTAATAAATATGGCAGAGAGTAAGCGCGACTACTACGAGGTTCTCGGAGTAGACAAAACTGCCGACGAGGCAGCGCTTAAAAAAGCATATAGGGTACTTGCCAAAAAGTACCATCCGGATGCAAACCCCGGTGATAAGGAAGCGGAGGCCAAGTTCAAAGAGGCCTCCGAAGCCTATGCCGTTTTGAGCGATCCCGACAAGAGGGCTAAATACGACAGATTCGGACATGCCGCATTTGAAGGCGGTGCCGGCGGTGGCGGAGGATTTGACTTCAACAATATGGACTTCTCCGATATCTTCGGTGATTTCGGTGACATATTCGGAAGTTTCTTCGGCGGCGGAAGAAGATATTCATCTGCAAGCAACGGCCCCATGAAGGGAGCAAACATCCGTACAAGTGTAAGGCTTACATTTATGGAAGCCGTATTCGGATGCAAAAAAGAGATCGAGCTTAACGTTAAAGAGGAATGTAAATCCTGTAAGGGAACCGGTGCCAAAGCGGGTACTGCTCCCGAAACATGCTCTACCTGCGGAGGCAAGGGCCAGGTATTCATTTCCAGAAATTCCGTATTCGGTCTTATGAGGAGTGCCGAGATCTGTCCCGATTGTCGCGGAACCGGCAAGATCATAAGAGACAAGTGTCCCGATTGTAAGGGTCAGGGATATATCTCCATCAAAAAGAGATATTCCGTTGACTTCCCTGCAGGTATCGATAACGGACAGGCAGTAAGCCTTGCGGAGCTTGGTGATCCCGGAACGAACGGCGGCCCCAGAGGTGATGTCAGGGTTGAAGCTATAGTCGACAGACATCCGGTATTCCAGAGAGAGGGCTTCGATATATATTCATTCGTGCCGATCTCGTATGCGATCGCAGCGCTCGGCGGACCTGTTTTGGTTGATACAGTGGACGGCAAGGTCATCTATGATGTCAAAGCCGGAACCCAGACCGATATGAGAGTAAGACTCAAGGGCAAGGGAGTTCCTTCCTGGAGAAACAAGAACCAGAGAGGTGATCATTACATCACCCTGGTTGTGGAAACGCCCGAGAAACTTTCCAACGAGGCAAAAGAACTTCTTAAAAAATTCGATGCCCTTACCGGCGATTCTCTTCATGCCGCTGAAAAAGCATCGGCGGGAGGTTCGGAAACCAAAGAAAAACCTACGAAAAAGAAAAAATTATTTTAAAATTAGTAAAAGTGCAACACTATGTTGCACTTTTTTTTGTCATTTAGTGACTTGTAAGCTTTATCCAAATACGATATATTAATTTTACTTAATGGATTAAGTTGAGAGTGTGAGGGGTATAGGGGAGTTAATATATGGTATCAATGAAGGATATCGCCCGTGAATGCGGTGTATCGGTAGCGGCGGTAAGTAAAGCACTCAGCGGACAACCGGATATCAGTGAGGCTACTCGCGAGAAGATCAAGAATGCTGCAAGCAGCATGGGCTATCAGCCTAATTCCGCGGCCAAAGTCTTACGTACTCACAGATCCAACAACATCGGCGTTTTGTTCGTTGATGAAGCTCACAACGGTCTGACAAATGAATTCTTTGCTCTTCTTCTCGACAGATTTAAGCATGTCGCAGATTCAAAGGGTTATGACATAACTTTCATAAACAGAGGTATCTCATCCGGAAGCATGGGCAACATGAATTATCTGGCTCATGCGAGGTACAGGGCTTTTGACGGTGTCCTTATAGCGTGTATGGATTTCCATAATCCGGAGGTCATCGAACTTGCTCAGAGTAATATACCTCTGGTCACCATCGACTATTCTTTTGAAAACAGGATGTCGGTAGGCTCCGATAACGTATCCGGCATCAGAGATCTCGTACTGTACTGTGCCAAGATGGGGCACAAAAAGATCGCTTACATACACGATGATAATGACAGTGCCGTAACAAGAGACCGCGTGGGATCTTTCAAAGATACCATGGAAAGTCTGGGGCTCAGTGTTCCGGAAAGTTATCTGCCCGTAGCGGAGTATCGCAAAACGGAAGGATCCAGAAAAGCAACGGAAAAACTTCTGGCGCTTGATGACAGACCGACATGTATCCTGTATCCCGATGATTTTTCCGCACTTGGAGGAATCGCTGCGATCAAGGAAGCGGGACTCGAGATTCCCAAAGATATTTCCATCGTCGGATATGACGGCATCAGGGTCGGAAGGCATCTGACTCCGTCGCTTACAACACTGAGACAGCCAACTGAGCTTATCGGTGAAACAGCCGCACAGAAGCTCATTTCCCTTATTGAGAATCCGATCGAGACAAGGATCGAAAAGGTCATTGTTAAAGGAAGGATCTATGAGGGCGGTTCTGTAGCAAGAATTTAAGAATTCGGTGCATTGCACCCGTAACCAATAAATAAACATTTAAGGAGAAGTCAACATGAAATTCGGACATTTTGATGACGAGCACAGAGAGTATGTCATTGAGACCCCGAAGACCCCTCTGCCCTGGATCAACTATCTCGGCAGCAAGGAATTCTTCACACTGATCTCTAATACCTGCGGAGGCTATACCTTCTACAAGGATGCCAAGCTTCTCAGACTTACGAGATATCGTTACAATGATGTTCCCATGGACATCAACGGAAAGTATTTCTACATCAAGGACGGAGATACCGTATGGAATCCCGGCTGGAAGCCTACCCAGACCGATCTTGATGAGTATGAGTGCCGTCACGGAATCGGATACAGCAAATTCAAGGGCGTTAAGAACGGCGTAAGAGCTGACGTTCTTACTTTTGTTCCCGTTAACGACAATTGTGAAGTATCCAAGCTTGTTGTTACCAATGACTCCTCCGAAGAAAAGAATATCAGCATCTTCTCATATGTTGAGTGGTGCCTTTGGAATGCGGACGATGACAGCAGAAACTTCCAGAGAAATTTCTCCACAGGTGAAGTTGAAGTAAAGGGATCCGCTATCTATCACAAGACCGAGTACAGAGAGCGCAGAAATCACTACGCTGTATATTCCGTAAATGCTCCCATTACCGCATTTGATACCGCAAGAGATTCATTCCTCGGACTGTATCACTATGCGGGAAATCCCGAAGCTGTTCTTAACGGAAAGCTTACCAATTCAATGGCTTCAGGATGGAGCCCCATTGCTGCTCATCAGCTTGACGTAACCCTTAAGCCCGGTGAGAGCAAGTCTTATGTATTCGTACTCGGATATATTGAGAATCCCGTAGAGGATAAGTGGGAATCCCACAATGTTATTAACAAAAAGCCTGCTGAAGCACTTCTGGCAAAATATGACACCGACGCTAAGGTTGATGCCGCATTTGCCGAGCTTAATGATCAGTGGGATAAGCTTCTAAATATTTACACTGTTGATTCCTCCAATGATAAGGTTAACCGTATGGTTAATATCTGGAACCAGTATCAGTGCATGGTTACCTTTAATATGTCCAGATCCGCATCCTACTACGAGTCAGGTATCGGAAGAGGAATGGGATTCAGAGATTCCTGCCAGGATCTTCTCGGATTCGTACATCTTATTCCCGACAGAGCCCGTGAGAGAATCATCGACATTGCTTCAACCCAGTTTGAGGACGGACGTGCTTATCACCAGTACCAGCCTCTGACCAAGAAGGGTAATTCCGATATCGGATCCGGATTCGGGGACGATCCTCTTTGGCTCATTGCAGGAACCAGTGCATATATCAGAGAGACCGGTGATGCTACCATTCTCGATGAGATGGTTCCTTTTGATAACGATGCTTCCGTCGCTCAGACCCTTATGGAGCATCTCCGCAGATCCTTCGGCTATGTAGATACTCACAGAGGACCTCACAGGCTTCCTCTCATCGGAAGAGCCGATTGGAATGACTGCCTGAACCTTAACTGCCATTCAACACAGCCCGGAGAATCCTTCCAGACCTTCGGCCCAAGCGAGGGACCCGTTGCCGAGTCGGTATTTATCGGTGGTATGTTTGTTAAGTACGGTAATGAGTATGCGGATCTCTGCGACCTCAAGGGCCTTACCGATGAGGCTGCCAAAGTTCGTGCATCCGTTGCCGAGATGAATGAGATCCTTCTTGATTCCAATGCCGGCTGGGACGGAGAGTGGTTCGTCAGAGCATACGATTCTTACGGAAACAAGGTAGGAAGCAAAGAGTGTGAAGAAGGTAAGATCTTCATCGAGCCTCAGGGCTTCTGCGTTCTTGCAGGAGTCGGTACCGAAACCGGACAGGCTCAGAAAGCTCTTGATTCCGTTAAGGAACATCTTGATACCAAGTACGGTGTCATGATCCTTCAGCCCGCATATACCGTTTATCACGAAGAACTTGGTGAGGTTTCCTCATATCCTCCCGGGTACAAAGAGAATGCAGGTATCTTCTGCCACAACAATCCTTGGGTTTCCATCGCAGAGACCGTTATCGGAAGAGGAGACAGAGCGTTCGAAGTATATAAGAAGACCTGTCCCGCATACACCGAAGAGATCAGTGAGATCCACAGAACCGAGCCTTATATCTACTGCCAGATGGTAGCAGGTGCGGATGCCAAGTTCCACGGCGAAGGCAAGAACAGCTGGCTCACCGGTACCGCAGCATGGACATTCGTTAATATCTCACAGTACATCCTCGGAGTATATCCCACTCTTAAGGGACTCAGCGTAGATCCTTGCGTACCCGCTGATTTTGGTGATTTCAGCGTAAAGAGAATCTACAGAGGAGTAGAGTACGATATAACCGTTAAGCAGAACGGAGCACAGAAGGGCGTTAAGGAGCTCATCGTTGACGGAGCTAAGATCGACGGAACCGTAATCCCTTATGATGCATCCAAGAAGACCGTTAAGGTTGAAGTTGTAATGGGATAATCCTAAAAAGGGAATAAAGAAAACCGCAGGTTTAAAACCTGCGGTTTTTTTATATCATGAAGTTCCATCCGCCCGCTTCGAAGAAATATTGGAATCCGTAGTGAACGTGGATCAGGATGAGGATCCATCCGATGAAGATGAGGACGCGGGCGAATCCCGAAGAGGTCTTTTTTTCCATGGCAAGGAAATGAAGCATTGCCGAGGCCCAGAGGAGAAGTATTCCGAACATCATCGGCCAGATGAAATTGCCGTGGAGAAGCTTTTCTCCGCTTTCACCGAGGAAAGCCGCTTCCAGGAAGCCGATAATGAAAGACACCGTGCCGAGCTTTCCGGCATTCGATGCAAGATAGTTTTTGCAGTCGATGACGAGGATGTATATCGGAAAACTCATCATGAATAACATCGACAGAGGAATATTTTCCGAGAAATTCGACCAAACCTGCAGGAAAGAGGTAATGACAACTCCCTCGGTGTTCACATAACTTCCGCCGAGCTTTACGAACAGGAAGTACATAACGAATATATAAACGACCGTAGGCAATGCGGAAACGAATGCAGGGATCAGATATTCTTTAAGATATTTCACCGATCTGCATCTGAACAGCATCAGGATGCCGACTGCGGGAATGAACATTTCGGCAAATACGGGCTTTGCCGTTGCCGAGATAAAAAGTGCGATCGCAAGGAGTATAAGAGTTTTCTTTTTGTTAAGACCAAAAAATATGGGCTTGCTGCCGCCTTCGATCTCGAAAAGGTCCGCGACGAGCATGAAGCACAAAAGAGCGAAAGGTCTTGCGGCCATATGTGTGGGACTGTAGAGAGGGTTAAAAGAAAACACTCCGAGCGCCCTCGATACCCCCGCATCCAGGAAGGGTATCCAGATGGGCTGGATCATTGTCATTGCAAAGGAAAAGAATCCGGTGAATACGACCGATGCCCTGATGCCTTTATGGGCGCACCACTTTTCGGTCATGAAAACGGTTATGAAATACGATGCAAGATAAAAGAGACAGCTTGAGGCTGCGGCGGATTCTTCAATGGGAAGTTTAAAAACCATCCTGAAGAACAAAGTCACGGAATGCCACAAAAAGTAGGGGGACATCATCCAGCCTCTTAAGGGATTTCCTCCCGTGAATGTGGCAAGGTAAACATATACATGACCGTTATAATCCGTCAGTTCTTCCGGGAGCGCATGCATTACGATCCTGTACATGAAATAACTGAGCAGGAGTGCAAATCCCAATATGGGAAGCCGATCTGAAACCGGTCCGGTTTTTTTATCCGATATCGAAGGATTCATGTTTGCCTAGGATTAATGCGTTATGATATCATTTAGTAGTTTCAAACAAAGGCAACCATTATGTTATCACAGTTTTTATGACGGGTAAACCGATGAAGCGTATCACCAAAACCATCATAATATGCGTATGCCTGCTGGTCATCATTCTTATCCCGCTGCCTGCCGACGATCTCTGTCTGAGATTCCACGTACGTGAAGGAAGCACAGGCGGATACAGGATCTATTATGCCACTCAGAGCAATCCGGATTATTCGGATGAGAGGTATGCCGATTCGGTATATGATGAGAGGACCGGTCAGATCACATTCGTACTGGACGCTTCGCTTGAAGGAAGCATCACCGGGATCCGCCTGGATTTTCCTGCGGGTGAGGACATGATAGCCATCGACGGCGTGAGTGTAAACTCCGGAGGCCTGGTCAAAAAGAGGATCTCAGTTCCCGATCTTTTTAATGAGGGAAATTATCTTATGATACACGGCGCGACTCTTGATACGGTTCCCGACAGGGAAACGGTATATGTGTCGGTAACCCCGGACGATCCCTTTGTTGTATTCGGAAGCGAAGGAGTAAAGCTTCTTTCCACAGGCTTTTCTCATAAAATCTCCACCAAGATCTGCATCGCTTTACTGATAGCCATCGCATGCGCTTTTTACAATAAAGATCTTTTCGGAAAAGAAAGATCGGAGGAACAATCGTCATGACACTTCAGCAGATGAAATATGTTATAGAGATAGCTGAGCGCGGTTCCATGAACGAAGCCGCAAAGAATCTCTTTATGTCCCAGCCCAGCTTATCGCAGGCAATAAATGATCTCGAGGATGAGATCGGCATCACGGTATTCAGAAGAAGCAACCGCGGCATCGAACTTACCACCGAAGGAAGCGAATTCCTCGGTTATGTCAGACAGATACTCGATCAGTACTCACTGATGGAGGACCGTTACCAGGGAAGGGGCGTTTCGGAAAAGAAGTTTTATGTTTCCGCGCAGCACTACACCTTCGCGGTCGAGGCATTCTCCAATGCCGTGCTCAAAGCGGGTATCGATGAATTCGATTTTGCGATCTATGAGACCAGAACCCACGAGATCATCTCCAACGTAAAGAACCAGAGAAGTGAACTCGGTATTCTTTATCTGAATGATTTCAACCGTCAGATCCTTGAGAATGATTTCAAGGAAAACAATCTCGTTTTCACCGAGCTGTTTTCATGCGACACCTATGTATATCTCGGCGCATCGCATCCGCTCGCGAAAAAGAAAAAGATATCCTTCAAGGAACTCGACGATTACCCCTGTCTTTCCTTTGACCAGGGTGAAAAGAATTCCTTCTACTATGCCGAGGAAGTTCTCAGCACATATCCATACAAGAAGATCATCCACGTCAACGACCGTGCTACCGCGCTCAACATGATGACCCTTCTCAATGCATACACTCTGTGCAGCGGTGTCATCTGTAAGAAGCTCAACGGAACGGGATATGCCGCAGTTCCTCTCGACAGTGATGAGAAGATGACGATCGGATATATCAAGAGAAGCGATGCGAAACTCAGTGATATCGCCAAGATCTTCATCAAGGAAATGAAAAAGTACGGAAAGTGATATCCATGGCAGAGGTTATACTGAAAAAAGGCGGAGGCCGTTACTTAAAGAGCGGCGGACTCTGGATATATGATAACGAGATAGAGCGTACTGAAGGCGCGTTCGAGCCGGGTGATATCGTCGATGTCAGGGATTTCGACAGCTTCAGGCTCGGAAAGGGTTACATCAATCCGAAGAGCACGATACGTGTCCGCATGCTCGAAAGGTATCACGATGATGAGATAGACGAAGCTTTCTGGGAAAAGCGTGTAAGGGATGCATGGGAATACCGCAAAAGCATTGTCGATACATCCTGCTGCAGACTGATCTTTTCCGAAGCGGATTACTTCCCGGGACTTGTGGTAGATAAGTTTGACGATGTGCTCGTTGCCGAGTGCGAAACTCTCGGAATGGAAAAACACAAGGAGCTTATCTGCGACATCCTTAAGAAGGTCCTTGCCGAAGACGGCATCAAGGTCAGAGGTATATATGAAAGAAGTGACGCGTCTGTCAGAAAACTCGAAGGCCTCGAAAAGGTAAAGGGATTTATCGGAGAACCTTTCGATACGAACGTAGTCATCTGCGAGAACGGAGTTAAGTACAGGGTCAATATAGAAGAAGGCCAGAAGACGGGATTCTTCCTTGACCAGAAATACAACAGGGCGGCTGCGGCAAAGCTCTGCAAGGGAAAGAAGGTTCTCGACTGCTTTACGCATACGGGTTCATTTGCGCTGAATGCGGGACTTGCGGGTGCGGAGAGCGTTCTCGGAGTCGATGCATCCGAACTTGCCGTGGAGCAGGCAAGGGAAAATGCAAAGCTCAACGGTCTCGAGGACAGGGTGAAGTTTACCTGTGCCGATGTGTTCGACCTGCTTCCCGAGCTTGTAGCAAATGGAGAAAGCTATGATGTCGTGATCCTCGATCCTCCCGCATTTACAAAGTCCAGACAGGCAACGAAGAATGCGGTGAAGGGTTACCGCGAGATCAACATCAAGGGAATGAAGCTGGTACGTCCGGGCGGATTTCTCTGCACATGTTCATGCTCGCATTTCATGACGCCGGAGCTTCTTGAGAAGACGATCATGGAGGCTGCAAAGGGAGCGAGGAGGAGACTGAGGCTGGTCGAATACCGTATCCAGTCACCCGATCACCCTTATCTTATGGGATGTCCCGAGTCACTTTATCTGAAATTTTTTATATACCAAGTTTTCGAAGAATACTGATTTTATCCGCCCGGAAAGCCGGGCGGATTTTTTTCGTTTCCGGAAAACGTTCTCTTTTCGTCCCGCCTGTTTAAATAATGCTTCACTGCCCGCTCAAAGTGGTATAATACGTAGTCGTTTGGAAATTTGACTGTTACAGCCAAAGAGTTTTTGTTTGGTATGTCTTTTAGAAGCCGTACAGTGGGATGTGCGACTTAAGGCATCTAAAGGGAAGTCAGAAATGAGCAAGTCAGAAAATAATAAGAAAAACGAAGGTGGCAATTCAGTTATGCTGAAGATTGCCACCTTTATAGTTGACAGGAGAAACCTGTTCTTTCTGCTGATAGGCATTGCGCTTATCTTCAGTGCCATAGCGTCGAGATGGGTCAGGGTTGAGAACGACCTGGCCGCATATCTTCCTGATTCCGCGGAGACCAGCCGGGGAATAGATCTTATGAACGAACAGTTCATAACATACGGAAGCGCAAGGCTTATGGTGACCAACATCACTTATGATGAAGCCGAGGCGATATGTGACGATATCTCGGCAAGGGATGATGTGACATTTGTTTCATTCGGTGACGATTCCGATCATTACAATGATTTTTCGGCGCTGTATGACATAACATTTGCATATCCCGAAGATGACGAAAGATGTCTTCAGGGTCTTGATGAGATCAAGGCTTCGCTTGACGGCAGGGATATATACGTCAGTACTTCGATGGGGGATCAGGCGGCCGAGACGATCGCCGAGGAGATGAAGGTTGTTTCCGCCCTCGTTGTCGTTGTGGTTCTGTCCGTACTCATCTTTACCTCTTCAACCTATGCCGAGGTCCCGGTACTTCTTCTTACCTTCGGTGCATCCGCGGTTCTTGCGGCCGGAACCAATTTCTTTCTCGGTACGATCTCTTTTGTATCCGATTCCGTTACGATAGTTCTCCAGCTCGCACTGTCGGTCGACTATGCGATCATCTTCTGTAACAGATACAAGGAGGAACATCAGACACTCGGAATACGTGAAGCGGATATAGTCGCTCTTTCGAAGGCGATACCCGAGATCACATCCAGTTCACTCACTACAGTCGGCGGTCTTGTCGCTATGATGTTCATGCAGTACGGCATTGGAAAGGATATGGCCATATGTCTCATTAAGGCGATCTTCTTTTCACTCTTTTCCGTATTCCTTCTCATGCCCGGACTTATCATGGTATTCGGCAAAGCCATGGATAAGACAAAGCACAAGAGTTTTATACCGAAGATCTCGTTCATCGGAAAATTCGATCACCTTACCAGGTTTGTAATTCCTCCTATATTTGTTCTTCTTGTAATAGGAGCATTTTATCTTTCCGGAAACTGTCCTTATGTTTACGGCTATTCGCTTATAGAAACACCGGTCAAGAATGAAGCACAGATTGCCGATGAGATGATCAGAGGTGCTTTCGGAGATTCCAACTTTGTTGCTCTGATGGTTCCGGCCGGAGATTACACGAAGGAAGCGGAATTAATGAGAACCCTTGAAGCAAGGGAAGAGGTTGATCACTGTCAGGGACTTGCAAATACTGAGGCCATGGACGGATACACTCTCACCGATACGCTCAGTGCGAGGGAGTTTTCGGAACTGTTCAATGTCGATTACGAAGTATCTGAGCTTCTGTATATGGCTTATGCGATCAACGATGAGAATTACGCGAAGATCATAAACGGTTTTTCGGGATATGAGGTTCCGCTGATAGACATCGTGATGTTTCTTCATGACGAAGTTGAGGAAGGATATGTCACTCTCGACGCGGATCTGACGGAAACCCTCGATGAAGCAAATGCACAGATGAAGATGGCGAAGGATCAGCTGCAGGGAGAAGATTACAGCAGGATCCTTGTATATCTGAACCTTCCGCAGGAGGGTGATGAGACGTTCGCATTCCTCGATGAGATGCACACGATCGCCGGAAAGTATTATTCCGGTGAGGACAATATTCTTGTAGCCGGAGAATCGACCAGCCAGTACGACCTGAAGAAAACATTCTCGAGAGATAATCTTGTGGTCAGTATCGTATCGATACTGGCGGTCCTTTCGGTTCTTCTTTTTACCTTCCTGTCTGCGGGCATGCCGGTGCTCCTTATACTCGTCATACAGGGAGCGATATGGATCAATTTCTCATTCCCGACACTTCGGAATTCATATCTGTTCTTCATGGGATACCTGATCGTAAGCTCGATCCAGATGGGTGCGAACATCGATTACGCAATCGTCATCTCAGGCAGATATACGGAGCTTCGCAAGATCATGGATAAAAAGCAGGCCTGCATCGAGACTCTCAATTTTGCATTCCCCACGATAATCACTTCGGGTTCGATGATGGTGCTTTCCGGATTTGCAATAGGAAATCTTTCTTCCGATGCGACAATATGCGGCATAGGACAGTGTCTCGGACGAGGCACATTGATCTCCATCGCACTCGTAATGTTCGTTCTGCCCCAGATCCTTATGGTCGGCGAAAAGATAATAGAAAAAACATCATTCGAGGTTTCCGTTCCCATCAAGCTTGACCGCGGTTTCGGAACCGTAAGGGTCGACGGTATGGTAAGGGGTCAGATAAACGGATATGTTGTCGGTGAGATGCATGCACTTGTAAAAGGAGACATTGCGGCCGTAGTTACTATGGGCGGAATGCAGGAGCTTCCGGAAGATGCTCCGGACGGGAAAGAACTTCCCGGGGAGGTGGAAAAATGAAAAAACATCTCTCTTTAAAGATCTTGTCGATAATGGGTGCGGTAATTCTGACGGTCATGTCACCTTTGGAATCACTCCTTTGCACATATACAGGGGAAAGCATATCGGTATGTGCCGCGGGAATTGTTCCCGATTCATATACCGAGATAGATATATGTACCGTCGAAGATCTGATCGAGCTTGGGCGGAACTGCCATGACGAAGCGTGGTCTCGAGATAAGTATGTGGTTCTTAAGAACAATATCTCGCTTGCGGGAAGTGAGTTTACTTCAATACCTATCTTTTCCGGATATTTTAACGGAAACGGTTTTACGATAAGCGGATACACATACGGCGGAACAGGATATGTAAGCGGATTCTTCAGATATGTCGGAAGCACCGCGACGATAGACAGGCTGAATATCTCCGGTGATATTTCGTGCGGAGATGACGGATATGTAAACGGAATGCTCGCCGGGATCAATGACGGAAAAATAAGCGACTGCGGTGT
>JAEEGI010013978.1_pt1 | contig 16946 bp, 12 predicted proteins | sample 8958751 | NCBI WGS metagenome assembly JAEEGI01 (sample SAMN16246545, study PRJNA631951) | gut metagenome | biome: gut microbiome; feature: rumen; material: KS-attached | host: Bos | place: Iran: Karaj | collected 2018-10
CAGGACCTTCGCCACCTGCGAAAAGCACCTTTCAAGCCCCGGCCAGAAGTAGACCGTTTCGAAGGCCGTGACCAGATCGAACGCTTCCGGGGGGAACCTCAGGTCAGATACGTCTCCCTGCAGGACTTCGCAGCGTCCCGCAGCGATCATGGCCTTGTTGTATTCCTTTGCTTTCTCCACGGACAGGTCGGAATAGTCTACCGCCGTTACATGCGCCTTCGGGTATTTCTTAAGCATCTCGCCTGCGTTCCGTCCGCCTCCGCAGCCCAGATCCGCGACGCGTTCCGGAGATAGAGGAGGCAGGTGCGTAAACCCCCAGTCCGCCAGTTTCGCGTGCCCGGAGTTCATGCCGCTGAGCATCATCTTTCCGAGAAAACCTTCCGGTTTCCGGGTCTGACTGATAAAAGCCTTAAACAATCCCATTTTTACTTCTCCTTAACTATTCTTGCTTATGCGCCGTATATTTACTCATTCTGCCCGCTTATTCCTCCGGGCCCCTTTGTTAGCAATGGCTAACTGTACCGCTCAATAATTGGTTAGCCTAAGCTAACCCACTAGTGATTATATTCCCATCGTAACGGATCCGCAAGAGGAAGACATTACTTTTCTACCGCCGGGGGCCTTCCGCCGGATCAAAAAAACGGACCCTGCGCAGATAATCGCGCGGGGTCCGTTTTTCATACCGTTATTTAATTTCTGCGTAACGTTCTACGCCTTATCTTTCAGTATAAGTTCGTCCAGCGTCTTCTGCTCCATTACTACAAGGAGCTTGCTGTTCTCTTCCAGGGGTTTTCCGGGATCCAGCAGCATCCAGTTGTTGTTTTCGTCCCTTCTGGCTACGACGTTTATGTTGTTCCTTATCCTCAGGTTCAGCTCCGTGAGCGTCTTTCCTACCCACTCCTTAAGGGCTATCATCTCTATCATGCACAGGCTGTTGCCAAGCTGGAAGTAGTCCAGCACCGTCTCGGAAAACAGTATCGTTGCGGAGCGTATGCCGGCGTATTCCTCCGGTATCAGAGCCTTGTTGGCTCCTACCCTCAGAAGTATGGCGGACATCCTTTCCGAGGAGCTCTTGGCAACTATGTACGGCACGCCAAGGTCTTTGGCTACCGCTACCGCAAGTATGCTTGCTTCCAGGTTCTGAGCCATGGCCACCACCACTATGTCCATGTCCTTTAATCCAAGCGATATAAGGGTCTCCTCGTTGGATACGTCCGCGCACACAGCGGCGGAGCAATGGTCCGCTATCTCGTTTACGAGGGTCTCGTCCTTGTCCACGGCAAGAACGTCGGCACCCATCTCGTTAAGGGTGCGCACCAGGCTGGTCCCGTACTTTCCCAGTCCAAGTACTGCAATAGATTTTGCCATCAGAATCTCCTTTATCCTATGTAGAAATTACCGTCCGCATACTGCATTTCCGGTTCCGCGGCGCTTTTCCCTCTTGCCAGGAACATGGCCATGGATATGGGCCCTATGCGTCCCAGATACATGGCAAGGGTAACTATAAGTTTCCCGGCCACATTAAGCGTAGTTGTAACACCTCTTGTAAGCCCCACCGTAGCGCAGGCGCTCATTATCTCGAACAGCCCGTCCTTTATGTCTACGGGGTTGGTAGCTATAAGAAGAAGCGTAAGGACTATTACGGTTATGGCGCTGACCTCTACTATTACCGAGGCTTTCTTCATCTGCGCGCCGCTTATGCTGCGGTTGAAGACCTTTACCTTGCTCTTTCCTCTTATGTAAGAGCTGATGTTGAGCAGGTACAGGTAGAAGGTGGTGGTCTTTACGCCTCCCGCCGTGCCTATGGGCGAGCCCCCTATGAACATCAGGAGATACGCTGCCACGCAGGTAATGTCCGTAATGCCTTTTTGCGCAAAGGTGGCAAAGCCTGCCGTGCGGAAGGTGACGGACTCGAACAGGCTGTTAAGGATCTTCATGGGAAGCGACATGCTGCCTACGGTATCCGGATTATTTCTCTCCGCCAGGAATACCAGCAAAGCTCCGGCAATTATCAGAGTAAGGGTTATGGAAAGCACCAGCTTGGCATGCTCCGACAGACGCTTTATTATCTGCCTCGGAGAGAAAGAGCGCTTAATTCCGAAGGCCGTTTTCTTTGAAAGATCCATCCAGACTACATAGCCTATGCCGCCTGTTATTATCAGCAGCATAGTAACTATAAGCACCAGGGGCTGCGTGCGGAAGGGCGTAAGGCTGTCCGGACCGAGTATGTCCAGTCCGGCGTTGCAGAACGCAGACACGGAGTTGAATACGGACACCCATATGCCGTGCCGCGCCCCAAAGGCAGGCACAAAAGCTATCATGTACAGCAGCGCCCCTATGATCTCTACTATAAGCGTTCCGCGAACTATGCGGGACAGGAAGCCGAGGAGTCCGGAGATGCTGTCCAGATTCAGAGCGTCGCGCAGGGCAAGCCTGGAGCTTAGGGAAAACCTCTTGCGGGCCAGCATCATTAACGTCGCAACGACCGTAATGACGCCCAGACCGCCTATCTGGATGAGGACCAGTATCACAGCCTGCCCGAAGACGCTCCAGTAAAGATAAGTGTCCACCACCACAAGTCCTGTTACGCACACGGATGTGGCAGAGGTAAACAGAGCATCTTCTATGGGAGTCCAGCTCCCGGACGCGGAAGAAACAGGCAGCGCTAAAAGGACGGTCCCGATAAGGATGGCCGCGAGAAAGCTGAGCGGTATAAGGTATATCGACGACAGCCTGAACTTCTTCATTACAGTTACGCTTTACCTGAAATGATAAATAACTATCTGTATATTATACCATAAAACTTATGTTGATTGTCTCCTGTTTGCTTATTAATCCTGTTCGGCTGACAGCCCGCCGGACCTTTTATTCTTGCATTAAAAATGTTAAAATGATATTTGATGGAGGTTGCGGATTTTCGCGATCCATATTCGTTACAGTGGTGATCCGAACATATGAATACTGAAAACATATTAACTCTTTTAGGCGGCGTGGCGATGTTCCTCTTCGGAATGTCCGTCATGGGAGACTCTCTTAAGAAAGTAGCCGGAAGCCGCATGGAAATGATACTGTACAAGCTCTCCGGCAACACGCTTAAAGGCGTCCTTCTGGGCACGGTGGTAACTGCTGTCATCCAGTCCTCTTCCGCCACTTCGGTAATGGTCGTAGGCTTTGTAAACTCCGGAATGATGAAGGTCCGCCAGGCCATAGGAATAATACTCGGCGCCATACTCGGCACCAGCGTTACGGGTTGGGTGCTCTGCCTTAACAGCTTAAGCGGCAGCGGGTCCAAAGTGGCGTCTGTCCTTAATACCGCGGTCCTTACAGGCATAATGGCTCTTGCAGGCATAATCATGTGGATGTTCGTAAAGAACAGGACCCACAAAAATCTGGGCGGCATTCTTCTGGGCTTTTCCGTTCTGATGTACGGCATGAGCATGATGTCCGGCGCCATCTCCCCTCTCAGGACCAACGAAGCATTCATTAAGTTCCTTACAAGCTTCTCCAATCCGGTGGTAGGCATCTTGGCCGGCATCGTTGTTACCGCGGTTATCCAGAGCGCAAGCGCCGCCGTAGGTATACTTCAGGCCCTGGCCGTTACGGGCGCCATCACTTTCGACATAGCGTTCCCCATGCTGATGGGTATAGGAATAGGAGCTTCCCTTCCGGTAATACTCAGTTCCATAGGAGCCGACGCCAACGGAAAACGCACTGCGTTCACCTACCTGTTCATAGACGTGATCGGAGCCGTCCTCTGCGGCGCGATCTTCTACGGACTTAATGCTGCGTTTGGATTCGGGATCATGGGAAAGACCATGACCATGGTGCTTATAGCGCTTGTAAACTCCCTCTACAGACTCGCGGTCGTTGTGCTTCTTGCGCCTTTTACCGGCCTGATGGAAAAGCTGGTATGCAGGATCTTCCCGGAGAGCAAAGACGCAGCAGCGGAAAGAGCGGACATGGACAGGCTCGAGACCAGATTCCTGGACCACCCTGCCCTCTCGATAGAGCAGAGCCGCATGGTAATAGATTCCATGGCGGAAAAGGCTCTGGAAAGCGTAAAGAGCGCCGTGAACGCCAGACAGACAGGAGACAAGACGCAGCTGAAGCGTGTAATGGACCTTGAGGCGGTGCTGGACAGGTACGAAGACAAGCTGGGCGCTTATCTTTCGAAAGTTACCAGCCACAACCTTACCGATGCTCAGTCTCTGGAGGTAAGCAAGTATCTGCGGGCGCTCTCGGACTTCGAGAGGATGTCCGACCACGCGAGAAACGTAGGAGAAGCGATCCAGGAAATAGAAGAAAAGAAGATAGAATTCTCCGGGGACGCGAAAAAGGAACTTGTGGTGCTGGAAAGCGCCATTACCGAGATAACCGGACTTGCCATAAACGCGTTCATAAGCGGAGATACCGAAACTGCGCTTAAGGTGGATCCCCTGGAGGAAGTAGTGGACTTCCTCTGCGACGAACTTAAAAAGCACCACATAGACAGAGTCAGCAGGCAGGAATGCACGCTCGAGAACGGCTTCGTATTCAACGACCTGCTTACGGATTACGAAAGAATAGCGGATCATTGCGACAACATCGCCATGGACGTAATAGAATCCGGCTCCAGCGAGATATCCGCTCACGAGTACCACAAGAGGGTGGAATACAGAAAGGACGATGCGTTCAGGACCAGCTTCAGGGAGTATCAGAAAAAGTACTCCGTGTAGCCATTGAAACGCATGATAGTATTCGTAAACTGACATGGACCTTGCATTAAGGAAAGACGCGGACAAAATAATAAAGGAGAGCATTGCGGCGGTGCTGCCGGACGAAGCTGTAAAAAAGGCGCTTCGCAGTTACAGGCCCCGCGGCGGAAAGACTGTTCTTGTTGCTGCGGGAAAAGCAGCCTGGCAGATGGCGAACGCCGCAGCTGGTGTTCTTGGACGCGTTGACAAAGGCATCGTCATAACCAAATACGGCCATGTGATGGGCAGCATCCCGGGCGTTGAATGCTTCGAGGCCGGACATCCTGTCCCGGATGAGAACGGCTTTGCGGCGACCCGCAGAGCGCTGGAAATGACCGCGGATCTGACCGCGGAAGATACGGTGATATTCCTTCTTTCCGGAGGAGCGAGCGCTTTATTTGAGCTTCCTAAGATAAGCGGCGCGGAGCTTCAGGACATAACCGGGCAGCTTCTTGCGAAAGGCGCGGACATAACGGAGATCAATACCGTTAGAAAACGCCTGAGCAGTGTTAAGGGCGGCCGTTTTGCGCTTGCGTGCGCGCCGGCAAAGGTGTTCAGCGTGGTTCTGAGCGATGTTTTGGGGGATTCCCCGGACATGATAGCAAGCGGCCCCGCCTGTCCGGACAGCAGCACCTGCAAGGAAGCGGAGGCCATAGCGGAAAAGTACGCTCTAAAGATGTCCCCGCAGGCAAGAGCGCTGCTTAAAGAAGAGACTCCCAAGGAACTAACTAATGTCGAGACTCATGTAACCGGGTCTGTCAGCGAGCTTTGCAGAGCGGCAGCCGCTGCCGCGGAAAAACTGGGATACGAGCCGGTACTGCTTACGGACCGCCTGTGCTGCGAAGCAAGAGAAGCGGGTACGTCCCTGGCAGACACCCTTAAGAGCCATGCGGACAGCTCCAGGTCTTTGGCCTTCATAGCGGGCGGCGAGACGGTAGTTCACGTTACAGGAAACGGCAAAGGCGGGCGGAATCAGGAGCTTGCTCTTGCGGCAGTCCCCGTCATAGCAGGGATCAACGGTGCGGCGGTCTTTTCCGTAGGAAGCGACGGCACGGACGGTCCCACGGACGCAGCCGGCGGCTACGTGGACTACGAAAGCTGCAAAGCGCTGGAGACTCTGGGGATATCGGTATCCGACGTGCTGCAAAACAACGACGCGTACACCGCGCTTAAGGCAGTAGACGGCCTGATATTCACCGGCCCCACCGGTACTAACGTAAACGACGTGGCGGTGGCGCTGCTGCGCAGATAATAATATCTGCCGAAAGGCAGGTCTAAATATTCCATGAAATGAAAAAGACCCCGCGCATAAAACGCGGGGCTTTGTTATTCAATCAGGGATCGTCAGATCGAAAGGATATCTTCCGGCTTTTCCGCAAGCAGTTTTGCTCCGTTTTCCAGCAGGCACTTCCTGTCACGGAAGCCCCAGAGCACTGCAATGCAAGGGATGCCGGAGTTTTTTGCTGTCTTAAGATCCACTTCGGAATCGCCTACGTATACAGCTTCGCCGGCGCTGCTGCCGAGCTCCGCAAGAGCTGCCGCAACCATGTCCGGAGCGGGCTTTCGGGCAACGCCTGGGCGCTCGCCTATGGCCGCGTCCGCGTACTGAGCAAAGAACCTTTCGTTCAGCTCTTGTACGGCGGAATCTATCTTGTTGGACACGATGGCGATCTTGCAGCCTCTTTCCTTAAGTTTTTTCATTACTTCCGGGATGCCGTCGTACGGACGGGTCTTATCCAGGCAGTGTTTGTTGTAGTGCTCCCGGAACACAGGGAGCATTTTATCGATCAGCTCCTCCGGGGTGCCGGACGGTACCGCGCAGCTTACGGCGTAGCGTATCCCGCTCCCGAAGAACTGCCTGTACTCATCTATGGACCTGGGCGGCATTCCGAACTTGTCCAAAACAAAATTCACCGAATCCGTCAGATCCTCCAACGTATTCAGTATCGTTCCGTCCATGTCGAAAATGTAAGTGTTTATTCCATCCATGTTGTTTAAGTTACGGGTGCTTTTTTAATCGAAAAAGTCCGAGTGTTTGATTACGTGACCCGGCTCCGCGACCAGGAACTGATCGTCCCAGCGGCCGGACACCAGCTTTTCCATCATGCGGTTGCTGCCCTGCGCGTAGCCGAGGTCCGCATTTATGAGGTCCGCTTCCTTCTGCGCAGCCTCCACGTAAGGGACCTCGTAGCAGGGGTTGAGACCGGTGTCGATTATGTCCATTGCGTGGTAGTTCCCGAACCAGTAGCGAAACAGATCCTCGCGGCTCATGCCGCGGTAGGTCTCGTCCGCGGTGCCGCCGTCGCGCAGCAGATGCAGAGCGGAAAAGTCCTTGGGATCGCTCTCATAGAGGTACAAGTGCCCCAGTTCCTTGCGGTTTGGGATGTACTGATCGTCCGTTGCAAGAAGGATGGATATGCAGTCGTCCGTGCGCGGGATGACGACGCGGCACGGGAAACTTACGTGGTCCCAGCTGCCGCCGCAGAAACCCATGGCGACAAGGACCGTAAGGTCCGCGGGGTCGATTCCGGCAGTCTGTTCTGCAGGGCCGTCCGGTCTGCCGGATGAGTTTCCCTCCGGGCTGTCCGGCTGTCCGGCAGTAAAGCCATCCGGATCCACGGGTATGCGCCCGCTTAGGATACCCTCGATCGTTTCCTTTACCACCTGCTTCATTTCGGCAGGCTCCGCGTGATAGCTTCTGTCCACTACAACCACAGGCCAGTCGGTCCCCATGGCCTTCTGCGCGGCGTCAACGTATTCTATCAATGAACTGCAGCTTAGTATTACGGTCAAATGCAAAAGCCTCCCCTGTTTTTCGCAGGCAGAACGGTTACATGAACTCCCGGTCCTTCCCGGGCATTCTTTCTTACAGGGATGCGCCGAAGGCCTTCATCTCCGCAAGATTCTCCGCAGTCAGCTGGCTGCCACCGCAGAAAGTCTTTACGCCTATGTTCTCCGCCCCGAAGTAAGAGACGAAGCTCTTATACTGGGCCACAGGGCCGTCGTACACGCCGGGAGATCCGGAGCTGAGCAGCAGCGCGTACTTCTTGGCCGCCGGCTTGCCGGGCGCGTAGAATCTGGTTATGACGCTCTCCATCTGCCCGCTGAATCCCCAGTAGTAGATGGGGCTTGCGATGAGTATCATGTCAGCCTCGGCGAGCTTAGGATAGAGCTCCTGCATGTCGTCCTTCTGGACGCACTTTCCTGCGCCCACGGTGTGGCAGTATTCGCAGGCGAGGCAGCCCGCGACCTTAAGTTTTGCGACGTTTACGGTCTCCACGTCGTGACCGGCGCTCCTTGCACCTTCTGCGAAGGCTTCGGCCAGAGCAACGGAATTGCTCTTTGCGCGGGGGCTTCCGTTAAGGATAAGTACATTCATGGTATCCTCCTGTATATCTATCGGTTGGTGTTAGTTGTTTTCCTTATGCTTTAAGTATATCACAACAAAGCCGAGAACGGCTTTCCTTATATGGTATAATGGCAGCGTAAAAAACGCCGTCAGATGTTAAACTGGAGGTTGATATCATGGCAAGAGACGACAGATTCATAAAGGTCTACTCGCAGGGAAAGCTTACCGGTACCGAGATCTGGGAGTAGCTCAGCCTATGTATTCTTTCTGCGTCGCGCTGCTTTGGATGGCTTTCACCACGTTCGCGCAGCAGCGGCGCAGATCTTCTTCTTTTACCGTGCCTTTGCGCACGGCTTTTATTATGGCTCTTTTTGACAGCGGTTCGCCCGGCATTATAAGGTCGTTGCCGGCGCCTATGGCAAGGGCGCTGTTTCCGCGCTCCACCATGGTGGAGAACCAGTCGGTCATAACCACGCCGTCGAAGCCCCATTCGTTCCTAAGGACCTTGATGCACAGGTCGCGGCTTGTGGGCGTGTAGACGCCGTTGACCTTGTTATACGAGGTCATTATGCCTTTGGCTCCGCCCCTGCGGACGCAGATCTCGAAAGCCTTAAGATATATCTCGCGGAGCGCCCTCTCCGACACCACGCTGTCCACCTTGTTGCGCTCTTCTTCCTGATTGTTGCAGGCAAAGTGCTTTACCGTAACGTAGAATCCGGGCTCGTGCTGAACGCCGCGGACTATGGCTGCTGCCAGAGTACCGCACAAGAACGGATCTTCCGAGAAATACTCGAAGTTCCTGCCGCAGAGCGGATTGCGGTGTATGTTTACCGCCGGAGCCAGCCAGAATGTGCAGCCGTATTCCCTCATTTCCTCGTAGACCGCGCTACCCACTTCGAAAAGCAGCTCCGTGTTCCAGGTCTGGGCCAGCGCCGAGGCCACCGGGAACGCCGTTGTGAACTGGTAGAGGGGCGTCTCCTTTTCCGGATCCCCCTGCATGCGCTTTTTTATGAAGCCGGGCATGGCGTCCATGGCGGAAAGCGCCATCTCCACGCCTTTAATTTTCCCTTTGCCGTCCACGGTGGAGACCTTCTGCACGCGAAGTCCGGCCGGGCCGTCGCAGAACGCTACGTTTACCAGACCTCTGTCCCAGAAGTCCGACGTGGTGTTGCCTACGGCCCCCGGAAGGTCGAAACGGTTCTTTCCGCCGAACATTCCGGCGCCCACCACCAGCTTTGCCATCTCCTTTACGGACAGCTTTTCCACGAAGCTTCGCGAAGCCTCGTCCGTGTAGACCGGCGAATCGTCGTAGGTGTGTTCTACGGTCCTGAACGCGGAGGGATCCAAAGGAATGACCGGAAGATCCGCGCTCAACTCTGCAGCATCCGCAGGCGCATCCGGCTTTATTTCCTTAAGCGGCTGCTGAAGCGGACAGATATGCTGATGCCTTGAAACTACAACGGTCTCCGGCAGCCGCACCACTGCGGCCGGTATTGTATTCCTTGATGAATTCCCGACGCGGACCACATAGTCCCCTGCCTCCAGAACGTGGCAGGCATCCTCCTCGCGGAAGCTCGCAAGACATGCCGGGTCGAACTTAAGGCAGAGCTCCTGCGCCTCTCCCGGAGCCAGAAGCTTGGTCTTCTGAAATGCTGCAAGCTGCTGGTATTCCTTGTTAATGGTCCCCTGCGGCGCGCTGACGTAGACCTGAACGGTCTCCTTTCCGCAGAAGCCATCGGACTGCAGTATTCCGGTGTTGCGAACGCGTACGCGGATCTCAATGTCAGTACCTGCTGCCCTGCACTCCAACGGATCAATATCGAAGGCCGCATAGCTCAGACCGTGTCCGAACGGATACAGCGGCTCCACTCCGAAGCTGTCGAAATAGCGATAGCCTACGTAGATGCCTTCCTTATAGAGAGCCTCGGGACCGCTGCTTTTCGCACCCTTCTTTTTGGAATCGCTGCCTGTAGTTCCTGACTTGTCGCAGTCATCAGCCCTGACGCCAAGACGCCCGAACTCCGAACTGAACGGAATGTCAGCGTAGGACTTCGCCCAGGTATCCGCAAGCTTGCCCGAAGGGCTTACCGCGCCGGACAGCACGTCCGCCACTGCGTTTCCTCCCTGAGTTCCGAGCTGTCCTATGTAAAGTATTGCGCCTATGCCTTTTATGTCTTCCGCGAAGCTCATGTCCACGGAAGATCCGCAGTTTATCACCAGAACGAACCGCTTATAATGCTCGGCGCAGAAGCGTATGTCCGATATCTCTTCGTCCGTAAGATAGTAGTCGCCTTTTTCCGGCTTGCGGTCGCCTCCCTCGCCTGCTTGGCGGCTTATGACGTATATGCAGTTTTCCGTTGAGGGAACACGCTGCCCGTCCGGAACCGTATTATTGGTTGAGGGAACGCGCTGCCCGTCCGCAGCAGTCTCCGTCCCGGCTGCGCCGTCCGTAAGGTCCGCGTCGCTTACCGGTCTGCCCGCAGGCATGCGGAAGTTGGCGAACAGCTTGTTGACGGAGCCGGAAATGTCGCCCAGGCGAAGCTTAAACTTACGGCCTTCCTGAAAGTCCGCGTACGCTTTTTCGTACTCAGTCTCGTAGTCCGTAAGCCAGCCTTCCGACGTTATCTCAAAATCTCGAGCCCTAAGCCCCTCCAGTATGCTTACGCTGCGGCGCTCATTCACTTCGCCGGAACCGGTGCCGCCCTTTATGGTATGCGCAATGCCCGCGCCGTACGCCGCAACGCGCTTGTCCGGAAACGGCAGCGCTCCGTCGTTTTTAAGAAGCACTATGCTCTCGCAGGCCGCGCGGTAAGCAACGTCAAGACTGCGGCGCTCGCGCTCCGTAACCTCGCCCGAAAAACTTGCCTTTGTAAGTAGTTCCATGGAATGCCTCCGCTACTTGTCGACGACTATGTTCCTGAGCCACACACCTTTCTTTACGAGTATGAAGCCCACTATGCATTTAAGGATGTCCAGGAGCTGGACTATGATGTAGATCGGGATGATGTACAGACCCGAATAACGGGTAAGGAAGAACGCCGCCGGGACCGAAGCCACCCACACGAATACACTGTCGAACAGGAAGGTTATTACGGTGCGTCCGCCGGAACGCAGCGTAAAGTAGCTTGCGTGCACGAAAGCCCTGATAGGAGCGGTAGCCGCCACCACGTACAGGAACGACACTGCAAGGGCCTGGACCTGGGGAGTTACCTTATATGTGTGGGCCAGCGCCGGCGCCAGAGCCGCCATAAGGCCAGCCGTTACCACGCTGCAGCTTACGGAGAACGCTATCAGCTTGGTATCCGTATCCCGCGCCTTCTCCATGTCCCCCATGCCCAGGATCTGCCCCACCATAATGGATATGGCGGAGCCGAAAGCAAACATTATTATGTCGAAGAGCCTGTTTATGGTCTGTGATATGTTGACCGCGGCCACAACGTCGTAGCTGTAGTAGGAATAGCTCTGGACCAGCATGGTCATGCCGAAGGACCACAGCGCCTCGTTTACCAGTATCGGCAGGCCTTTAAGGCATATCTTCTTAAACAGCGCAGCCGGGATATGCAGAGTTCTGTAGACGCCCTTTATGAATCCGCACTTGTCCGTGTGGGAATGCGCCCAGCCCGCGATTATTCCAAGCTCCACGAACCTGGAAGCCACCGTCGCTATGGCAGCGCCCGTTGCCCCAAGGGCGGGCAGTCCCAGCTTGCCGAATATCAGGACGTAGTTTCCCACAAGATTGGTAAGGACCGCCGCAACGCTGGCCTTCATTGGGATGACGGTCTCGCCGGTCTCCCTTAAGGTGCTGGCGTATATCTGCACCAGAGCGAACGGCACCAGGCCTATGTTCATGATGTTAAGGTAGCTTCTGCCGTAGGCAAGGGCCGCCTGTATGTTTGCGGCCTCGCCTTCGCCCTGCAGGAACAGCGATATGAGCGGCGTCCCGAACAGCACGAACAGCGTTATCGCGATCGCTGACAGCGCCGCGGCTACCAGCAGCTTGAACCTGAAGGTGTGCCTTATGCCCTCGTCGTCCCTGCGGCCGGCGAACTGCGCGCCGAATATGCCCGCCCCGGACAGCGCCCCGAAGATGCACAGGTTGAACACAAAGATAAGCTGGTTGGTTATTGACACGCCCGTCATGGGCTCCGTGCCTATCTGCCCCACCATTATGTTGTCCAGAAGGTTCACGAACTGCGTGATGCCGTTCTGCACCACTATCGGCAGCATTATCCTTATGGTGTGTCTGTAAAACGCTTTGTCGCCTATGAATCTGCTCTTGATGCTCATGCAGCCGCTCCGGACGGTAACTGAAATGCTGATCGTATCAACTAACAGATACATTATACCACAACGCCCGGCCGACCTGTGGCTTTTCAGCAGTTTGCCATTATTCTGCCGCTTTTTGACACCTCGCCGGAATGCTGCGGAAACGTAAAAAGCCCCGATCTCTCGGGGCTCTTTTTCGTCTGTTAAGTTGACCGCGGATCAGTTGCCCTGCTTGTTGCCGGGACGGAAGCGGACTACCTTGTTGGAGGTGTTCTTCTCCAGCGGAGTGTGGCGGACGAATATCTGCTTTATCATCTTGTAGGACGGGTTGTTGTCGTTAACCGCGTTGACTGCCTGCCACAGGTACTCTTCTACCTTGGCTACGTCTTCCGCGTCGTCGCCGAGCGCTGCCTTAACAACGTCCCAGTCGGGATAGATGGACGCCGCAATTATGGTGTCGTCCTTGTTCTCGGAGCTGAGCTCGAACGCCATGGACTCGTTTATGCAGTCGTGGAGCGAAAGCTCGTATTCCAGTTCTTCGGGGAATACGTTCTTGCCGTTCTTGGTGATGATGACGTTCTTGGCGCGTCCGGTAATGTAGATGTAGCCTTCCTTGTCGATGTAGCCCAGGTCGCCGGTGTGGAACCAGCCGTCCTGCAGCACTTCGGCTGTAAGGTCCGGACGGTTGAAGTATCCGAGCATTACGTTTTCGCCGCTGAGGCAGATCTCGCCTATGCCTTCTTCGTTAGGCTCGTAGATCTTAGCTCCGCAGCCCGGGAAAGCAACGCCTATGGACGCAGCCTTGGGGCAGGTATCCGGGTTGAGGGCGCCCATCGGTGCGCACTCGGAAAGTCCGTAGCCCTGGAGAGCCTGGATGCCGAACGCCTGGAAGTCCTCCAGGATGGCCGGATTGATTGCGGCGCCGCCGGAGATGAACATGCGGAACCTTCCGCCGAAGGTCTCCTTAACCTCCTTAAAGAACAGGTTGGAAACGTCCATGTGGAGCTTGTTGCGGAAGAACAGGGCGATCTTTACTCCCTTCTTTGCAACGGCTTCCTTGCCCTTGGCCTTAATGCCCTTCCAGATCTGCTTGTGCAGAGTCTCGAATACCGCGGGAACGCCCAGGAAGAAGGTCGGGTGGACCTCCTGGATGTTCTTAAGGATGTACTTAAGTCCTTCGCAGTGAGCAACGGCGGAGCCTTTGAAGTGCGGCATCAGGAAGTCCGCGGTGTACTCGTAGGTGTGGTGTATCGGAAGCATGGAGAAGAATATCTCGTGGTCCGAAACGTACAGCACCGTAGGCGAAACCATAAGGTCTGCGCAGATGTTGCGGTGCGAAAGCATTATGCCCTTGGCAAGACCGGTGGTGCCGGAGGTGAAGATTATTATCGAAGTCTCGCGGGAGTCTATCTGAGCGTCTATGAAGCTGCGGTCGCCGCCGGCAACCAGAGCCTTTCCGGCCTCAACAAGTTTCCAGAAGGAGAGGACCTGTACGGACTTCTTTTCTTCTGTTCCTTCCAGCTCTACTTCCACGGTGCGGTCCTCGTGCGCCTGCTGGGCGATGAGGAACTTGAGCGGGGTGTCGCCTTCCGCCATCATGCGGGTAAACATGGGCTCGCGCTTCTTGTCGAAGGAGACTGCCGTAGCTCCGGATTCCTTTATGAGGTTCTTAAGGTCCGCGTAGGGAAGCTCCTTGTCGAGAGGAACTGCGCAGCCGGTTCCGCAGACTACTGCCATGTCGCTTACGGACCAGGTGTAGTTGGTCTCGCCGATTATGGCGATGCGGTTCTCCTTAAGGCCCATAGCTATCAGCTGAGTGCCCAAAGCGTTGATGTCTGCCATGTATTCGGTAAAGGTGATCGTCTTGTACGGTCCCTTTTCCAGCTTTGTATAGAACGCAATGTGGTCCGGGAACATCTGCGCGGACGTCTCGATCATGTTCTTGATGGAGATGATCGGGCGGGGATCGCGGTATTTAACGAACTTGCGCGGGTCGTCCTTTACAGCCTGCACCAGGCGGTTTGCCCAGTCCCAGTCGTCCTGGATCATGCGTTTGTATTCTTCGGGGGAAACGGGTTTCATTCGGTGACTCCTTTCACTTGTTCCTTGTGGTCCGTGCTTGTTTCCAGCGTGCAGATGCATTCTTCCAGCACCTCGTTAAGCTTTTGGAAACCGCGGTATATGATCTCCTGTTCCTTGGGCGTGAAATCCCTGAGGGTGGCGTCGATCACTTGATTTCTGTTTGCGGCCTGATAGACGGTAACGAGCCTGCCTTTTCGGGTAAGGAAGATGTCGGACCGGCGTTCGTCGGTAAGGCTTCTGCGGCGTTCCACGTAGCCTATGCTCTCCAGCTTTTCCAAAAGCGTAGTGCAGGACGGCTTGGAGATCTTAAGATACGCGGCTATTTCTCCCTGAGTCCTGGAACCCTTTCCTTCCGGCGCCGCCTCGTAGATGAACTCCATGGCGTTGCGGCCGCGGAAAGATGTCGACGTCCGGGAATACTTGCGCTTCGTTTCTTCTAAAAGAAGCGCGTTGTGATATGTGCGCACAAGCGCGGCATTAAAAGGATTTCGGATGACGGCCATCTTTGGGGGTCCCTCTCCGGAGCCTGAGCCCCGGACGCGTGCAGGTAAAATTGTTAGACTATCTAACCAATCAATGAGTGGAGTTTACACCTAAAACAGCGGCTTGTCAATACATATTAAATGATAACCCGTCTTGCGGCGGCTTTCGGCAATTATGCACATAAGAATAATGCTCCTGTGCAAAAATACCTGTTGTTAAGCGGTCGGATCCAATTATATAATAGTAAAAGAGGTGGTCTGACGGCAGATCTGCACAATCAAAAGCGCAGCATGCCTGCTGCAAACCGAAAGGAGCGTCGGGAATGAAACTGAGCATGTGGAACATATACAGCGAACTGCCATATGCAGAAATGATACCCATGATAAAAGACGGTTCCGCCACCATAGCCGGGGCGCGCTGGATCGTATCCTCCACCATGAACCCCAGCACCGTGTACGTAGGACCCGCCCAGGAGTTCTTTGAAAGCTCGGAAAACGACTCGTTCATAGTCCACCGCTACGACATGATACTCGTAAGGCAGGTGGAAGCCGAGGAACTGTTCGACACGGTCTGCAACATCATAGACAAATTCAACGACTGGGACCGCCAGCTTTCCGCATGCCTGGACAGCGACAACGGTCTGCAGGAAATGATAGACCGCAGCCGCGACGTGCTGCAGAACCCTTCTTACCTTTACGACCCCGACGGCGGGATCCTGGCTCTGGCCAGCGATTACCCCGCGTCCGTACACTGGCACTGGAAGGAACTAATAGACAACCACGGCATCTCCGAAAAACGGATGAAGTTCTTTAAGGACAACATCAACATTTCCAACGTCTTTGATGACATGGTCCCTACCCGCCGTCCATCCGTAATGGACGAGTACGAATACATACACTGCAGCGTTGTGCTTAACCGCCGGATCGTAGGCCATTACGTGCTGTTCGGATTCCTGCACCCCATTGCAAAAGGCATGGAGAACCTTGTGGACATACTCATAGGGTGGATGGACCTCTACGTGGAAAGGCACGCCGAGCAGTTCAATCCTAAGTCCAGCCTGGCAGACGCATTTGTGGGATTTCTGGAAAAAAGGGAATACGACCGCGCCCATCTGGCTGAGCTGTTCCACTCGTTTAAGTGGAAAATGTCCGACCCGTATCAGATCCTTGCAGTCCGCGAGATCGTAAACAGCGAGCCGGTGCTTTTGGGCAAGGCATTCCGCAAGATAGCGGAGACCATCCCGGACGTTGTAGTGGCAATGCATAAGCAGCATCTGATAATCCTGAGGAATCTGGTATCGGAAACGGAGGCCGGCGAACTTAAGAAGCAGTTGAGCGACGTGTTTAAAGATGATTTTATTATCGGAGCAAGCACACCTTTCCTGGGCATAGAGAATTCGGAGCTTTATTACCGGCAGGCTCTGGAAGAGCTGGACCGCTGCAGGAATTCCGGGCTGCGCATATCTTTGGGCAGAGAGCGCCTTCTGGATTATCTGGAGGACCTTTTCAGCAAGAACGATCTTGCACAGGCCTACGCGGAACCGGTACTGCTTCAGCTGAAGATCTACGATGCCCGCAACGGCACGGAATACTACGATACCTTCCGCGCTTTCTGCATCTGCGGATTCCACAAATCAGAGACTGCGGACATGCTTTCCCTTCACAGGAACAGCCTTAACTACCGTTTGGACAGAATTGCCGAACTGATAGGGAACGACACATTCCTCCGGCTTACCGCTCCGGGCGATCCGGACCAGCAGATGCGGCTGATATTCTCCTGCTTCCTCCTCGACAAGGCGGATCCGAACGTTTCGGCTGCCGGGAGAGGCTCTTTAGACGACTGATTTTGTGCATATCTGCACAAAATGCCGGCGCACTCTAACAAATCTGACAAAAAAGCCAGCTTTGAGCATTTTTGCACAAGGCTGGCTTTTTTAATCGTTTTTTACTGCACACTCTCTCCGATTTATCTACATTCCTGCACAGATGGCTTGATTTCTTGTCTTTTATTGTCCGTTATTTTTTGTTTTCCAA
>JAEEGI010013986.1_pt1 | contig 16942 bp, 8 predicted proteins | sample 8958751 | NCBI WGS metagenome assembly JAEEGI01 (sample SAMN16246545, study PRJNA631951) | gut metagenome | biome: gut microbiome; feature: rumen; material: KS-attached | host: Bos | place: Iran: Karaj | collected 2018-10
TGCTCACCATGCTTGATGCCATCCATGAGCGATACAACAACCAAGAAAGCGACAATCTTTTCACAAAGCTTGGAAATATCCAGTTTTATGTCAAGTCATTGGGTTTCTTCAACCTTTCGGAAGAGTTGTATATCAAGATGAATGCACGTGGCTTGCAGCTTAGTCCATTTGAGAATTTCAAGGCTGACTTGACCAACTTTATTGGTGATAAGGACTATGAGCCATTTAAGAAGCTGGTTCCATTATACAGGAAAGACAGTAGCGAACAGGTAGAGTTCCATTTTAATTTCTCCGTAAAGCTGGATGCCAAATGGATAGATATATTCTGGAAGAAAGGTTATGAGAATTTCGATGCCTCATATATGAGTTTCTTCTCTCGTTTCTTTGCCTGCAAGTACATCATTTCGACTAAGGATGTTGTCAATGACAGAGACATGCGTCAAGATGCGACTCTCAGGAAAATGTACACAGAAGCTGAGAATCGTGCAGAAACTAATGAGTACCTTGGATTCCAGGAATTTGAGCAGATATTGAATAGTCATCCAGAGTATGTGCTGACACTCGATAAGGTTCTTGACGATTTCTATGAGTATGACTATAAGGATGCCCAAAAGAACATATATGAAATGATGGTTCCATCTTGGGAAAAGCTCTCTCAGGACGATGGTGACGATTTCTACAGCAACATCAATTCAAAGATGACCCATACCAAATTAATTGTGTTTGGTGCTGTCATTGAATTTATTGAAGCTTTTGAGACATTCGATGTAGATACTTTCAAGCAATGGATGCGCATTGTATGGAATGTTATTGAAAACACGAATATTGACAGTCTAACTCCAGTATCTTCATTAATCAGGAAGTTCTCTGCCGTCATTCATAGTATAGCACGAAGGATGTCTGAAGGAGCCACCTTCTTCTATGCCCTTTCACAGTGGAAAGAAGACAATACGGACGAAAGAGAAAATAGAGCCTTACTCGAAGAAGTACAAAAAGCATCCTGTATTGCAGACGATATGGACTGGTTGCCTGTATTCGTTGATGCAGAACAACATCCATTCTTCAGGGGCATGGTAATGTTCTTCTATAGAGAAGACATGTCTCTGGAGGACTACCAGCATAGTTTAAGTCTGGCCAAGAACATGTTTGATGAGTCAGGTATCTCACCTTTATACCGTGAAGACCATCTGTTGATTCGGGCTATTGCAAGTCAATTCGTTACTTGGCAAGATTTAAGAGATCGTTTTATCACGGAAAGAGCAGAAACGAATAAGTATTTGAAGAACATCTTAGCTTCGAATAATGAAGTAAGGCAGATGCTTTCAGATGTTCTCGAAAGTGATAATGATACAGAAGTCAAAGAAGGACTTGCTGACTACATTGAGACCGCAGGTGAGTTTACACCTTGGTATGGAGCAAATGAAATAGACAAAGAGTACTGCAATATGGCTGTTGACAGGATCCGACATGATATAAAGTTATATGACTGGGTATCAGCGGAGGAAGCTCGTGGCAAATCAGTACTTAGAGTATATTGGTACGAAGGTCATATTATGTTTGCTGTTCCTAGAAAGCAGTTTGCGAAAGTTGCACTTGATACAGAAAGGGCAAAGATAGCGAATACCATTGCTTTGAACTACGGCTTCGAGTATTACGATGCCAATCAGCTCAATATGTATCAACAGTACGGAGATTGCTTTGGTAACGACATATGGCTTAAGCAGGAGCGAGAACAGTGTACATTATGGATTGGTTTCTGCCAATACCATGAGATCAAAATACAGTTTGAATGCAAGACAAAGAAGTATGCAAAAGAACTCTTTGATTTGCTGGAAGGCTGTAGCTATATAGATGACGATGAGCGATGGGTTAAAATACCATCTCTGAAACATTTTAAGAAAACAAAGACGGTTAAGGAGTTGTCAGGGGAACTGGAGGAAATCTTTGAAGTTGTCCCTGAGTCCAACAAATTAGACCTTGGCAATTGATAACAGATTGATTATGGTACAAGAAAGAATATTTAGTTATTTTGAACGTAACCCACAACTTCACGTTCTGTTCATCTTCGATAAGATGAACATCAACTTCACGGAGTTGGAGTTGGCAGAATGGCCGGACAATTATATATATAAGGTGTTCGATGGTGCGTGGTTTAACATCAAATATGCCATAGAGAATGATTGGAAGGATAAGAATATTGTTCTTTTATTCACCGATGGCACTTATCCGCATACAGAGGAACAGATGCTTAAATTCCCGCTTCTGGATATGCTTAAAGCGAACATGGAGTTCAAAGAGGATGACTACGAAAGCTTCATGCAGCAGTATAACCTTCCTGAAAAGTTCCGCCTATTTATCAAAAACAACGTCAGCGAAATACAGTCCACGAAGATAAGTACAATGCTTACTGGCCACCTGACACCAGAGACATTCAGCGAGGATTTGGTATGCCGTGCGTTTATTTCTTCGTACTTTGGTGAGAAGAAACTGTTGGACTGGGAGCCTATTATTGTTCGTATGCTGGTACTTGGTATGCAGTCGGAGGAGAAGAAACGCAATGATTTCTTCCACCGTCTTTCCAAGAATCTGGATGCCAAAAAAGCTGTGGATGCGAAACTCAAAAAAATCTTCGACAGGAGCTATAATCCCAATTCCGAACTAAAGATGAAGGAAATTGCTGAATGCCTGAAGTACAACAGCATTACCCAGTTATTGGATGCCGTCCAAGGTGATAACTATAAGCAGTATAAGATTAAGAACCCCATGATGCTCGAAGGCCAAAATAAAGTCTATGAGTATGGCATACAAAGCCGTCAATGGTCAGAGAAGTTCACTCAGGCCCTTGTAGAACTTGGCAAAGACATCAAGGAAGAGGAAATCATCAGTGCCTATGGTATCGATGCACAGTACAACTATATGCCGGAGGCTCTGTGCTGGCCAATCTTAAAGGAGGTTCTGGAGAATAAGCTCATGTCAGAACCAGATGAGGTAAATGACAGGATGCGCAACCTATCACTGAAGTTCTCTGCCCAGTCAGATATTCAGGTTGTAATAAAGTTCATTGAGCAAGTGGCACTTTATTATGAGAAGGTTAAGACAGTAGGCACAATGAAGCTGAACTCGCCAGAGGAGTATGTCCAGTTATACGTGAACGAGCTTTATTTGGCAGATATGTTCTATCGTCATTCTTTAGAGGCATACCACGATTTGATTACCAAGGAGAATCCTATTGAGCAGACCATCAATGACGCAAAGAACCAACTGGATCAAGAATATGCCAAGCTAACCAATGTTCTTAATCTGGAATGGCTTACCTGCGTGAAAGAACGTGAGGACTTGTTTGATAGCCTGTCTATCGGTAAGCAAGAAGATTTATATAACAGGGAAAGTGAGCCAAATGCCAAACAGGTTATCATCATTTCTGATGCACTACGATATGAGGTGGCCGCAGAACTGATGCAGGAGCTGGCAAAGGAGAAGCATATTGCTAAACTCGGGGCTTACAAAGCCATGCTTCCAACTGAAACGAAATATTGTAAGACAGCCTTACTGCCACATAGAACCTTGGAGCTTCAGGGGACAGAAATGTTCGTGGATGGTCAAGTGTTGACAACAACAGAACAGAGGACAGCACATGTGGCACGGTATAAGGAAGGTGCCGTGTGTGTCAAATATGAGGATGTGATGAATGGCGACCAAACGAGTAATCGTGAACTTTTCAAGCGTCCTCTCGTCTATATCTTCCACGATGTGATTGATGAGAACAGCCATCCTCAGAATCCATTTGAGATTATTCGTTCTTGCCGGACAGCCATCAACCAACTGGTGGTATTGGTTAAACGACTTCATGCTACTATGAATGTTCACAATGTTGTTGTAACGGCAGATCATGGTTTTATCTATAACGATATTCGCTTTGAGGAGAAGGATAAGCATAGCATTAATGAGACTTGTATAGAGAAGAAGACCAGATACTACCTTACAAATAGCTCAATGGAGGTTGAGGGAATTGCAAAGTTCCCTCTGGAAAAGGTTTCTGCCATTACTGCGCCCTCTCCTACTTATGTGGCCGTTCCATACGGTACAAACAGACTGGCAGCATCTGGGGGATATAGCTTTGCACATGGCGGTGCAGCACTTCAGGAGATGCTGATCCCAGTCATCAAAAGCAGTCTTAGAAGAACTGAAAAGACTGAGAAAGTTGGTGTTTCCTTGATGAATCATAACCTGAATATGGTCAGCAGTCGTTTGAAGTTCCAATTAATACAGTCAGAGGCCGTTTCCATGACCGTGATGGAACGTAAGATAGCATGTCAGGTGTTCAATGGTGACGAGCCTGTCACCGTAGAAAAGGAACTGCTTCTTAATAGTACCGATGCATCCAACCTGAACAATCGCGTGTTCGAGGTGACACTAAATCTGAGTAAGTCAGTCACTTCGAGTGTTCTTCAGTTACGCATCTACGATGTAGATGACAGACTGAATCCACTGATTAAGGAGACTGTTAAGAATAATACAATGATTGAACAAGATTTCTAAAATACTACAAATATGACGCTACAGCAGAAGATTATGAGTGCCTTTATAGGCAAAGTGGTTAGAAAAGACCTTGCTTTTCAAGTGAAAGGCGGTCTGCCCGTTCCAACCTATGTTCTGGAGTATTTGTTAGGTCAGTATTGTGCCACTGACGATGAAGAAGCTATCGAACAGGGCCTGGAAAAAGTAAAGCAGGTGATTCAGAATAACTACGTACACCGTGCAGAATCTGAATCAGTGAAAGGAAAAATACGTGAGGCTGGTCGCTATCGTGTCATCGACAAGATTTCAGTGACACTGAACGAAAAGGCCGATCAGTATGAAGCCGAGTTTGCCAATCTGGGTCTCTCCCATGTACCTATCGGCACCCAATATGTCAAGGCCAATCCAAAATTGTTGTCAGGAAATGGCGTATGGTGTATCGTTACCATTGGTTATTTGCAGGGAGAAGACATCAAGGTACGTTGGGATATTCAAACCCTGAAACCTATTCAGATCTCTAATATAGATGTTCAGGACTACATCGACCAACGTCAGCATTTCACTACCGACGAATGGATTGACTTCATGATGCATACCGTTGGTTTGAATCCAGAACCGATGAACCGCCGTGAGAAGTTCATTACACTGGCACGTCTGCTACCGCATGTAGAGAACAACTTCAACTTTGTAGAACTTGGCCCGAAAGGAACTGGTAAGAGCCATGTGTTCCAAGAGCTATCTCCTTATGGCGTTCTGGTCAGCGGAGGTGATGTAACGTCAGCCCGATTATTTGTCAGGATGTCAGGAAAACGAGAGGAACTGGGTCTCGTCGGGTATTGGGATGTAGTTGCATGGGATGAGTTCGAACAACAGAAAGGCCGTGCTGTAGATGCCGTACTGATTGACACCATGCAGAACTATTTGGCTAACAAGTCATTTAACAGAGGTAAGGGTACCCATGAGGCCAGCGCATCAATGAGCTTCGTGGGTAATACCAAGCACACTGTTCCATACATGCTTAAAAACACCCATCTGTTTGAGTCCATACCTACATCCTTCATCAAAGGTGCATTCCTTGACCGAATTCACCTCTATAATCCTGGATGGGAAATTAAAATGCTGAAGAAGGATAGTTTCTCAAAGGGGTATGGTCTCATTACAGACTACATAGCTGCTGTACTTCATGAATTGCGCAACAAGGACTTAACCGCCTTGCTGAAGGAATATGCAAAGTTTGACGGCTCGCTTTCAGAGCGTGATCATCTGGCTATCCGCAAGACATTCTCAGGTATGGTGAAACTGCTATATCCAGATGGAAAGATGACAGATGCGGAAGCATATGAGCTTATTGACTTTGCCGCTGAGAGCAGAAAACGTGTCAAAGACCAGCTATACGTTATTGATGAAACTTTCAAGGCAGAACCAGCATTCTTCAAGTATATCAATCTGAAGAACGGCATGGAGATAAATGTCGAAACACTGGAAAAGGTCAGCAATGCGCTCATTGTACCTGTAAGTGCTCCGACACAATTAACGGATGGTGATGTTGCGCCCGAAGACGGTTCACAAGAACCTTCAGGAGGTAACTCATCCGAGACAGGTAAGCGTCCTCGAATTCCTGTTCTGCGTGAGCAAAGTCTTTCTTTCCGTATGGGACAGACTGGCGTTACCTATGAAAAGTTGTTTGCTCCCTATATGCAGGAAGCAAAGGAAATTACGGTGGAAGATCCTTATATCCGTGCACCATGGCAAATCAAAAACTTCATGGAGTTCGTCACAATGCTGATTGACACTCGTCCTGTTGATGATTTGAAACTTACGCTTATCACCAATGAGGAAGAAGAGAAGATTCCTGATCTCATAGACCGCATGGACGAATTGAAAGATGACCTCGTTAACTACGGAATTGAATTCGAATATAAGTTCCGAGACTTCCATGACCGCTGTATCAAAACTGATACGGGATGGACTATTACTCTTGGTCGTGGTCTTGACATGTTTGAGAAGTATAGCACCTACTCCATTGCTGCCACACGCCAGGATAAGCGTAAATGCAAGGAATTCATGGTGACATATATGAAGACTAAAACCGCTTAAAGCCTATGGCAAAGCTAAGTAAAGAAGCATTTGCCATCATGGCAATGTGTGAAGAAACAAAGAAGCCATTCGGCATTACAGTCAACCCACAACGTGGCTGTTATGCCTTTACATGGGCATTCAAAATCAATCCTGACCAAGCAAAAAGGGAGGGATATGACAAAACAAATGTTCATGGGGCCGTAATGTATGATCCTGAGTTTAACGGTTGTCCGCATTGCGGTTCAAAACAATTCTATATCTGTAACCGTTGCAAGAAAGTCGTTTGCTATCACGGTCAAGAGTACGTGACTTGTCCCAACTGCGGTAATTCAAGTAGTCTTCGTCCCACAGAGGCAGTAGATTTATCAGGTGGTGGATTCTAACAATTAAAACATAAAGCGATGAATGAACTGAAACCGAAAGACAAAGTGAGCCTTACCAATGGCTCGTCTGCTAAGATCGTAAAGGAACTTGGCCGAGGTGGACAGGGAATTGTCTATCAGGTCGAAGTTGGTGGCCAGCAAATGGCCCTGAAGTGGTATTTGTCCAAGCCGGACACCGCTTTCTACAAGAATTTGGAGGAGAACATCAATAAAGGTGCTCCCTCTGATGCGTTCCTTTGGCCAGAGTACCTGACTAAAGTTCAAAAAGGGTCGTTTGGCTATATTATGAAGCTCCGTCCGCAGGGCTATTATGAGTTCGGCCATTATTTGCTGGCAAGAGTACAGTTCAAGAGTTTTGATGCTATTGTCAATGCAGCGATGAAGATTTGCGAGGGATTTAAAGCCCTCCATTTGGCAGGACTGAGTTATCAGGATCTAAACGATGGAAACTTCTTTATTCATCCAGAGACTGGTGACGTATTGATTTGCGATAATGATAATGTATTCCCTGAAGGTATAAGTTCTGGTATTCTTGGAAAAGCAAGATACATGGCTCCTGAAGTTGTGACACATGTTGCTTTACCCAGCAAACAAACAGACAGGTTCTCCCTTTCTGTTGTACTGTTCATGTTATTCTATGGCAATCATCCGTTTGAGGGTGCAAGAGTACTGGCTTGTCCTTGTATGACAGAAAAGTACGAGCAAAAATTCTACGGAAGTGAAGCCATCTTCATCTTTGATGAGAAGAATAGCGACAATCGTCCTGTTCGTGGTGTACACAACAATGTTCTGAAACGGTGGCCAGCCTTCCCTGCCCTACTTAGAGAAACCTTTAAGCGTGAGTTCGGCGAGGAATGTCTGAAGAACCCGCAGAAACGTATGCTGGAAAGAAGTTGGCAACTGACCATCCAAAAATTACGTGACATGTTGGTGGTTTGTCCAATGTGCGGAATGGAAACCTTTATTGAGGATGCGTCTGCACCAAAGTGTATCTGCTGCGGCAAGAGCTTCACATTACCAGGTTCTCTGAAACTGGCAGACAGAACCATCTTGCTTACCCCCAAGTCGAAAATATACATCGACTTAGATAATAAGCCTGATATCGAGGTAGTATCGGTTCCTGGCGACAAGTATCCAGTTCAATTAAAGAATATTACCACAGGAAACTGGACGGTGGAAACACCCAGTGGCAAGTTAAAAGCAATTGAACCAAATCAGGTGATGCCAGTCAAGAGCGGATTAAAAGTAAGCCTGACCGGATCAATCAAAGGTGAGATAATATAACAATAATGTATAACTAATAAATTATTTGATTATGGGACTTTTAGACAATGAGAGCATTCCAAGGAGAAAAATGACTCTGTTTTTCGTGATTGACACTTCTGGTAGTATGTTAGGTTCAAAGATTGGCAGTGTTAATGATGCCATCGAGAATGTACTACCTATTATCGGTGAGATTTCTGATGAGAATCCTGATGCAGAAATCAATGTAGCTGCATTGGAGTTTTCAACAGGAACACGTTGGCTGTATGATGAGCCAAAAGATGCCAAAGAGTTCATTTGGCAGAAGGTTGAAGCAGAAGGACTGACCTCTTTAGGCGAGGCTTGTGAGGAACTGAACAAGAAACTGTCTCGCAATGGTGGCTTCATGTCTTCACCAAGTGGATGTTTTGCTCCAGCAATCATCCTGCTTTCTGATGGTGGCCCAACGGATAATTTCGAGGCAGGTCTGAGACAGTTACAAGGTAACAGCTGGTACAAGAGCGCAATTAAAGTGGCAATTGCTATCGGTGATGACGCTGACAAGAACGTTCTGAAGGAGTTCACTGGATCTATGGAGGCTGTGATAACCGTCCATAACATCGATGCCTTGAAGACGATGATTCGTATTATCGCCATTACTTCTTCCCAGATTGGAAGTAAGAGTACAACGGCGACCGACACAACTAAGCAGGAACAGGTTGTTGAGGAGATTAACAAGGCTGCTGCCGATGTGGATGGCGCGGAAACTGCTGCAGCTCCTGCACCTGCAAAGGGTGACTCATACGACGAGTGGGATTAAACTTAAACCCTATGCAATATGGATAGTATATTTCATTATTGCCAAGGGGAAAGCCATAAGTCAACAGAGAAGCCCTGCCAGGACTGTGCTTGGGCAGAAAGCAGTGAATCTCTATCAATGGCCATAGTATGCGATGGCCATGGAGGTGAGCCGTATTTCCGAAGCCAGTATGGTTCGCAGTTTGCAGTCGAAATTGCCAAAAAAGCAATTCGCTCTTTTGTGGATAGTATGGAAGAGTCCTCGTTTACGGTAAAAGATAAGATGTCAGTCTTTGAAGGACAATCTTTTACCGACTACGGCACCAATGACGGAAATGAGCATGAAATAGAAGATCATGCCCATAAAGCATTGATGTGGCTGTTCTCATCTATCATCAGCCAATGGAATGACAGAATTGCAAAGGATGCATGTGAACGTGATTTAGATGAATGGGAACAAATACATGTTGACCAGAAATATCAAGATGACTTCCATGCAAAGAGGCAGACAGAGGGAGCAACCTTTGAGAAAATCTATGGTTGCACACTGATGGCTTACGTGCAGACTCCAACTTATTGGTTTGCCTTCCATATCGGGGATGGCAAATTTATCACATTGGACTTAGAGGGGGATGGAATTGTGTTTAAACAGCCGATTCCATGGGATGAACGGTGTTTCTTGAACAAGACCACCTCTCTATGTGACTCTCATGTTCTCGACGAGTTCCGCTATTGCTATCAAGGCGATGGACACTTCCCCAGAGCCGTTTTCCTCGGTTCTGATGGAATGGATGATTCTTATGGAGATGGCGAGAATCTTTACAACTTCTATATCCAGTTGTTCAAGATTATTATCCGTAAAGGTAAGGATAAGGCAAAAGACGAACTGATAAAGTCTTTGCCTATCATTAGCAAGCGAGGTAGTAAAGATGACATGTCTGTTGCATGCGTCTATAACGACACAGCTTTGAATGCAATGTTCTTTGCGCTGACAGACTATCAGATGCGACAATTTAATGAACAGCTAAAGAGTGTAGAAGAAAAGACTTCCAAACTGGAAAAAAAGATTGAGAGTTTTGGCAATCCTGAGAAATTGGGTCAGAAAGAACAAATAGATTTGGAGTATGCTAAGAAAGATATAGCTCGTGCAGAAGAACAATCGATACGTATTAAGAAACGTATTTCGGTCTTAAAGGGTGAGATTACCAAGTATCGGAATCGACTAAGAGATTTGGAAGCCGATGTATCTCCCATTGAGGAAGATTCTTCTATTGAGCTACCTTCTGAATAAAGTATGAACGAAAAATAACTAAAAACGACATGAGTACTTGTAAGTATTGCGGAAAAGATGCAGGTTGGTTCTCTAAAGCCCACAAGGAGTGTGAGGACAAACATGAACAAGGCGTAATGGACTTTGAGGCGGTTATTAGCTCCTACTTTACCGGTAGGACAACTGCCTTTGACGTGCAACGTGCCAAAGCAAGACTGTCAAACGATGCTTTCCTCTCAGAGGAAGACGTATGTAGCATATCTGATAAGGAAATCAGGCAATATACTGCAAGTATTCATCGGCCGTTCTCTCCTTCGTCCATGAAACTAATGGACGAGTTCCTATCCGTTATAGGCGTGTCTTTTAGTAAGATTAATAAAGACGGAGCTGTTGACGAGTTTACGAAAAAGCTAATGAAAGGCTTCATGGTGGAGTATTTCACCGATCAATTAACTCTCCAGAAAGCTCACGACAGATGCGAGAAGGTACTAAGTAAGTTCCCTATGGTGCAGTCGAACATTGAGGATGCTTACCTGTATGTCCTGAATAAAGCAGCCACGAATTTCTTAAAAAACGGTTTCCTTTCAGATGATGAGCAGCAGAAGATAGATGATTACGTCAGCTATCTTGCTTTGCCAATCAATAACCTCCCTGCACAATATCAGAATAGCGAGATTAGCAAATTAGGGCAAGTCTCTATCCTAAAGAGTGTTCAGCGCGGCGTTATACCAAGAACAAATATGCTTGCCCCTATTGTTCTTGGTAAAAACGAGACTGTTTTATGGACTTATAATGGCGTTAGTCTCTATCAAGAAAAGATAACCAAAGAATGGGTTGGTCGGACAGGAGGCTTTAGTTTCCGTGTGATGAAGGGAGTGTATTACCGTACTGGTGGCATAAAAGGTCATCCTGTAGAGCATAGCTCAATGGAGTTCAATGGCACTGGTTCTCTCTATGTCACTAACAAAAACCTCATCTTCTATTCCCAGATGAAAAGCGTAAAAGTACCATTCAATAAGATAGTAGGAATAACCCCCTACTCTGATGGTATTGAAGTACATAAGGATGGAGCAAATCAGAAACGCATGACAATGCAGGGCTTTGATCCTTGGTTCGTCATGAATTTGCTATCACTTATTAACAACATCTAGTAAATCCCAAATCAAATAGAAAAAGATGATAGTATCATTTGATAAAGAAACAATAGAAAAAGTACTCAAAGTTTACAACTCCATACCCAAAGAAAGGTTTTCAGGAGTTGATGGAGAATGGGTATTCCTAGGGAAATACGGTGCAGCTTTAATTAAAGAAGGTGTTTCCTACAACAAGGTTAATGGTGAAGTTGTGAAACTACGCAAATTCGTTGAATATACGGATTTGTTTGATATAAAAGAAATCCGCAATAACGGAGTGCATCACTACATTAGCCTAAAAAAGGAGTGGAAGGACATTTTATCTGCCACCACTAATAATCAGCCTTCTGCTGATGATGCAAAAGATGTTGTCAATAACACAGAAGGGAACCCTGATAATGAAACTGAGAAGGAAATAGAAGAAGAATCACCAGACATCATTGAAGCTCGTAGCCTGTTTGAGGATAATGACAATGAGCAGAAAGAAGCTGAAGAAGATGCCAATCAACCTGAGAATAAGGAGCCAAAGCCTCACGTTATCACAGAAGAATCTCTAAGATTGTTCAATCTGTTACGCGAGACCAAGGAAGCTGACTGGAAGACCTTCTCCAAGCGTGACTATGTGGGAGTATGGAGGAGCATTATTGAAAAATATCCAGAAACTGCGCACTTTATATATGAGCTTTTGCAAAATGCCGATGATGCCCAGGCAACGGAGGCAAGTATCCTTTTATGTAGGGACAAGCTAATTTTCAAGCATAACGGACAAAGGCAATTTACGCTGACTGATGCAAATGATAATGAGGGATTAATGGGTGATATTAATTCCATCACATCTGTCGCATGTTCAACAAAAAAGGACGAAGGAAATACTATTGGTAAGTTTGGCGTTGGTTTCAAGTCAACTTTCCAGTATACTGATGCTCCATCAATCTATGATGATACGTTCTGGTTCAGAATAGACAATTATATCATACCAACATTACTTGAAGAAGACCATAATTTGAGAAATGAAGGAGAAACATTGTTTGAAATCCCCTTCAAGAATCCGGTCAAAGCATATCGGGAAATTTTGGACCGTCTTCAAAGGCTAGAGATGCCTGTTCTTTTCCTTCCACATCTAAAGAAAATCACGTGGAGAGAAGACCATGATCCAAGGGAACACGTCTATAATAAATCCCTTGGGGTTCTGCATGAAATTAATCGATACCAGTACAATTTATGCGCAATAAACGATAACGGAAAGAAAAAGCGCATTATTCTATTCAACAAAGATCTAAGGATAGGAAACAGTATTCATAAGATATATGTTGGCTATTTCCTGGATGCGAACTATAATCTAATTGTCACCTCCCGTCCAAAGATATATTGTTTCTTCCCTACTGGAGAGACTTTTGACGGTTGTTTTGTAAGTCACGCCCCATTCCTCTTAACTGATAACCGTGAGAGTATAAAGACATTTGAGGATGCCAACAACATCATGCTTGAAGGCATAGCAAATCTTGCAGCAGAAGCACTGATTGCATTGAAAGAGATCAATGTTCCTGGTCATAAGGGATTGATTAATGAGAATTTGTTCTCTATTATCAATGTTAATCAAAATAACGACAGGAATATTCTTCTTAGGGAGAAATATGTTAATGTCCTCAATAATAATGCGATTATTCCAGGCAGAGGCGGTCATTTCCTAAAGAAAGGAAACGCTATTATGACTACTGCAGAACTGGAAGCATTGTTGTCAGATTTACAATTGGGCCAGTTGTATCGTGACACTATTGGAGTTATACAAACAGGTGTCAATAGAACGATTGTTCGAACTGTTGCAGAAAGCATTGGCATTAGAACCTTTAGCAATGAAGATCTGGCTACAAAGTTGACTGGCTTCTTCATGTCTAAACAAACTGATGAATGGATTGATAAATTACTGAATTATATAGAAGACAACGCAAAAAAGCTGTGGTTTGACAGGCTTGCATCAAAAAGAATGGAGAGCTTTGCCATTTCAGAGTTCTACCGTGAGCCTTGGGAACAGTTGAAATTTAGATTCGCTCCGATTACGAAGACCTCGACAGGAAGCTGGATTGCTCCATACAGAATGAATTCTGTAGAACCTACCATAATGTTACCTGTTAGTGGATTTGATAATGTTGACCCTTCAGAATTCGGTAATATTCTGGACTCTGCACTTTATGAGAAGCATCAGAACTTCTTTGATCAGTTAGGTTTAAGGAAGCCCAATACTGGAGACTATTTGGAGAAAGTTATCTTGCCCAAATATAAATCAAGCTATATTTCCGAGAAAGACATGCAGAATGACTTTCAGGCGATATATAAGATTTTGTCAGAAAATCATGGAGAGAATGTGACAAAAATCATAAAAGAGAATCTGAAACTCAGGGGATATAATGCCAAAGGAAGAAAAAACTGCACTCTTTCATCATTATATGTGCCAAATGAAAACCTGAAGGAATTTGTTTCTTTGGACACTGCATATTATTTCTTTGATTACGACTTTTATGTAACGGAAACATTCAATCCGTCAAAAGAAGAAATATCATCGTTCCTGTCTCGACATTTTGGAATCAGCAATACCCCAAAGGTAATCGTTTCTGAAGAACAATATCAGATAGAAGAAAGCGGATGGTATTATAAGACCTATAAAAAAGACAATCCTGCTTTTCCACTGAAATGCAAGCCATTCATACAAAGCATTAGTTTAAGCCAAACATTCGACACTTTCTTCAGAGACTATGACCTTGATGGCTACGATATTGACCGTCGCTCAGAAAAATGGTCTCACGAATTATGGTCATATTTGTCAAAAATGAGGACAGACAGCTTTGTAAAAGGCGTTTTGTGTTATCGTGTTTATCATGGAAAGACTACAAAACAGGAGTATTTTGACAGCTCGTTGCTCGAACAGTTAAAAAAAGATGCTTGGATATTCTATAATAACGATACATATTATAGACCATGCGATATAACTTTAGACGAATTCCACGAACTGGGTTATTCTCCAAGTCCAGCATTGGAACTGTCTTTAGAATTCTGTCGTGACAGATACAATAGTATAACATTTAAAGAGGAGCGTGAACGATTAGAACAAGAAGAGGCAGAAAGAAACAGTCTTATTTCACAAGCTAAGAACAAAGGTTTAGATGTAAATGAGATTCTTCGTGATGCTATTGAGAGAAGAGACATGGTATCTACTAATATCGATAATTCCAAGAGCATTGAAGCCATTAATATTATAACATCAAATCTGAGTTCTAACGAAATCATTTCACTTGCAAATCGAATCGAGAAAGGACATAGCTTCTTGGAAGAGACTGCGGAGATACCAGAAGCAATCTCAAACAATATCGATTCACTTATGAATATCACAACTGCCGTTGGAGAAGAGAATCTCCCGTATGTGGCAGAACATGTTGATGATATTATGGACTGGATTGTCAATGAAGACAAGATGCCGTCAATGGTTCGCCGTATCATCAATTATCTCGGTCGTTGTATATATGAACAGTACCTCATCAACGAAGATATAAGTTACGAAACATGTGAGGACACCAAATCTGATTGTGACTTCTGTCTCAACGACGGTCAGAAATACGTTCGTGTCATTACGACGCTGAAGAGTATTAAGGACAATAAAATTCCCATCGGTCTTTCTGCCTCACAGAATGCGTTCATCCGTAATAATCCTGAGATACAAGTCAATATTATCAGAATCTCATTAGCAGACATCTCCGTTCTCTATGAGTACAATAGGATGATTAACATTTATGGTAAGGAACAAGACCCAGAAATGCATGAAAACCTGCAAGAAGAATGCAGGAAGATAGCCAAAAACTATTGGAGAGAAGCAAGAATTGGAGAGTTTGACAGTAATTCTCCAGAGTATGCCATCACTATTGAAAGAAAGAACTGGTAAATATGGTATCGAATTTACAACTACTATATTATGCTTGGGATTTAACTCATAAGAAATCCGTATCAGACGACACACGTTTTACTGGTGTGTTGGCTGAAGCGAATGTCGATATGAACCCCCACCAGATAGAAGCAGCTCTGTTTGCTTTCAAGTCCCCATTGAGTAAAGGTGCCATCATCGCAGACGAAGTGGGTCTTGGTAAAACCATCGAAGCTGGTATTATCCTTTCTGAATTTTGGGCCGAACATAAGCGTCGTATTCTTATTGTAGTTCCTGCCTCTCTCCGCAATCAATGGAACATCGAGCTTTTGGAGAAATTCTATCTTCCTTCCACTATATTGGGCGGTAGTTCTAATGTGGAAACAGAAATTGAAGAAGGTATAAAGAACACCAACATACTTATTTGTTCATATCATTTCGCGTCAAACCATGCAGAATATCTAAAGTCGTGCTCTTGGGATTTAGTTGTATTTGATGAAGCTCATAAACTAAGGAATGTCTTCAAGAAGAGTAATATAATGGCTAACACCATACGAAAGTCATTCCAGGACTACAAAAAGATACTCTTGACAGCGACACCACTCCAAAACAACTTAAAGGAGCTTTATGGCCTGATAAGTATAATAGATCCTGAATACTTCTCTTCTGTCGACACCTTTACAAAACAGTACAATTCAATAAGTACCAGAGATAAATCCACATATGGAGAGCTTAAAGACAGGCTATCGCATATTATTCACAGGACGCTAAGAAATCAGGTTCAGGAATATGTAAAATTCACAAAGAGAACTGCATTTGTTCAAGAGTATTACCCATCACAACAGGAACTGAGTCTATATCATAAAATCAGCTCTTATCTACAGCGTGAAGGGACATTTGGTGTTCCAGAGCGTCAGAGACCATTGCTTTCACTATTAGTGAGAAAGATTATGTCATCTTCTGCATATGCTCTCAGTTTTACCTTAGAACAATTTATAAATAGACTTAATATCTATAAGAAAACTGGGAACCTGATGTCTGCTCTTTCTGTTTTGGCAAGTGAGATTGACTCTATTGACGAGGAATATAGTTATGAGGAACTGGATCCTAAAGATGCAGTTAGTAAAGATATTGATAAAGAAATCAAAGAGTTAGAACAATATCGGGATCTTGCTCGTCAGATAAAGGAAGAGTCTAAAGCCTACAAACTATTGGATGCACTATCACTCTCTTTTGATAAGATAAAGGCATTAGGAGGTGAAAGAAAGGCTCTTATTTTTACGGAAAGCAGACACACGCAAGATTACCTGAAGACTTATCTTGAAAGACATGGTTATGAAAACAAAGTCGTTTGTTTTAACGGAACCAATAATTCTGAAGACACAAATATGATCTATCGGCTATGGCTGCAACAATATGCTGGGACAAGCAGAGTCTCCGGCTCGACTGCCATAGACAAGAAACAGGCTATTGTTGATTATTTCTGTAATAACGCAGAGATTATGATTGCAACTGAGGCTGGTGCAGAAGGTATTAACCTGCAATTCTGCTCATTAGTTGTAAACTACGATATGCCATGGAATCCTCAGCGTATTGAACAAAGAATTGG
>JAEEGI010013990.1_pt1 | contig 16938 bp, 11 predicted proteins | sample 8958751 | NCBI WGS metagenome assembly JAEEGI01 (sample SAMN16246545, study PRJNA631951) | gut metagenome | biome: gut microbiome; feature: rumen; material: KS-attached | host: Bos | place: Iran: Karaj | collected 2018-10
GTTTCAAAAGGTGGTTCCGAATTTCGATATGTCTCAAAAGTCTGCGGGGGCTTTTTGAGACGAGAAATTCCCGCGTTTTCCAGGCAAAACTGAGTCTCTCAAAAAGTAAACCTTTTGAGAATGGTATGGCGAGAACAGTTCAGCTCACGCTCCTGGCTATGCCCTTGGTTGTGCATGCGGCCGAAGAATGCTGCGGTAGTCTGTCATTCGACACTCTCCTCATGGTATAGTCACGCTTTTGCATGCCAAACCAAGTATAGAGGGGGAACGAAGAGTGGTGCAATTGCCCGTGATGGTGGTGCTAAAACTCCGTAACGGTGGTGCATATTTGCCGTGTTGTAGATGGTGCTTTCAGAGCGAAATCTACAATTTGGTTCCCTGCCTATTATTCTTCAATTCCGAATTTTTGAGCAGATACCTTCAAGGACATGTATTTTTCATGCCATTCGGGAATATCGTAATACCGATAACAGCATTTTGAACACGGCTTATAATGCTGTTTAGCTTTGAAGAAATGTGTGGGCAAATAAGCAGAAGAGCATCCTTTCTGTCCGTGGTAACACTTTCCATTATGTGACAAATACACTGTAAAACTCCCATACTCGGCATTATTATTATCAACAGGGATTCCGTTCTCGTATCTAATAGATTCAGGCACCCCAGCAACATCGCGCAAGCTTCTTCCATCTAAATAGGCAATGAACGCTCTTTTTTCGGCCTGGAACTTTCGTTCCTCTTCCGCCTTTCTTTCGGATTCAATCTTTATCATACGTTTTTTATAAGCGTAGAACAAAATTGCGATAAACAGAAGACTCCCCAACCCCAAAAACAAGACACCCCATAGAAAAGAGTTTTCTGTCTGGCTTTCCGTGAAGAAATACACATCAAAAAAAGAATAATCTTCTGGAAGGACTCTGTTGATTGTGTATTCTACAGAGAACAACGCGTATGCCCCTGAATTCCTACGTCCTCCACGTTCATCTACTCTTACGCTGTTTGTTATAACGATTTCTTCTGAGTAGTTTCCAAATACACTGAAACTGTATTCTCCACTAGTGGTTGTCCCAACATCATTGATGTCATCATTTTCAGTAATAGTTGATGTAATAGTAAAAGGATTTTTGATATTCAGCTCGATTATTTCTCCGCTTTTGAACTGGTTACTATTGATCGCGTGTTTATAACTCCATTCATTGCCGACGTTTCCCGAACCACCTGTCTTTTTGACATTGGCATTGATACGAAATTGAATGCAATTGTCGGACGGAATAGATGTCCTATAATCGTTTAGGTGAGAAAAGTATGATATGGTCATTATTGCTGGAACAAGAAGAAATAGTATTGCTGTAGAAATAATGCTAATCCACACATTCAAGCAATGCAGAACAGATAGTTTTTTTGCGGTTGATACAACAGTTATGCCAATCAATGGTAGTCCCAACAGGAAAACTATCACTCCCATAAAACGATACTTATTGGGAATAAAGAGTCCGATGAAAAGCACAAAAATGAGAGTGATTGAACACAGAACAACATTTTGAAATCTACTGAATCTTGGCGCGAGTTTATTGTCTTCCATATTTCCTCCTTTTGTGGCAGTTTACCACAACACCGGAAATATCGCTCCATAAAGTACACCAGCTCGGTCAAGTAACCATTGTAGGTGCTATAAAGCCATTATTAACAATAATTGCAGCCGGTTTCATTTCCCTTTTTCATCGGTCTAATCGCACCTGAGTAGCGATCTTCCTTCCCATTTCAAGCGGTGGAAACCACTATCGATGCTAATCGCCTATACTTCGTGATTCTTTCCAGCAGGCTCTATTTCTATGTACTCGTTTTACGCTTACATTCTTTTGGTCCAGATGAATAGAAGATGGTTCACTTGTTTAGTCCGTCACGATGATTATGATAGAAAACTGCTTGGAATCGACATCATTCGAAAAAGTAACTACTGTCACGCCAGCATAGTTTGGATCAATTGTCATTGTAGTTGATGTATACCAAGAATCATTATCAAAATCAATCCATGCACTCGGATAGCTTTTCGAGTATGACATCTCTACCGTACCGCCACCGCTCCAATTTGCAGTCAGTGTAATCTTTCTATTTGTTTGACTTTTCTTGACTACTACAATGCTTTCGGTTGTTTGAAAGTTGCTAGAAGCATAGCCCAGATTCCCTGCCTTAACCGCATCACAAACCTCATCGAAAGAGTCTGCCTTGGTCTTCAGTTTCGAAACCTCGTTTTCTAAATTCGTGATGCTAGTAGATTGAGTCTTAATCTTTGAGTCCTTTTCCCGAAGCTCTTTGTCCTTGTTACTGATTTGAATATCCTTTTCCGAAATCACAGCATCTTTCTCAGAGACTCTTTGAACTAAGCTGGTAATTTGCTCATTCTTCTCAGATATCTCATCTTTTAGCGCCTGCTCGCTATTTGAACTGTAAAAGTACTGAAACGCATTTAATCCCGCTAATGCAACGATAGTAAATCCAATTGCTAGAAGAGCTAGGAACCTTTTGACTCGAAAATACTGTTTTCCGCACCGCGAACACTTACGGCTTCTTTTATCGACGCTTCCACCACAGATTTTGCAGAAAAACGCATCCTCGGCAATCGAAACTGTCTGCTCGCTATGTGATACTTCTCGTTTCTCACTTGTATCGTCTGGTGTGCTTTTGGGGGAGTGAGGTTCTTCTCGGGTTGGAATGGCCGTTTGCCTCTTTGTGTCATTGCCACTACCCGGATTCACTTCTTGAGGATTTGTGTTTTTCTGCTCGTTTGTATTTATCGAGTGAACAGGTATCGCGGTACTTGAAGAATCGGTTGGCACTATATCACTGGCTTGATTCGACTCAATTTCTCTTTGCGTCTCCACTTTTCTGTCTCGTATCCTTTGTACACTATCATCCGGGACCTCAGAACGTTTCAAGTCATGGCAACCACAATAATGGCAGAATTTGCTATCGCTCGGCAAAGCACGCCCACAGTCTTTACAAACAATCACGATACGTTCTTCAACATCCTTTTGTTGCAATGAGATTTGTTCCTGTGGTTCGTTGATCTCAGGGCTCATAAGCATATTGTCATTATCCAATACGGAATCTTTTCTAGTAGATACTATCGACACCTGATGTTCTTCCTTTTGAAGCTCTACAGGTGTTTGTTTTTCTATTCCCTCTTCCGATATTGGTTGCCTTCCCTTTTTGTGTTCAGTGTCTTCATAGCTGGAGTTTTGTAAAACAGCTGCTATATCGTCACCATTCGTAATGCCATTATCAACCGACCCGGTCGGATTAGCCTGTAGTGAAGGAGCGTTTTCATTTTCCGCTGGAAGCTGTTTTAATCCAATACTCTGAAATCCTCTTGGGCAGTATGCCGAGGTGCTTTCTGCATACATATTGATATATACTGTACAGTATCGTGATCCGTCCGGTAGAATCATTTCGTATTCATCCAGAAGATCATCACAACCATCAACGGAGATGGATCCCACTCTATCCCAGGTCAAAGGTACGAAGTTGCTAGAATACAGAGCGTTCAAATAATCGTAAGAGCTACTCGTCCCATGAGCATAAACTGGATTACTTGGATCCGTCCCAAATCCAGGGTACTTAACTGCATCCTCTCGTCGTTTTTCGTTCTCCGCAAAACGATGACGGTGCTGCGAATCGAACAACACTTCGACAGCCAACAAGCGAGTCCGGTTCTCTTGTTCCAGATGTCTGTAGTTATCAGTTATTCTGCGGATACACCTGATGACAGGAATAACTGTTATATTGGATAGAATCGAAGAATACCGCATTAAGAGCGTGCTTTGAATCCGCTCGTCAGAAAATTCCATCTGCACTCGGGAAGCAACAGTTAAATAGATTTCAAAGAGCAAATCGAGATCGATAGATCTGCCAAGCAAGAATACTAGTGAGGAGGCGACTTTTTCACCCTGCGCCTCTTTTCCCGGGAAAAAACGTGCTCTCTGCTCAGCACTCAGCCGCTCAAATGATGTCTTTACTCTGTTGTGATCAATTTGAGCGTTTTCATTATTCCCTATTGTGTATTCGTTAGTATTTTCCAGAGAGTTATCACATGTAGTATTTCTTTTTTTGATATCGATAACAATTTGCGTTCCACAATACTGACAAAACTCGCTATCATCAGGCAATTTCATTCCACACTTATAGCATCGCATTAACAATACCCCCTGAAAGCTAGCTTCCTACTAAGGCCATATTTGTCGGCCCCTTCTGCTGCTTGACCTACATTCTCTCCAAAAGCTTGATACTGTACCCTGATTCAAAGTATAGAAGGTACATTCAAACAACCTACACAGTTCACTTATTAAACATCGCGCTGAATGATTGTCGTTTATTCTAACCGAACATCGACGCTCTCTTTCGGAAGTAAACTACGTTTAGAACTGCATATACTATTCCACAGACTATGCGAATAACTGAGTTGGCATTTATGGTCTCTGCAAGAGGTACGCCGGTCACCGCTGAAAACAAAACCAAATAAACAATTGGCAGCACATAAGAAATCGCAATCAGGGCAATATAACTCTTTGGTCCATTTCTGTAATACCGAGCGAGTGATCGCCGTGTGAAAAAGGCAAAAGCAATTAGGGCTAGCAGTATAACCCCAAAAGCCAAGTCGAGTCCGTTTAACAGCGGAAACACTTGATAGACCTGAGCTTTATCAAGGCCATACTGTGAATAATGATATCCGAGAATATACTGAACGCCTTCTGCCAAACGGAAAAGCATGAATAGCCAAAGTTGAAAATTTATAATGAAATAATACCATTTCATTCCTAAAGGCTTATCAACAGGTCCTTCACTATGGGTGTTCTCGCCATAGCTAATCCGAGGCTGTATCTCAACAGGAGGGGAAAAAGCGTCCTCCTTACACTCTTCCGTCTTGATGTTGCCTACCTTTGCTTCCACAGGTGGAACATCAACGTTTTCATTTAATCTACTTCCGCAATACCTACAATACAAAGCATCTTCATAGTTTTCTTTTCCGCATGAGTTACAATTCAATTATGATTCCCCCCATACAACTATAGCAACTCTACCAATCGTGCAAAAACGATTATCAATTGAGGAATTCTTCAGCAACAAATAGTGTAATAAGTACTATCATCGGGAAATACAGAATTCCGTTATTTGGACACCTCATCAATGGTCTTCCTCCCTGAAAACAGGTGTTCCACAACGAGGGCAATTATCGTTTCCTGGAGTCAATTCCGATCCGCATCGTCTGCAAAACCTTATCTTTGGTTTCTGGATGGTCACCTTTAATTCAATTTCCTGCCCCTTCTCAGACAATTCACCATTGTGTTTTTCCGTTGTGTTATTATTGAGTGACTGCCTTTGAATATCTCTGAGCAACATCGTTCCTTGAAAATCCGGATGTTTGAGTATCGTTTGTTTATATGCTTCGAGATTTGCAGCACCTAGACCATGCAGTTTTCTGTTTTCATTTTCCTCCTGAAGCCTATAGTAACCATCAGAAATGCTCTTCATGTTTTGATTAAGGAGAGCATCTCTTTCAAGTGCAACATATTTCTTAAAGTCATATTTCTTCCCTTCATATTCGAAATAATCAACATATTCATCCCTGCTTAATAGGACACATGACTCAATCTTAATGTGATAATCATTACTGACCGAATACCCATTTGCAAGGGATGCATAACAGATTCGACTCCAAACAATGATAGCAAGGAATGAGATTTTAGAGCTGTTAATAAGCACGCCTATAATGAACCAAACGACAAAAACTATGATAGCGTCAACTATTACTATTCGTTTTGCTTTCTGAGGGACTACCGGACGCTTCCTGATAGCATAACGATAGATCCAAATTGGAACAGGATGAAGGATGATTGTAATACAAAGATCGATAAGAAGTCTGATTCCCCAGGGAAGCGAACGAATCGAATAATCCTTTTCAGGGCCAGTATTCGATCCTTTTCCCGTTATTTGATTAGAAGAGGAGTATTCTGTTCCAGTACTATCGCCCTTAGTACCAGTTGTTCTCGGAAACTCCATGCTAGAAACCAATGACTTGAAGTCATCATAGTATGAACTTGACTCATCGACGTTGGTTTGGAACATATACATATATCCATTATCAAATCGATAGAGCGAAGTCATTTTTATCGTTAGAGTGTATCCGTAATACTCTCCGTTTGTATTGCTCACTACTTTATAGTACTCGGTGCCATTGAATGACACCATCTCAACTTCTGACGGTTTTACTCCGGCCATTTGGGATACATCTGTTTTATTTATGGCCGAGTTGTTTATGTCACTTCGAACACTCCCCATCCTTTCAGACTCCGACATTGCTTCCCACAAATCTGCACTACCATATATGATTACGAGACCTGGTTCTTCATTTGAAATGAATTTTGCGTTTATGATTTCACGTTCTTTAGAAAGTTCTTCTTGCTGCCAGTTTTTTGGTACGGTAAACGCTGCACCAGTCTTTGAATCCGAATACCTAAACGCTGGAGTATTCTCATATGGGACAGAGGTCTCTACTGGTCCGTTGAATGAAACGCTATCAACGATGTCCCGCAAAACTTGTTCATGATAATCATCAACTTCCCCGCTATAATAGTGCATAGTAATATTGATGGCTTTTTCGGCTACTGTAGTATAATATTGAACGGTATGAACTACTTCCCCCCCATCATACTGATCAAGTAACAGCTTAAGGAACTTCGTCTGCTTTTGCTGATATACCTCATATGTCTTCACTGTAGCGCCTGCTTCTTCTAGTGGCTTTACAGTGATTGAAACAAGAGCCAATAGTGCTGTATCGCTCAAGCTAGAAAAATCCGGAATAGAACTGTCAATCATTGTGACAACGATTTCATGGCTGACATCTTCATCCCAGGCATTCAAGTAGATATTTCTGGAACGCATAACATCATCCATTTCAGATTTCGTCATTCCATACTTGTTCAGATTCGGGTCATTATCACGTAGATCTCTAGTGAAGACAACGTATTCTTCAGGTATCTCAAGTGATAATCCCAGTTCATCAAGTATCCAAGTATTTGCCCCTAACGCGTTGATTGGTAACATCACCTGCATCAACAACAGTATTATGACTGTACAAATTACTCTCGACTTCGCTTTATTGTTCATTTACGATTCACCTCAAACAAGTATGGATCTCAGAGCACGCTATCCTTTTCCACGGCAATGTTGAGAAGGAGAAATACCATTGGAGTGACACTAGTATTATTTTTCCTGGGTATCTTCAATTGTCATGCCTCGGTTTTAGTAATTGTTACATTCTGGTTTTGAGAATCCCTTTATACCAATTCCAACTAGTTCACCGGTGTTATTTTCACCGTAAGAACCCAATATGCGTAGTTCCCGGAGTATCTTCCTCCGTTTTCTTTGACAGGTACTGTCGTAGAGATTGTATAACCATTCTTGCAAAGATCATCTGAATATGGAATTGTCTCAGAATAAGTACCGACATCTGGCTTAGAATCATCTTCTTCAACTTGATAAGCAATTCGGATTGAAGCTCCTGGATCAAGCGTTATGGTTACCGAAGAGCCAGATGAAACCGCTTCCCCATTTACTGCAAAACCATGCGCCCATGTGTTTCCAACATGGTTATTGCTCTCCATGTAATCAGACCATGTGATTTTGAATTTCTGAGGCGCTGGAGACACTGTTACAGATATTCTCTTCTTTGGTCCATCTACAGATGTAATGACGATCGTGGTTGTACCTACTCCGGTTGCCGTAACAACACCTTTGTCGGATACTTTTGCGATTGATTCATCGTCCGATGTGAAGATCAGGGTCTTGTCTGTCGCATTGTCTGGTACTACTGAAGCTGTGAGAGTAAACTTATCACCTATGTATATCTTTTTGCTTTCATCCCAGTCGCTAGTAGCTTCAACTTTATATACGAGAGTGCGCTCAACAGTAAGCGTTATTGAGCCGTTCACCCCCGACTTGTGTGTTGCGCTGATTACAGCAGTCCCGACCCCAACTGCTAGCAGGTTCCCTTCAGAGTCCACCTGAATAATACCATTGTCACTAGAAGACCAAGTCAATTCTTTTGTGGTCGTGTTATCTGGATACCAACCAACCTCAAGCTGAATTGGAGTTCCGACTTCAATTCGCTGTTCAGGATTTGTGTTGCTTATGATTATCTCTGTGGGGGGTATTTCTTTTATTACAATACTATGGGTGTAACTGTTTCCATTTGGAGTGGTGATGGTAATAACCGCTTCTCCCACCGTTATGCCCACAACTCTGACTGCTTTATCTCCGCGCTCGTTAAATGATACTTCCGCTATTGCAGGATCGGAAGACACCACGCTAATCCCTTTTGCAGTTGCGGTTTCCGGATACAACATGAACTTGATATCTAGCGTTTCACCGATGAACGCTTCTTCAGCAGGTTCCTCAAACACCAGATCCTCAACATCGTAGAGGGTGGCATGAACTACGCATTTTCCCAGAAAACGATCATCCTGATAAACTGAAACTTCAGTGTCGCCAGCCTCATTGGAATAGAAAGTGCCGTCTTTCAGGTCTTCCAAATAATCATTAGAAGTGCGTAAATCCACGTCCGTGTAATTAGCCCCCTCCGGGAAAAACGAATACTTCAGTTTGATGGTACTGCCTACAGATACTTCGTACTCTTGTTCTTCGAAATCAACGCTCTCAATAGGTACAACCGTCTCTTTGACGTTTACTGTACAAGTTGAATACGTATGGCCGCCGCTGGATACCGTCACCGTCGCTGTACCGGGAACCAAAGCCGTATAAGATCCGTCATCGTTTCTTCGAATGACATTCAGATTGCTGATTTCGAAATCTAGGGATTCAATGGTATCGCCAGATGTCATACTATATGTCAGCCAAAACGTATCCTTCTCAGTCACGGAAATAATAGTCTGGTCGAATTCAAAATCCGCAACGTGATAGTACAGCGTCACCGGAACCGCCTTATTAAAAACCTGGTTCCGGTCAAACTCTGACACATTGTTAATCTCAATGCCTACAACTGAGTTGACCTCATCGGGTGCCCAAAAGGCATCTGTTGTCGGCTTTAAAGAGACATAACCGAAGCCTAGCGCTTCGAGTTCACTCTTCACTTCCTGATAATTCTTACGCAAATAATGCGATGCACTATAGGGCATTTGAAGATTATCATCCGTCAGTACTCTTGTAACCTCACCTTCGTTCACATTAACGACTTTTCGATCACAACTGATTCGATAATTCACTGTTGTTCCAGAATCCACGAAGAAATCTATGCTACCGGTCACGTTACTGTCTTTTGAGTTTTCGAAAACCAGCCTATGCGTTCCAGATAACAGGCTTGTACTGTATGCCACGTCTTCACCATGAGGCAAAGTCCCAAGCACTGAGTCATCCAGCTTAACTATAACGTCATACTTATTGAAAAGCAGATTTGATACGAATTCGATAGAAATAACAACTGGATACTCTGGTGCTGGAAAATGACCAATTACCTGTATTTCAGCATCAAAGGGAAGTTCGGCTTCATTCTGAAGCGACCGACCGTTGGCTGTAATTATCGTTTTGTATCCTGTGCCTGCCGGCAGATCATATACTTCGTCCGTTTCAACACTGAATCCGGCCCCGTGAAAGACTCTGCCGACATCCATATAGTTTTCTGATGCAGCATCCGAAAGAGACATGGGTACGGGAAGCTTTGGAATCCTATGATATGAGATTACAACCTCATCCTCGAAAGTGAACTCGGTGCTTGTGGTATACTCATCCAGGCCGTTAATCCTAACCGATTCAACGGCTCCGTCATTGATTTCACTGCTTGAATTAATATCATCAACAGGGACAATGATGATCTGTTGAAAACCTGCTTGCCGTAGGGCAGCTTCAGCTTGAACATAATCCATCCCGACATATTCTGACGAACTCTTTGGGGAACGGCGTGTTGGAATGTCAGCATTGTCTATTGCAGTCGAACCACGATTCGGCTGAGATACTATGTCGGAAATACCGCAAGAGTCTAGAAAAAGGATGAGACAAATAATAAAGAGTATAGCGAATATCTTTTTCATAATCCCATCATTCCTGCTTTCATGATGATAGCCGTACAAGCTGTTTGAAAAGCTCTATATGTGCATCAGCAATCGGTTATGGGTTACAATTACCACAGGGAGAATACCCCATTTCTAGGAGTTCTTCTCTTGTACCGAAATACTCCTGTCGATTCTTCTCGCTCATTTTTCGCACACTGGCACAATCTGGATAATGAAACTTGTGAGTATGGGTATTGAGAACATACGTCGGTAAAGAACGTGAAATACCTTCATCGTCCTCACCCTGCGGATTTAGTGGAATCAATTCAACCAACTCAGGCACATAGTCCTTTTCAACTGAGAACGAGAGACTCTTTCCATCGCTTACACAGACGATATCCCCTTGCAAATCCGTCCTATAGATTTCTATCCCCGCATTGTTCAGTTTTTCAAGGACCGCTTCTGACGGATGCCCATGAGGATTATCTGATCCCACAGAAATCACGGCATATGCCGGTTGTATAGCCGCTAGGTAGGAATCCGTGGAGGAAGTTGTACTCCCGTGGTGACCAACTTTCATCAGCGTGCTTCTTAATTGGAATCCTTCATTGAGGATGGCGTACTCTTCTTCAGCCTCAGCGTCTGCGGAAAGGAGGAATGAAGTTTCTCCGTACTGAACCCGTAAAACCAGAGATGAGTTGTTAATACTTCCGCTGGTCGTGATTGGTCCAATGATCTGCATTTCTGCGCTTCCGAGTGTGTAGGTGGATCCCAATTCTGGTACTGTAATCTCATTGTTCTGCAGATGAAGATACTTCAAAAAGCTCTCGAATGGCCTGGAATCGTATGTTTCAAATGGGCAGAGCGCCATATCTGCACTGGCATAATTCAATGCACCAGCAAGCCCACCCACGTGGTCTTCATGGGGATGGGTACACACTATATAATCAAGATGGTCTATACTGTGATCCTTCAGATAGGTATAAATCAGGCTTGAAGCGGAGCTGGGACCGCCATCTATCAGCATGATATGTCCATCACATATGATCAGAGTCGCGTCGCCCTCACCGACATCAATGAAATGAATCTCAAAGTCACTATTATCTAATTTTCCGAGGCAGAACTCTTTGAGAGTTCTTGAAGTCCCTTTGAGCAGGACAGAGAGGGCATTTCGCGAAATTATCGCAGCATCGCCCCGTGTGAACGAACTGCTTTCATCGTATTCTCCAGAAGTAATCCCTAATTGATCGGAAAGTTCCCATGCTCTCTTACTCGAAAAATCAGAGTCGGAACTATATCCCAAAGCCCGAAGCACAAAGGTAATGTATTGGGTGGCCGTGGTATTCTGCCATCCCCCGTACTCTGTCTCCGAGATGCCATTGGTCAGTCCGTTTAAATAGGCATAGTTAACATATGGTTTTGCCCAGTTAGGGACGTCATCAAATGGAGCTGTATATGATTGCTTATTTGCCTCTTCGACTTTTCCGAGAAGGCGAACAAGCATCGTCACGGCTTCACTACGAGTGGGTGCCCTGTCAAGATCAAAAATCGGATTGCCCTGAGAGTCTGTTCCTACACCTTGGAAGAGGCCAAGCTCATATAATTCCTGAGCCGCAGTCTGGGCTTCACTATTGTCACCAGCAGTCTGAGCAGGGACAGCAAGCACAGTAACAAGCATAAACACGACAAGGACTAGTACAAATCGTCTTTTTCTTGCTCTCATGTAATCACCTCCCTATTCATACTTGGGATACTTCCAAATAACCGTATCAATCTCTTCTCCGGAACAGGCTGATAGCCGCTACAGCCAGGCCACCTATCAGGAGTGCTTTTCCTAAGCCAAGTCCATCTGAACCAGAGTCTTCTTCCTCCTTCTCCTTTTGCTGCTGTTCGAGGAGGTCTATCTGCCTTTTCTGCGCATCAAGTTGCTCCCTCGCGAGTCTTTCCATTTTGAGTTGATGGACTCTATCTTCATACAGATTAATGGCTTGCTGAAGAGTGTATGCGCGCTCATTTACAACGAACTCATAGAGTGAATCCAAAGCCGTTACCGTCATGTATTTCTCGCTCAGACTGATTCCAAGACTGGAGCGAGGTATCTGGTCTTTTTGTTTGACCAGTTCACTAAGCCGTTGTTGCTTTTCCGCGACAGCCGCTTCTTTTTTCTTCTTTTTTCCATTGTAAGCCGCTACCAGTATGGCAATTCCGCCACAAAGGCAAAGCCCCCCCAGAATAGGATTGACGAGAAGTGAGAGCAGAACAACTACCAAAACCGCAAAACCGACACCAGCTATATCGATCTTTGTATTCCTTGCAGCTACGAGCAAGCCTTGGGCATTACTAATCTCTTGCTCCAGTTCTTCTCGCTTTGCGACTCTGTAACGTGCTTGCCGCAGTTTTCCGGCCAACTCCATGTTCGGCCCATGCTGCGCAGCGCTCTGGCGGCCACGCTCGAAATCACGTCCGGCTTCGTATGCATTGGTAAAACGCACTTTAACGGTATCGTCGAGGTATATTTGCCTACCACAATAAGTGCAGAAAATGTATTGACGATCTCCGTTTGCCGACAAAGGAGCCCCACAACTAGGGCAAGTCAGGTCGACGATTCTCATTTATCTCCCCTCCCCTCATCCATAGCTATTTTGAGTGGTTTTGCAACTCAGTGCGATGCTCCCGAAGCAGCCTTCTTCTTGTTTTCCCAAAAAGACTTCGATAAATCGATTTCCATCAGTCATCATCCTCTGGTTTGCAAATACCACAAGGTTCGTATTGCCCAGATTCATATTCTTCAGCCGTAAGCCTGTGCACATTCGCCTTATCTCTTATGACAGAACAATCTTTTGTATGGTACTTCTTTCCGCTCTCAGTCACGTAGTATTCCTTATAGAATGCCTTTTCTGAAGCATTATGTTTCAACACCAAAGTTCCTATAACCAAAGCAAGAATCACTACAATGAGAACGGCAAATAGCGGTTTTCTTTTTCGAATCACTGAAACAGCCCGCATTCCAGTATCTGGATGAAGTAAGTAATGGGCAAATTCATTAGCTTCGTACTCCTCGGCAACACTGGAATCGCTGTAAGCTCCAATTCGTAGGTGCCCGATCTGAATATGTCCTAACTCATGTGCAACTGCGTACTGCTTCTCTTCAGGTGTCAGGGTCTCACACAGGAACAAAAGCTTTACATCTGCATTCTGATAAACAAAGGCTTTTCGCGTCATGACCAGTTCATGAATCGCCAAGCCCTGTACCAAATCAGAGAAGTCTGAGTCTAACCGGCTACTTGAAAAATCGACGATTTCAAACCCAATGTCTTCAACGATAGCCACAAGATCATCGAGCGTAGGCACAGATAGTTTATAGTGACGCAGAAGCTTGTAGGCAGATATCCTCGCATTCTTAGCGTCCATTCTGTTGAACCTTCTTCACGAGTTTTTTGATCTTCTCTGAATCAAAGGCCTCTATTTGTGTTCTGACATATCCAAAACCGTTAAACGCCTTCATTGCTGCGTCCTTTGGATCACTGTTGCATCGCACATATTCCGAATTGAGTACAGCGCACACGGTATTAACGCCCTGCTCGTCCAATTGGGTGAGCTTCGTGTAGAAGTCTTGAAACTCTTCGTTGAACAGGACTATTCCGTCATCGGAAGAATGCTTGATATGCAAAAGAGAGAAAATCTTTGTGACCGTATCAAAGGAGGTTCCTCCAATTCCTTTAGTCAGCGCGTTCGATAAGGTACTATAAGGAATGCCGCTGGCTTCAGAGAACTTCCGAACACTCTTGTACTGAGCTCGTATTTCCTTTTTGATCAATTCCGTAATACTATCCACAAGTATTGCCTCCGATATGATGATTACAGTTCAGATTCCCGCGTATTTTACGCTTGAATCATATCACCATATTTGGTTAATGTCAATATATATAATCGATATTTGGTTATCTTTGTCTATCATTCTAAATGCGACTCTCTTAGGGATGAGCGTCTCGACTATTGCGTTTCAACAACTACGACTCGTTCTATCTGTCAAGCTTTCCTGATGATTTGGAAAGCATCGTCACTTCTCGCCATTAAGCGAAGTGATCAATCACCCTTAACGCGCTGCCTCAGAGTTGTTGCGGTTTGGAAAGTGTGGCCATCGCGGCTTCCAAAACCGCTGAGGTAACGCTTTGAAACTCTGCCTCTCTTGCGCTATTGTGAAAACCGTGCTATTTTATGGTCTACAAGCCGATGACTGATATCATACAGGCGACCAAGGAATCGGTCACTATTGAGCGGAGCATCAAGCCGATCCATAATTTCAAAACCGGCGAAAACGCCAGCAAAAGATCCTCCAGACACAGCTGAACACTTTCTCCTCCCTGGCCGTATTCTGGCAATGTGCGGAATCAACAAGTGCAGAAGCAGGGACCCCCATAGCCTCTCATCGCTTCGATGGAAGTCTGTGAGGGTCCCATTTCATACGGCCCCTGTTGGCTTTTAATCGCAAATGGCCGTTGATCACGTCGATGACACGGTTCTCTTCTCTTGTCCGGCATCCCACTGCAAACAGAGCCACCCTTTCACCGCCTGGATACACCGGTGTCGGGTGGCTCTGTTTAGTGCCTTTATTGGAGCGTTAGTGTTTTAGTAAGCCGAAATTCAATGATGTTTCTTGGTTTAGTCTTTCGATATGCATCTTCCTTGTGCATTGTGGAAACGATATCATCCTTTGATGCTTTTCCAAAGCGCTGGATTACTGATTCCAGAATGCAGATCTCTTCCTCATTCAAAGAAGGATAGTTGGTTTTTGAGCTGGGCACAAACTTGTAAGCTGTTCCATCTCCAATCTCAACCTCTTCACATGACACACCACTCAGTTCAATGATGGCTTCGTGAGCAATTGGTACTGCTCCCATCGGGAGAGCCTGATATATCAGGCCCGAAATTGAGATGCCTCTTCTTTTGTACGATAGCGCATCCGAGTACCACAGCAGTTTCATCAATTTTACTTTGTAAAGGCTTAACACATCCTTTGAGTTCGAAAAATAGCGAATCATATCAACGACCCTATCCAACGATAGTTTCCGGCATCCTGAATAATCCGGATTATCATCGAACCCAGCATACTTCGCAAGAATAGCACGCCTCAAGTATTCATCCTGTACTTCACTGAACAGGGCAGCACCAATTTTCTCGTACTTGGCGAAGGAGGCAGGAGACAGCGCCGCTTGAGCAGACTTCAAAAGAGAAAGGAACCATTCCGGATCAGCATTGAGCTTCCTGAGAATAGTATCGTGCGCGTGATCCTGGACTTGGTGGCCTTCATATCTTGCAATCGTCTTGCCTCCCCAACCAAGAAGCAAGCATAGATCGCTCTGGCTGATTCCATATTTCCCTCGTATAGACACAATTTCATCTGTAGTTAATAAACCGGTTTTTTTGCGATATGCATTCTTCATGGAGATATCATTGGCTGACATCATATCCTCGTCCTCAAATGTCTCCTGTGCATGATCGCAGTAGTAATACTCGGCTAAGAAATCAATATCAATATTCTTGAAAACCGTTGAATCCATGGTCCGAACACGCTGCACAATATGTTCTTCCATGCAGCATTCGCAAATTCGCTTCTCCGCATCAATGATCTTCATTAAATCACACCTCCTTGCGATGCTTATACGGGAACATTTCCGGTGAAAAGGGAGTCACGGCATAGTGGAATGACATCACGAACAATGTCTGACCACCAAAGGAAGAGAGTAGTTCGACCCGTATTTTGATATATACATCATCCGCACCATTATAGACCCGGCCAAATTCTCGCATTTCGCTTCTGTTCTGGAACTTCAGATCTTTTACCGTCCTCAAGTATTCCTCGACCGTCAGCTTTCCCAATTCGCGTTTTAACGCATCCACTGGGTTTTCGTTTGGAAATAAATCAGTAACGGTAAATCGATTGGTGAAGCGAATATCCCGCTGTCGATCAACCAATCGATCCTGTTGGAAGGTAATCTGGGCTCCATGTTCCAGCGCATATTTCAGATCCCGAATATAACAACTAACTTCGAACTCGGATTCGATTCTGTATAGTTCCTCGCTCACTATTCCCTTGCCTCGCAGTAGTATCATTTGATACCACTATAATTGATTTCTTACTCTGCGTCAAGACTTTTCTCCCGAAATTGTCGTTTGACAAACATCTGCTCGGTTTCTTTTTGAATTATCGCAATGGTGTACGGAAGTTTTCTGGTTGAGCAATCATGTTATTCCATGGCTGCCGGTTTGTCGGCACCTGTTGTCATTTGGCATCACCAGACGTATATAGATACGGGAGGATTTATACCACAAGTTGAATGACAACTGAGGATCGATCTGTTATTATACCGCATTAAAAGCTTCGCACCCCTCCCGGCGAAGCAAAGAAAAACTGCCGGGAACACTCAGGCAATGACCAAAGGAGACCAACGCAATTTCACTATGACAGCAATACTCCATCTCAGCATACTCTTCCTCGCAAAGATCCTGGATAACGCACTCGGCACATCCAAGACAATTTTGATTCAGCACGGGAAATGCATCTTAGCAGGCGTGACCCTTGCGGTTTCCAACTACATTGGATATCGCGTGACAAAGCAGGTCGTTACGACGGACGGAAATCTGGCTATGATCGCAGTTTCCGTAGCCTCCGGCTTCGGATGCTGCCTTGCAATGGCCATCAATAAAAGACTTTCCAAAGACCGGCTCTACGTCAATATCCTGATGTCGGATAACAAGGAGGCCATGCAGGACCTTCGGGATTTCCTTGCTGCAAACCATATCACCAACGTCGCAGCGGATAGCTATACGAGGGACTGGAACACCAAAACGATCACTGTGACCGCTTATGCACAGACAA
>JAEEGI010013991.1_pt1 | contig 16938 bp, 12 predicted proteins | sample 8958751 | NCBI WGS metagenome assembly JAEEGI01 (sample SAMN16246545, study PRJNA631951) | gut metagenome | biome: gut microbiome; feature: rumen; material: KS-attached | host: Bos | place: Iran: Karaj | collected 2018-10
TACAAAGATTAAAAACCATGTCAAGAATGGATGATTTACCCATTGGATACTAAAGAAAAAAGAAATCATAGTAAGCACAGATGCACAGGCACCTATTGCTACAAAGAAATGGTTAAAGAAGGATTTCATAATATCGACTGGTTTTTATCTTAATGATGATGTTTTTATGGGAGTATAAGCTACCTAGAAGAGAACATATATAGCTACGCTAGAGATAGCCACACTTGAAGAGCAACCATCTCTATTATCCGCCTGTAAACCGAGGCAAATATATAAATTATCATCGAATTTGCAAAATAATAACTACAAAAATTGCATAAATTATGTAATTTTTGTGAACAAATACAAAAAATGCCACTTTTCTTCAGGAAAAATGACAATAAACTGCAGTAAAAAGAAGAATTGACTAACTATATCCAAAAAAGCCATCATTGCTAATGCATTCAAAAAGCTAGGCTTTTTAAACAAGTAACTATTTACGCACAGAACAAATAGCAGCAAAGTAAACTTGGCTAAATGCAACAATGGCATCAGTTCGAGAAAAACAAGATAAACGGACCAATAAATATTTTCCCATTTCTTGTTCTGACACAATCGGAACTGCTGAAATCTTTCTGATTATAATACCTGGCGATTCCAACTGAGATGACACCATGGGAAAGGAGTGAATGGGAAGACAAATTATAAGGGGACTTGTGCCCTATCGGGAATGCAGGTTCAATGAACTGACGGAAGATGATTTAGGGGCCGCTAGCATTAATGAACTATTACCAGTCAGACAAAAAAAATCCCCCTATACAGGGGGAGCAATCTATTTATTCAATCACCAATCGGGAAGAAGTGGGCTCATCGTATATGAAGAAAGGGACGGGTTTGAGCTTGGTTTCCCAAATTCGGTTCTTTTCGTCGAGTTGGATGGGGTCACTGATGCCAAAGTACTTTTTCTCGAGCTTTGCTTTAAGTGCATCCGACAACTTGTTGTATTCTTCGCTACCCTCTTTGGCATTGACATAAACTTTCTCGATGATGTCAATCCAATCGATGCTGAGGAAAATCTTTTGGCCGGGAGTGCCATATGCGTCTGGTTGGGCCTTTGCCACACCCTTCTTCTTATCCTTTAGGACATAGAATCTCGTTTCGTTCTCGTGCTGGAAAGCATCTCTCTTCATCAGAAGAAGGTTCAAATAATTGGCGAAGAACGAGCTGGCAGACTTCGTTGCGATGAATCTCTGGTAGTTGGTGTTATCCTTATCAGCAACCTGCTTGCGATGCAAATTTTTGATGATGTATTCAGTGCGGTACAAAACGACACCCTCATAAATCTTGTCATTCTCTTCCAAAGACTTCAACAATTGCATACGCAACTTTTGCTTGTTAATTTGGAACTCCACGCAGTACGCACCCGATCCTGTTTTCCCATATGTATACAGCACCCAAGCCGCCTCATTGTTTCGTTTGGTCGTCATGCAATTTGCAAAGAGCAAGGGGCAGTACTCGGTCTCATCAACACCCAGATTGCTATAATCTGCCGTATAGAAACGACTTTCGTATTTATCCTGCCATCGACTAGGTTCAGAAAAAAGGATGTTGCCTCCATTGATGCTCTTCAAAGCAGAATCCAGATCGAGGTACTTGTAGAAGTAGCTTGATGAAGGCAAACGCCCCACCGTATAATAGCACTTATAATTATTCAGACTTCTGAACTCCTTCTGGAAAACTCCAGAAGGTCGATACTCAGTAATCTCTCTAAATTCAGATAGCTTACTACTATTATTCTTATTCGTCATAATCATTCAATTATAAATATGTTCAAACACTAATCTTGAATCACAAGATTTAACTACAATTATTTCTTGACAACATTTAATTCATCCAGCAAACGCTGGGTGTTCCCCACATAGCTGTTCCATATTTGAGGATATTTTTTGGCCAATTCCTTGTAGATACCCAATGCCTCAATTGCTGCGGCTTTCGCTTCATCCTTTCGCTTCTCATCCATTTGCAGCAATATTGCATAGTTATATAGCGTATCGGCTATATCTACAATATAGGTTTCACGATTGGTCTTGGCTAATTCGCGACGGATTATCAGTGCCTCTTGATATTCCTGCTCAGCTTCCTGATAACGAGTGAGTTCCTTATGTAGTACTGCCAGATTATTGAGTGTATTGGCCACTTCACGGATGTAGGCTTCTCGATTTTTCGAGGCAAGTTCGCGATAGTATGTCAATGCCTCACGAAAATCCATCTCTGCTTCCTTATAACGCTTAAGGCTATCATGCAAGATTGCTAAATTATTAAGGGATTGTGCGACTTTCCCAATATACGCATCTCGGTTGGTCATGGCTAGTTCGCGACGGATTTCAAGTGCCTCTTTTTGTTCCCTCTCAGCTTCATCATAACACATGAGGTCTCGATGAAGAATCCCCAAATTATTGAGAGTCCCAGCCACATCTGCAATGTAGGCACATCGATTGGAAACGGCTAATTCGCGACGGATCTCAAGTGCCTCATGGTATTCCTGCTCAGCTTCATCAAAACGGTTGAGAACTCTATACAGTTCTCCCAAATTATTGAGAGCCATAGCCACATCACCAATGTAGACATCGCAATTGGTCTCGGCTAGTTCACGATAGTATTTTAGAGCTTCATGGAATTCCTGCTCAGCTCTCTCATAGTTTGTTAGATCATTATGCAGAAGCGCCAAATTATTGAGGATAGTTGCCAAGCCATGAATGTGGGCAATACGATTGGTCTCGGCAAGTCCTCGATAGATTTCAAGTGCCTCCTGGTATTCCTGTTCCGCTTCCTCAAAACGAATGAGAACTTTATGTAGGTTGCCCATATTATTAAGGAGCATCGCCAAATCCTCGATATTTTCATCTCGATTCGTCTTGGTTAGTCTACGACGGATTTCCAACGCCTCTTGGTACTCCTGCTCCGCTTCCTTGTAGCGCATGAGGTCAGCATGCAAGTTCGCCATGTTATTGAGGGCAGTGGCAACATTTGCATTGTTTTTCCGTTTACGGTATTCTTCTAAAGTCTTAAAATGGTAATCCTCTACCAGATGATAAAGTCTCTGATTATAGAGATAGACACCGAAATTACCTTGAAGATAAGTGAAATCATGGTCCTTGAGATGATTGATGGCTAGATGGAGAGCTTTACGGGAATAGTAGATGAATTTGTCACGCCAACCGATGGTGCCATCGTCCTTGGTATTTTTGATAATGTCCAGAGAGGTTTCAAGTTCATAATATACACCCTTGTCTTTAATCTCGCCAATGTATCCACGCATCTTTTCAAATCCCTCGACTAGAATTGCAATTTCTTTCGGAGAAGAATCCTCAGTCTTCTCGCCATTACGCTTAGCTGCGAAGGCAAAAAGCTCACTTTCGAAAACATTGGGATCGGCTGGGACTACATCCAGATCGATTCTAATAGTCTTCGTTTTTTGCTGCAAAAGATGGTCGAGTTCAGCAGGGGTCAAGATGGCATAGAGGACCTTTATAGGTCGTATCTTCTCTTGGACCAAAAAGAAGATACAGCCTTTATCTATCCTATAACCCTCGATATATTCACGGTCGATTCTATAACTATCTTTGGTGCTATTGGTACCTTTCACCTGCACAGGGAGGGTTGCATAGTAATTTCCAATCTTATGATTATAGTTTTTATATAAATAGATACTTCCGTCATAAATTGGAGTCTTATCATTCTTGCTTAATAATGGCTCCAATTTAGGGCATTCATCAATGTACTCTTCCACCGCGCGGACTGCTGCTCTTTCGATCTTGTTGTTATTCGCCATCTCAAAAAGTATTAGAATTAGAACAAGTATACGGGCACAAAGATAGCGCATTTCTTCGTCATCTCCAAATCTTTTCCCGATTTTCTTTCGCTATTGAGGTGCAGAGGGAGGGAATGAGAAAAATAATAATGATAAAAGTAATTTTGGGGATTTTGGGGGTGGTACATTTGTTTCCGTTGTGGGTGGGACATTCGCAGGAAATGGAAGGTTGAAATTTCAAAAAATCGAGTTGGAGTGAGAAAATGGATTCATAAACAAATATTCTGAGATTCTCTGGTCATTCTAAAAAGAAAAAACGTATTTTTGCAGCACAAATTTGTGTCATGACACAGAAATATAAAGTAAAATATGGTTTTTGAACGCAAATCCTACCTCGAACAACTTCATAGAGCAGACGGAAATGGCATGATAAAAGTCATTACCGGAATTCGTCGTTGTGGTAAATCATACCTTTTATTCAATCTATTCTACAATGATCTCTTGGGGCAAGGCATCAATGAGGATCACATCATTAAAGTAAATCTTGAAGATCGAAGAAACAAGAAGCTGCGTGACCCGGATGCACTGCTCCAGCACATAGACGGTCTGATGAAAGATGCAGGCAAGTACTACATCTTGCTCGATGAAGTTCAATTAGTCAAGGAGTTCGAGGATGTATTGAACTCCTACCTTGGCATATCAAATGCAGAGGTGTATGTCACCGGATCGAATGCGAAATTCCTGTCGAAGGACGTGATTACAGAATTCCGTGGACGTGGGTGGGAAATAAGGATTCACCCCCTGAGTTTTTCGGAATATTACGAAGCAGTAGGTGGAGAGTTGGCTGTGGCGCTCGACTTGTATTATAAGTATGGTGGATTACCCGCGGTGGCTCAATTTGACAGGCCAGAAGACAAACAGAATTATCTGAAGGAAATCTATGAAACTGTTTATTTGAAGGATGTCCTGGAGCGCAATCATTTGAAGAATGCGGATGGAATGAGGGAGCTGGTGAGAATCCTTGCCTCTGGTATCGGTGCAAGTACCAATGCTCGTCGAATCTCCAACACCTTCAAGTCGGCTGCAGGTCTTGAAATCACTCCCGCAACCATTGCAAAATATATTGAATGCCTGCAGGATGCTTTCTTTATTGGCGAGGCTTTACGCTATGATATCAAGGGGAGGAAGTACATTGGTTCGGAAACAAAGTACTATTTCGAAGATTTGGGTATTAGAAATGCGATTGTCGACTTCCGACAGATAGAACCGACTCACACAATGGAGAACGTCATTTACAACGAATTATGCCGAAATGGATTCTCGGTCGATGTCGGGTTGGTCGAAAGTTATCGACGCGATCAAAATAATGTTCTTCAGCGGAGGAATCTGGAGGTGGACTTCGTCGTAAATCGTCATGACGAACGTCTCTATATTCAGTCGGCATATGCCCTGCCATCTAAAGAAAAGGTGGATCAGGAGCAGGATTCATTACTTCATATTGCTGATGGGTTCCGAAAAATAATCATTGCTGGAGATAGGTTCCTCTCTGGCTATAACGAAGAAGGCATATTGATGGTAAGCCTTTACGATTTCCTTCTTGGGAAAATAGACTTGTGGAAATAACCATCAATCTTTAGTCACACAATCCTCAGCTGCCTCGAAGAATCATTCTTCAGATACTCGCGGAGCCAATTCTCAAAGCCATCAGTGCCCTCGTACCAATGGCAGTATTGCTCCAGGAGGAGGCCCTTCAGGCTGCGGGGAATGCCGCCGAAGTGGCTCAGGGAGTCGGGGAAGTCCAGAGCAAGGCAGTTAATCAGATATTGTTCATACTCCGCATCCTCCGCCACACGTTCCACCCAGTGTTTCTCGATGCCCCAGAAAGTATTTTGAATGCCATAGTCGAAGGGGCTTTCCTTCTCCTCGTGGTAATATCGGCAAAACTTGAGCAGTTCCTTGCGACGCCTGTATTCTTCATCAAAGAAAGAATCCTCGTCCTCTTCTTGAACAGGTTCCACTTCCGGTTCCTCCTTGGTCTCCTCCTCCTTCACCATCGAAGGATCCTCATAGGGCAGTCCGAAATAAGCGCTCAGCACCTCGATGGGGTTAAGCTCAGCCATAAGATTAACGCCGCAGATGATATCCGAGGCAATAGCATCCTTGAGGCTCTTCGGCAGGTCCTTCCCCGCCGCTTCGACAATCGGCTTCGACCTCGGCCAAAACTTCTTGAACTGAGCCATGGTATATTGTGGATGATATCCATCGACCCACGCACGCTCCAGACGCCAGAATGCCACCGCATACTTCGGTTTATCGCGAAACGAATACGGGTTCTCATCCTCGCCCTTATAGTAGCGGCAGAACTTCATCATTTCTTCCCTTTTCATATTGGTCAAAAAACATCCCCTGGGTAGGGGATGTTGGATGGGGATGATTACTTTTCTGGTAGTGGGCGCTTTTTTATTTCTTTTGACTTATTTTTTTCGATCATTTTTCCAATCTTGTCTAACATCGAGCGGTTCCAATATGCCTTGATGTTCTTGAACTGTTCCCAGCATAGTGCCTTGCGGTAGATCCCTACGCTGCCTAATGGGACTTGGAGGGTGCAATTTTCGATATTTTCGAACTCCTGGAAACTCTGAGCTTCGGCAAAGGGTGGGGTGTCGGTTTCTACACGTAAAGTTTTCAAATTGCTCTGCGTGAAGACAAAGTCGTGGATGAAGCAGATGCTGGCGGGTAGAGTCACGGAGGTCAATTCATGACTATAGCCAAATGCTTGATTGCCAATTTCAGTAACCACGTATTTCTTCCTCTGGTATGTGATGGTGCTGGGGATTTTGACTGCACCCTTGTACCCCTCCTCGGGATGTTCGCAGACGATTGCTATTGATTCTTCGGGGAACAATCCATAGTTGATTCCGTTGATCAAATGGGAATCATTATCATCAAAAATGAAATGACAAGGATAGGTATATTTGGTCTCAACGAATTTCAATTTGTTGCTCAACGTTGTGCCGCTGATCTCAAACATGGCTTTATCCTGGGCTCCGGCACGGTAGATGAACTGTCGGGATGATGTCTTGTTCCTGCCTCCCACTACTACGACGCCCACCGTTATGGTGTCGCCGTCATTGAACTTGTTGAGGTGCTGGTTGAGGTCGATGGTCGCAGATTTGTTCACAATGATGTTTTGACTCGTAACGACTGCTCCAGAGCTGTTCTTCACCCTGAGACGGGCGACGAAGACTCCTTTGTTCTTTAGTTGGATTGCTCTGATAATTTCCATAATAGTTTAGTTTTAAGGGTTATTAATAGGTGTTGTTGATGATTCCGGTGCAAAGATAAGGTGTTTTGATGAATTATGCAAGTTTTATTAGGATTTTTTATGTGGAAGTTATTTTTGCACCCAAAGATTGGGAGCTTTTCATCTATTTATATAAAATTCAAGTCAATTCGCGACAATTCGTGTTAAGAAAACCCGACCTCCAAATCTTTTCTCGATTTTCTTTTCCCATTGATGATAATCTGCAAACGGAAAGACCGGGAAACAGAAACTCATCTACTCTCAGATGATGAGGTAGATGAGCTTGCTGTTCTATTGGGCATCAATCTTTATTGTTCATTTCATTACGGGTGGCACATTCGTTCCAGTTATGCCTGGCACATTAAAATTTCTGCCAGCACGTTTTATACAACCGAAGACACCCCAAAAACGGTTTCCTTTACGAAAAATAACCGAATACCTTTTTTGTCAATACCTGCTATAATGAAAAATGAACAAGCTCATTGCATTTACCAATTATCGGTGACGCATTATATATTCAATCACGGATACAATTTCCCTTGCTTTAAATTCATTTTGCCCTGTTGCAATAAGGATTAATGGATTCTTTAAACTATCAATATTTATGCTGACCACATAATTATGAATCGTTTTATCTGGAGTTCTATACGTGTTTCCTCCGCTCAAACCTATACCAAAGATAGAAATGCCAGCACCCAAGCTGGTACTACTACCTGGGATAATCTTAGGATCATCCTTAATTTCGCAGCTGATAATATCCTTGAAGTCTACTGACTTACCCATAAATATAATTTTTTGGGCTTCTTCATATACACGTATTTCTTTATTAATGTCAGAAGTATTTAACTCATCTGCAATAACCTTAGTCGGCTCACCATATAAAGATTTAATTGAATCACTAGTATATTTGTAATGCAATTGTGATAACATTTTATTATCTCTAGTGAAATGGACATTCAAATCATCGCGAAGCTCAGAGATAAAACTCCAGAAATATGAATAAGAAGCAACATATGCTCTAGCATATGAATTCTTATATGTAGATTTAGAGCCAAGAGGATAAACTTCCGATACTTTAGCCTTCTTTGTTTCGGTGTGCCTGTTATTTGCATCGTATACTTCATTATTGTAGGAATTTATAGAAAATGACACCAATAGCTTATTATCCTCCATAATATGGATTATTAGTAGGGGAGTAATATAAATCTTATATACTTCCAAAAGGGATGCGTTTCTAGCTATTTGAACTGACCCCGTTGTCGTAATCATCTTTTTATCGTTATCTATTGACAGAGATTTCGCAAAAACATTATAAGTCCGATTGTTCTTGATCCAGGATGCAATATAATTCAATAGATTCTCAGCATAATAATATGGATTTTCAATGGTCAACACGCCTTGTGTTATGAGATACTTGTCATTAGAATCCAATGGATTTGTATAAGGTTCGAAACTCTCCATCAAATCGTTTGCCCAAATTTTATAATCATCATTACGCATCGAGGCAATGATTCCCTGATATTTTTCAACTTCTGGACATACCCATTGAATTGCAGGTGCATTAAATGCCTTCTCATAACTCATTTCAACAGAAGCTTGAGCGAAAGGGGCAAGTGCAAAGAATGTCATTAAAAGCATAATTAAATCTAACTTCTTCATTTTTTTCAATATTACTTGGTGCAAAAATTAAACATTGTTTTAATAAAAACAAAAAATAGAAAAAACAGTTATTTTATTGAATCTATTTATTCTATTTAAAATTCAACTACCTCCCATACTCAATCAGTTCCCGTCCCGTCATGAAGATGGGGACGCCAAAGGGTGTGGTCGGGATTAAAGAAGGTATAGTCTTCAAGGAGTGGGGAAAGGATGATGTAGCCGAGGGTAAACGGTCTTGAACAACCTTTGTTTCTCCAGCTGCTGGCGATATAGAGTTTCATAATTGCTCACAATTTGTTCTGGAGAAGCGTCAAGAGGGTATTGAAGCGTGTGTAGGTCTTCTCATAATCCACCGACAACCTCGGCGGGATGGATTCTATACATGTGAAATAATAGCCGAAATCATTCAGATAATCAGTCATTTTAGCTCCAAACTCGCTCATCATCTTCTCGTCATTCTTGTCGAAGTTGTTGACGAAAGATTCGAAGTCGTTGACTAAAGCCTCAAAGCTATCTAAACAATCATACCAGGTTACGCATCCAGGATCATAATAGTCAGACTCGGGATTATCCATGTTTCTGAATATTTCCAGCCTGGTAATGGCATAGTCCGTCGAAAAAATCTCGTACGCATCGAAATTGATCATGTCGAATCTCTGCATATTCCCATCAAATAGGGCAGTGTCGATCTTCGTGGTCAGGACAAAATCGAGGGAATCGTATCTCGTATCATATTTCCCTCGGAAGAGGCCATCAGCAACCGTGCCATTGAGAGTGCCGGTCTGTTCACCCCAATAACTGAATTCAGCCAACATAATATTGCCATCAGCCAGCGTACCCTTCAAATAGGTCAGATCAGAATTCGTGCCTTCCTCATATTGATAGGCACCCGTCACCGACTGGTCATCAAAGACGTTCAGCCTCATCCTAATAGAGTAGCCGCTGCCCAACTCACCCTCCAGTTTTAAGAATTCTTTCACAGCTTTTGTCGTATTTGCCATAGGAGGCGTACTCTCATTCTGACAAGACGAAACTATCGCCACCAATGCCACAATAGGCAGAAATTTCAATAGTTGCATAATTACAAAATAGATAAATGAATTGAAAATAATATTTGGGCGCAAAGATAACGCATTTCTTCGTCATCTCCAAATCTTTTCCCGATTTTCTTTTGCTATTGAGTCGCAAAGGCAGGAAATGAGAAAAATAATAATGATAAAAGTAATTTTGGTGATTTTTTGGGGTGGCACATTCGAAAAGACATAGCATTAACCAAATAATTCGATGAATTCAATTAAAAAATTGAAACAAATTTGTTTTTTTCAATATAAACGTCTATCTTTGCCCCGTGGTAAACATCAATTTACTACTATGAGAGACAATTATTATAATTATTCACATTTACAAAATCTATTTTTCTTTGTTTTAAATTATGAGTAATGTCATACTCGAAGCCAAACTAGTCGGCAAAATTGAGGGCAATTTCTTTGTGCCCAAATACCAAAGAGGATACCGATGGACAGAATCTCAGGTGAAGACATTATTGAATGATCTATGGGATAACTGTAGCCAAGAAACTCAAAATGAGTACTGCCTCCAACCTGTAGTTGTTCGTAAAAGAGGTATTAATGATTTCGAATTAATCGATGGTCAACAAAGATTGACCACCATTCTCATATTGTTAAATTACATAAAGCAAGAGTACGTTCCACGAACTGAAATTAAATTTCAACTTCAATATGAAACCAGAGGCGCAACTGAAACGTTTCTAAAGAACATAAATGAAAATGATGCTCATAAAAATATTGATTTCTATCATATTTTTATGGCCAATAAATGTATAGAACAGTGGAATCGTGAAAAATTCAACAATGATGAGAATGCTATTGGCGATGCTATGTACACACTGAGAGTATATCTCTTCAATAAAACCAAAGTTATCTGGTACGAAGTAGGAGACGATGAGGATCCTATCGAGCTCTTTACTCGTCTCAACATTGGCAGAATCCAACTCACAAATGCAGAACTAATCAAGGCTCTTTTGCTGAGGACATATAATAATGAAGATGTAGATAAGGATAAGGTTGAACGTTCTTTCCAATGGGATAGTATAGAAAAAGAATTGAGGAGCGACAATGACGAGTTGTGGTATTTCCTTACAACACAAAAGGCTTCAAACTATCCAACAAGAATTGAAGTTCTTTTCGACTTGATGGCAGATAAAAAGAATGATGAATTTGAAAAGTATTATACCTTCTTTTGGTTTGAAAAAGAAATCAATGAACATGGAGTAAAGTCCATCTGGGAGAATATTCAAAAGAACTTTCTCCAAATCAAGGAATGGTATGCCGACAATAATCTCTACCACAAAATTGGCTATCTCATTTCATCTGAATACAAAAAGATGAATGAAATTTTCGTACAGGCGAAAGACAAACGCAAAAGTGCATTCATTCAAGAACTTGATCAAATGATTGCTGAAAGTATCAACTTCAACCTTAAAGAAGATGAGACATATAGCGACCTTGATTACAAAGATGATTACTCCAAAATCAGCAAACTACTCCTGTTGTTCAACGTCCAATCAATCATTAAAAAAGGAGTATATCAAAGATTCCCATTCAGTAAATATAATACTGCAGAATGGAGCCTTGAACATATCCATGCACAAAACTCAGAAGGTCTGAAGAAAAAAGAAACCCAGCTTGAATGGATTAAAATGCACCTCGATTCTGTTAAATCAGTTTCTGAGGATGGCAAATATGAAACCCTAATAAATGAAATGGAGGAAATAATCAACTCCGGTCAGGTGGATGCACGTGGTAGTTTTGATGAACTTTTCAAGAAGGTTTGTGATGCCCTTTCAGAAGACAGCAGTTCTGAATGGGTTCACACCATATCAAATATGGCATTGTTAGCCAAGAATGAAAATGCGGCTCTTAACAATTCTACCTTTGATGTGAAGAGAAATCTTATTGTGAACATGGACCAAAGAGGAGCTTTTATTCCCTACTGCACAAAGATGGTTTTCCTAAAGTATTATACGCCATCCAACGAAAATCAAATTCATTTCTGGGGTCAAAAAGACCGTGATGCCTACCTCAAAGCTATGGAGGATGTATTAAATCCTTATTTATCCTTAATCAATAAACATTTTTAAACTATGGCTGCAACTGAGTTAACTACACTTATAAATCTCTTTAGTGTTCCCGAAGAGGGAGAATCGGAAACTTATCCTTTGAACAAAATAGAGATACCAATCATCCAACGTGATTATGCACAGGGTCGTAATACACCAGAAGTCAATAAAATCAGGAAAAGATTCTTGACATCTCTTTATAATGCTTTAATTGAAAACAAACAATTAAAGCTGGACTTCGTATATGGCGACATCAACGAGAAGAAAGAATTAATCCCATTAGATGGGCAACAAAGATTGACCACTCTTTTCCTGTTGCATTGGTACATAGCCCGTCATGAGGCAATAGAAGAGGACAAACTTGATTTCCTTAAGAAATTCTCATATGAAACTAGATATAGCGCTAGAAATTTTTGCGAGAATCTTGTTAACGCTAACTATAAACCAAATTTCTCGTTTGAAAAACTATCTGATGACATCACGGACCAGAGCTGGATGCCTCTTGATTGGATGCACGACCCAACCATTAGCGCCATGCTAAATATGCTGGATGACATCCATGATATGTTCAAAGAAACAAATGGTTTGTGGCCTCGTCTCGAACAAGGATGCATTGCATTCTATTTCTTGTCAATCAAGAATATGGGATTGACCGATGATCTTTATATCAAGATGAACTCTCGTGGGAAACCTCTCACCGAATTCGAGCATTTCAAGGCAGAATGGGAAGGATATATGAAAAAAATCAATGAAGCATATGCTGACCGTATTAGTAAGAAGATAGATATTGAATGGACTGATATTCTATGGCCATATAAAGGTAACAATACCATCATTGATGAAGAATTTGTCAGATATTTCAAGTATCTGTGCGCCATCCTTTATTACAAGAAATACCCGACAGAGACCATGCCTGACGACATTCTTGATCTCACAAAGGAACTGTTCTATGAAAAGAAGGACGATGCAGAGGAAAATCTATTCTTTATTGAGAAGTCTTTTGACTGTCTTGTCGGGATAGATATAAAGAATTGTTTTGAGTCATTCCTCACAAGAGAGCAGCATGTCGATGGCAAATCTCATATTGACGATACCATTGATGTTTTTGATCACTGTTGTAAGAGTTATGGCGAAAGAAGAACCTCTAGTATTAGAAGTTTCTCTATTGGACGTATGCTTCTTTTGTACTGTTTTATTCTTTATTGGAATAATAAAGACTTTATTAGTGACCAACAATTTGCAAGACGTCTGCGAATAATCAATAATATGATAAAGGCTTCCGAGTTTGAATTACGTGAGGATCGTATGCCAACCTTGTTAAAACAAACTGAGGATGTTATTCTTGACGGTAAGATTGAATTCATAGAGAATCGTTATTCATATAACGCATTACAAATCCAAGAAGAGATTGACAAAGAAAAATGGCTTAAAGATAATCCAGACAAAGAGCAACGACTATTTATCCTTGAAGATCATCCATTGTTAAATGGTGGAATAAGTGTCATAGGCATAGATTATATCCATTTCAAAGACAGATTCTTTTCGTTGTTCGATTGCGATCGTTCACTTGTCAATCGTGCACTCCTTACGATTGGAGATTATTCGTTGCAAGTTGGATGGCGTTATCAAGTGGGGTCTGCCAAAATCGACACCACTTGGAAAACTCTATTCCATACCAATAAGGACAATGTTCAAAAGATTCATAATATACTTATTACATTACTCGAAAAAGCTGAGACATTTACCGATGATTACCTAAAGGGCATTATAGACGAATATCTAAATTCAACGAAAGCTTTCGATTGGAAATACTATCTCGTTAAATATGATTCAATGCGTCCCGAAAAGTATGGAATGTATTATTGGTATGATTACAAAACCAGAGGGAAACAGTCATATAGAATACTTATGATGATGACTGAAAAGAGTATTGGTGGCAAGAACTACAACATCTTCCTAAAGACATTAAAAGACAGATATACTATCAATTATCCTGGCAAAGATGTCAGACTCGGATACTTTGCATATCAAGGAGACGGTGACAAATTAGAGCTATCTTGCATAGGCAAAAAAGCTTATTACCAAGATAACGCATTTATCATTGAAGATATGGTAGATCCTGAATCTAAGATTGTAATAGGAGTATCTCAGGAAAACGGGATTGATATTGTTGACCGAATTGATGTCGCATGGAATGAAATTTCTCAACTGATGGAAACAAGCTAAGATTATACATCTTTTAAACATTATTCCCTGGAAAGATTCATTCTTTTCAGGGAATAATTTATACCATAGAAACCCTATCATGTTTGAGGTATTATTTCAACCACCACAGAAGATAGTTATTTATCTCTCGTTTCCAAGTATAAATTTTTCCATGCTCTATTTTGCCTTGCCTTGTTACTCCATGTTCATTTAAGATATTGACGTATGATGACAGAGTTTCTCGCTTGTTGCATTCGCAAGACGAAAAGAAAGTTACTATTGATTCAATAGCTGTATCCATTACATCCCTATCAACAGCAAAAATATATGTTGCCCTATCTTCATTCTCATTCTCATATACCACAACAACTGTATTATCGTTTTCACCAATGACAAACAAATAAGCATTTTCATGATAAGTAGTAATAGATGAACAAAAACTAAATTTCTCAATGCAAAACTTAACATCATATATATAATTATGTTTCAAAATAAGATGTGAAAAATATTCTGAACCTTTTGGACATTTTTGTTTTACCTGATTATAGTTATTTGCATACTGATTGAATGCATATAAACAACGATCTTTGGGATTACTCAAATCTAAGTTTGGGCTTTTAATCGGACCAAGTTCATTTTGAATAAGGTTAGTGCAATCAATAAAGCTTACAATCTCTATAATTCTACCATTTAAGCAATTCACTCTAAAGATCCATAATCTCTTTATATTTTCAAAATCTATCTTTTTGAAATCTTCTTTTGCTCCGACGTTTTTAAATATATAAGGCTTATATCTTTTCTGATTGTAATGATTCGGATGGTATAGCTCATAGAATCCATCACAAGGATGAATGTATTTCCAAGGCAGGTCTATTATGCCCGTTTCAGGATATTTGAAGGCAAGTCGGAAATTGGCATTCCTACCAAATAATCTAGATTTTCTGGCATATTTTTTCATTAGCTTTAGCAGACTCTGAAAAGAGCCAGTTTTATCAATTATTTCCCCCTCGACGTAGATATTATATAAACGACGTGTAAAAGACACAGGATTTTGGCGTCTCATCGTATAGTATATGCATAAAGCAATGGCTGCTCTCCACTCTAGATCGTTTTCTTTTTCAATATAGTTTCTATACCAGAAAGTATTTTTTTTTGTTTCATAGAAACACTTTAGTCCTTTCTCTATATGGTTTTCTTTTATAAATTCGAAGCATTTAAGCATATTGATTTCAGTAAGCAAACGATATGCTTTCACTTCCTCAGAACTAGATGGATTATACTTTGAATTGCTCATACTGATCTATTATTTATAAAACCCTCTGAAAGGAATGAACAAACAATGATAATTATAAAAAGATAAAGCTTTCGATTAACACTCACTTATCTTGTTGCTTGCTATGTAGAGTTTCATAGTTTCTTGATATGTAAAAAGACATTGGGGAATAATTACTTTCAAAATTCAATTTTGCTAAACTTTGGCATACCATCCAACACTCGTCTTTCTGGAGGGTTAATATACATTAACGAATCCTTTAATTGTTGGAAGCTAATATTATTCGGGTATCTAGTTTTCACTCGTTCTAAACTACAATCTCCTAATGCGGGATTAGGAACGACACAATTTTTGCCTTCACCTGCATACAAATCCAATATTTTATCAAAATTATCTTTTGTAATTTCTTTGTCATCGCAATAAGTCTTTATTTGATGATTATCCATAATATCAGTATAAGAAATTATTATGAAATCTTTTACCTGTAAGTAATATTTTGTAGAATCATTTATAGACTCTTGTGCAGTGATTAGGCTCAAATATGTTAATTCCCAATATTTTTCGTAAGAATTTGCTTCGTACAATTTGCCTGTTTTATTGCTAGTATATTCCCATTCAAACCATTTGGGGAAAGGAGTATATGCAGATCGTAATATTATTATTCTTCCAAATTCTTCTTCATTCAAAAGTTGCAAGAAAGAAAAAATGTGAATATAATGCAATTCCTTTATTGGTGTTCCAACATTATTTATAACTAAAGTATCATAGAAAATAGTATCACCAAATATGGGGTTATAATAGCCTTTATCAAATTTGTTTTTTACAAATTTTCGGCCATGTTCTATTTGAAAAAGAGGCTGTCTCTCTGCAATATATTTCGCTTGTTGTTCTTCCCTCTCTTGAATAGCAATTTCATTACTTCTTTTTGTTTCTATATAATTAAGATAGCCCACTTGAAAGGTTAGATAGGCAATAATAATAGTTAATACTGCCATAATTACTTTCCATATATTAGGAATATTCTTAAAAAATGTAGCTATTGATATTTTCTCCTTTTTCCCAACACGATTATCGTTATTATCATTCAAGAATTTAAGTCCTTTTACTGAAATATGCCATGTGCCAGATTTCTTTACTATATGCCCTTGCTTAGATAGATTATTTGAACTTTTTAATATTTGCTCCCAACAGCTATCACAATCCATCTCACCTAATTCTGGCTGACCTTTCATTATATAATCTCTTAGAAAAGGGAGATTCTCTTTCAATTTTTCAACCGAGCAAGAACCTCCATTCCCATTTAAGAAATGAAGTATAGCAAGATAAAAAATGTTCGCTTCCATGTTTCGATATTTTATGATTTAACTAATTCAAAAATATGGAATCACACAATATTTTTATGTTTCTCGAAAATCATATCTAAATGATATTCGAGATAATCTTTGTTGGGCTTGTGGTCAAAGGGCAATGCGATGGATAGACCATCGAGGGGTTGGAAATACTTTTGGAAATAAGACTTGTGAATCTTTTTGCTAAGATCGGAAGAAAGTACGATAGTGTAATCTTTC
>JAEEGI010013994.1_pt1 | contig 16934 bp, 17 predicted proteins | sample 8958751 | NCBI WGS metagenome assembly JAEEGI01 (sample SAMN16246545, study PRJNA631951) | gut metagenome | biome: gut microbiome; feature: rumen; material: KS-attached | host: Bos | place: Iran: Karaj | collected 2018-10
CACCAATTGTCAGTGAACTTCCCTTTCGGGATTGCAAAGGTACAACTAAAATTTGATTCTGCAAATATTTTGAAAGAAATAAATAAAAAAAATGTCCGGCCACTGACCGGACATTTTCAGAAGGGGAGTGTTTACTGCACTTCGATCTGTTTGCGGACCTTTTCGGGTTCCACTTTCTTGACCTTTGCGATGGTGACGGTCAGGACACCGTGTTCCACCTTGGCGGCGATGTCTTCGCGGTTCGCGTCCTCGGGGAGGAGCATCGTCTGCTGGAACTTGGTGTAGGAGAATTCGCGGCGGAGATAATGGCCTTTGTGCTCCTTCTCCTTGTTCTCGACCTTCTTTTCCATGTTGATCACGAGGTCGCCTTCCTCGTCCAGATGGACATTGAAGTCTTCCTTGGTCATGCCCGGGGCGGCGAGCTCCAGCTCATAGGCTTCCGGAGTCTCGATGACGTTGATGGCCGGTGCGGTCGCTTTCGGACGGTCCATCCAGTTGGTGTCGAAGAAATCGTTGAAGATGTCGGGCATCCAGTTGTTGTGTCTTGCAGGTAACATGGTTTCAGTCTCCTATACTTTAAGTTTAACTATCTTGCTTTTGAACCGTCCCGCTGCCGGGCCGCGTTCGACAGGAGAATAGGCAAACTCGGGGCCAATGTCCTGAAAGTGGACAAAATGGCAGATGTAACTGACTAATTGTCAATTAGTTATGTCAAATTGACAGAAAATTGCCTATTCCGTGCAAATTCTGTATCTTTGCATATCCATGGAAGAAAGCAAGCTCGGTTGGTACGCCCTGAAGGTGTTTTACAACAAGGTCTTCGAAATCGAGGCTTTGCTGGATGACATGGGCCTGGAGACATACATCCCTGCCCGTCGGGTCCAGTTGAAGGGGGAGGAGCATATGCGCATCGCCCGTCGGCTGGCTACGCCGGACGACCGCCGTCGCGACAACCGGTTCATCCAGGCCGGCCCGGTCATCTTCAAGCGTGAACCGGTGGTATCATCCCTTCTTTTCGTCCATGCACCGGAAGACCGTCTCCCTGATGTCGAGAAAACCATTTACGGGAAAGGATTCCTTTACCGCATGGTGGACAACAAGCGTCCTTGCGTCATCCCCGACAAGCAGATGGGGATGTTCCAGATGGTGTGTTCGTCCGGTGCCGACGGCCTCGAGTTCTTCGCCGACGACGACATGACCCGCTACAGGAGCGGGGACCGGGTACGGGTGCTGGAAGGCCCGCTCAAGGGGGCCGAAGGTTACATCAAGCGGATCCGGAAGGACCGCCGGCTGCTGGTTGCGATCGAAGGGTTCATCGCCGTGGCGACGTCCTTCATTCCACCTCAATTTCTCGCCAAGGTAACAGATTGAGCCAGTCGTAGAAGAATCCGTACGAGAAGATCGTAAGGACCGCTCCGAGAAGTTTCCACCAGCCCGGCAGCACGATTACCCACAGCAGGACCATCAAAGGCATGCCGAACAGGCGGAACATGGCGCGTACCGTATTCCGCCAGGCCGGATCCTTCAGTTTCTTGTGGCAAATGAATTCCGCACCGGCCCATAGGGGCAGGCTCAGGATGGCGCTTATCAGGAAAAGGGGCGACAGAAGGACCGCCAGGGGGATGTTCGTCTTGTGCGGGGGCTTGACCTCCGCGAGACGCGCCTTGTAATTCTCGTCATCCGGGATAAAGAGGATTTCCGCGGCGATCCGGTCATGGACCAGGTTCCGGAAATCCTGGAAGGTCTCGGCCTCGGTATGGCCTTCGTGCTCGCGCAGGAAAGCGTTAACATCGATTGGCTCCCCGAACCGGATGTCACAGGTGGTCCTGTAATGGAAATAATCTCCGTACTCGATACCGGTGGGGACCACGTAGGTCTGCCGTTTCTCCGCGCTTGCAAAGGCGATGCGGGCGATACCCTTCTGGATGGGCAGGAGGGAATGCTTGGGACGGTGCCTTCCTTCGCTGAAAAGGCAGAAGGGTACGCCGTGCTCCAGTACTTCGTCCACTTCGTTGAAGGTTTCCCAGTTCTGGAGGACGGCACGTCCGCCATCCCGGCTGCGTGCCATCGGGACGATCTTGATGAGCCGGAGGAACCGGGCGATGGCGGGTTTCTTGAAAATGTCGGCCCGGGCGCCGAAGGCGGTGGGTGTCTTGCGGGTACGCAGGACCACCAGGGCGTCCATCAATGTGTTCGTATGGTTCGGGGCGATGATGACGGCACCGTCCTGGGGAAGCTCTCCCTGGACCGTCGTCTTGCAGTAGCTACGCCTCGTGTTGCAGTCGCACCACAGCCTCAGGAAGCTGTAGCGGATGTCTTTTTCCCAGAGTTTCGCCATGATTTACGATTGAAATAGAAAGCGGTGGCCAGGCCGGATACGATGTGCCAGATGCCCCACCAGGCCGTGATTACGAGCAAGCCGCCGTGGGGCGGGAAGTTTGCGAAGAGGGGTGTTCCCAGCAGGAGGACAAGGCCCAGTCCGGAGTTCTGGATGCCGGTCTCGATCGTAAGGGTGCGGCGGTCCTCCTCGGGGACCCGGAAGGCGGTGCCGACACCATGCCCGATCATCAGGGCCACGAGATTATGGATGAAGACCACCAGGAAGATGTATTTGACACACTTGAGGAAAGCATCCATGTTGCCTGCGAAGGCCAGGATGACCATGGCAATGAAAAAGAGGATGGAAATCCACTGGAGCGGCTTCTTGAGGAAAGCGGCCACCTTGGGCAGGAACCGGGAGGTCAGGATGCCGGCGACCAGCGGAATGCCCAGCAGGATGAAGATGGTCTTGAACACATCCATCAGGGGAATCACCAGGGTAGGGATGTCGGCATGGACGGCGGCAAAATGTAGGTAGGCGTTGCCCCAGAGCCAGAAATTGAACGGGGTCATCAGGACGGCGAGGGCCGTCGTCACGGCGGTGAGGCTCACGGACAGTTCGACATTGGCCTTGGCCAGGGAGGACATGAAGTTGGAGATGTTCCCGCCCGGGCAGGAGGCTACGAGGATCATGCCGAGACCCATCATCGGTGATATCCACCAACTCATGAAGATGGCCAGCAGGCAGGAGAAGGCGGGCAGCAGGACCAGCTGGCAGACGAGGCCCAGGATGACGGATTTGGGTTCGCTGAAAACTTTGATGAAGGTGCCCGGCTTGATGCCCAGCGAGACGCCGTACATGACGAACGCGAGGACGATGTTGATCGTATTCATTCCGCCGGCATTCAGGGTGACCTGGATCTGGTCGATGGCGGCGGCGGTTTCAGGTGACATGGTCTATTAGTTTATAGCAACTTGCAAATATATGCATAATTTCGTAAATTGGCAGGAATAATTGCGATCTGATTATATGGAAAAGCCCCCGATCCGACTGATTATCCTGGATTTTGACGGGACTCTCGGAGATACGAGAGCCAATATCGTGCTGACGATGACGCGGACGCTGCGCCTTCTCGGGTATCCCGTTGCCAGCGAGGAGGCCATTGCCGCGACGATCGGCGTCCCTCTGGAGGAAGGATTCGCGCAGCTTCTCCCCGACCTGTCTCCTAATGAAGCGCTGATGTGTGCCCGTACGTACAGGGAACAGTTTGAACTATGCCGCAAGATCCTGGTTCCCGAAGTCTTTCCGCATGTAAAGGATACGCTGTCCGCCCTCAAGGAGGCCGGCTATATCCTGACGGTCGCTTCGTCGCGGAGGTCGCAGTCCCTGAACGAGTTCCTGGTAGACATGGAAATCGCCCCCTATATCTCCTATGTGCTGGGAGCCGACAATGTCACCCAGGCCAAGCCGCATCCTGAACCTGTCCTGAAGACGCTGGCTGAACTGGGCATCCCGGCCGGAGAAGCCCTGGTCGTGGGGGATATGCCGGTGGATATCCAGATGGGCAAATCTGCCGGTGCGAGAACCTGTGCGGTTACCTACGGAAACGCCTCCCGCGAAGAGCTGTCGGAGGCGGATTACATCATCGACGATTTTGCGGAAATGCTTCCGCTGATGGCGGACCTTCAGAGCGCCTAGGCTTCCTCTGCCAGCCGGAAGATAGCCGGAGAGAGGTGGCAGTAGCCGGTCGGGTTCTTTTCCAGGTAATCCTGATGGTATTCTTCGGCCCGGTAGAAATTCTGCAGGGGGAGGAGTTCCACGGCGAGGGGCTGTCCCAGCGCCCCGGCTGTCCGGTCCAGGGCTTTGCGGATACCGGGCACCTGGTCTTCCGAGACAAAATAGACTCCCGTACGATAGCGCGTGCCTTCATCCTCACCCTGTTTGTTGAGGCTAAGCGGGTCGATGGCTTTCAGGAACAGTTCTGTCAGCCGTTCTTCTGTAATTACCGTTGTATCATATTGCAGGTGAACCGTTTCCGCGTAACCGGTCTGATCGGTGTACACCTCTTTGTAGGTGGGGTTCTCCGTGAATCCGTTAGCAAATCCGACTTCGGTGAAAGTCACGCCTTTCACGAGGGAGAAGAACTTTTGGGCGCCCCAGAAACATCCGGCGGCAAAATACAGGTCTTGGATCATGTCAAAGCAATCTGATGGCGATTCGGGCGCAGGCTTCTGCATCGGCCAGCGCGTGATGATGTCGGGTGAGGTCGTAGCCGCAGGCGGCGGCGACAGTCGGAAGCCGATGGTTGGGCAGGCTGTATCCGAAATGGCGGCGGGAGGCCGCCAGCGTATCGAAGAAACAGTAGTCCGGGTAGTCCATCTGATAAACCCGGAAAACGGCCTTGAGGCAGCCTTCGTCAAACCGGGCATTATGGGCGACCAGCGGCAGTCCTTCGATCAGCGGCCCGACTTTCTCCCAAACGGACGGAAACACCGGTGCATCCTCCGTATCCTCCGGCCCCAGTCCGTGCACTTGCCGGCAAAACCATTGGTAGTATTCCGGTTCCGGATGGATCAGGCTGTAGAAGTGGTCGGCAATCTCGCCGTCGCGGACGATGACGATGCCCACGCTGCAGACGCTGGACGGCTGCTCGTTGGCGGTTTCAAAGTCTATGGCGGCGAAATCCTTCATTTTTGGATAGGACAAAGATAGCATTTTATTCGTTTTTTCGTACCTTTGAAGACTCATCTTATTGGACATGCCTACCGAAGGGAATATCATCATACGCAGGGCGAAGGTCAACAACCTCAAGGACATAACGGTGGAGATTCCGCGGAACCGGCTCGTGGTAGTCACGGGCATTTCCGGCAGCGGAAAGTCGTCCCTGGCGTTCGATACGCTGTTTGCCGAGGGTCAGCGCCGCTTCGCCGAGAGTCTTTCGTCCTATGCCCGCCAGTTCCTGGGCAGGATGTCCAAGCCCGACGTGGAGATGATCGAAGGCATCCCGCCCGCCATCGCCATCGAGCAGAAGGTGAATATCCGGAATCCGCGTTCGACCGTTGCGACGACGACGGAAATCTATGATTACCTGCGCCTGCTGTTCGCCCGGATCGGCCGGACCTATTCCCCGGTGAGCGGGGAGGAAGTCAAGGCCCATACGGCCCAGGACGTCCTGAACGGCATCTTTGACGGGGAAGCCCATACGGTATATGTCCTTTCCGACATCCGCTGGAAGGCCAGGAAGGACAAGGTGGAGCTGATGCTCGCCCTCAAGGAGGAAGGTTTCGGCCGCTTCTTCGACTTGGACAGGCAGGAAGCCCTCCGCATCGAGGATGTCATGCAGATGGACGGGCATTATCCGGAGAACCTGCATCTGCTGGTGGACCGCGCCAAGACCCGGTCCGAGGTGGACGAGGACTTGCTGACCCGTCTCCAGTCTTCCGTCCAGACCGCCTTTGACAAAGGGGAGGGGGATATGTCCGTCGTCGTGGACGGGGAGGTCAGAACCTATTGTTCCCGCTTCGAGCGCGACGGAATGACCTTCCGCGAGCCGGACGAGTATCTGTTCAGCTTCAACAGCCCGCTGGGCGCCTGTCCCGAGTGCGGTGGCCTGGGAAAGATCATCGGCATCAGCGAAGACCTCGTGGTCCCCGACAAGACCCGGACCATCTATGACGGCGCCGTCGCCTGCTGGCGCGGCGACAAGATGAGCTGGTTCAAGGACCTCGTGGTGAAGAACGCCGAAAAGTACGACATCCCCGTGTTCGTCCCGTATTGCAAGCTCACGGAGAAGCAGAGGAATACCCTCTGGACCGCCCGCAGCGGTGGCGTGATGGACGAATCCGCCATCGTCGGCATCGACGAATTCTTCGAGTGGGTGAACCAGAACCGGTACAAGATCCAGTATAAGTACATGCTCAGCCGGTATTCCGGCCGGACCACCTGCCATGCCTGCGGAGGCAGCCGTCTCCGGAAGGAGGCCTTGTATGTCCGTGTGGGCGGGAAGAACATCCACGAACTCCTGTCGATGACCATCGACGAGTTGCTGCATTTTTTTGAATCGGTCGGACTCACGGAATATGAACGGAATGTGGCGGGCAAGGCCATCGAGGAGATTGTCTACCGCCTGCACTGCATCCAGGACGTGGGCTTGGGTTATCTGACTCTCAGCCGGACGATGAACACCCTGTCCGGCGGAGAAAGCCAGCGCGTGAACCTGGTGACGGCCCTTGGCAGTTCCCTGGTCGGTTCGATGTATATCCTGGACGAGCCGTCCATCGGCCTGCATCCGCGGGATACCGACCGTCTCATTGCGGTGCTCAAGCGGCTCCGGGACATCGGAAATACGGTTGTCGTCGTGGAGCACGACCCGGAGATCATCCGGGCGGCGGATCTCCTCATCGACATGGGACCGAAAGCCGGCGTACATGGCGGGGAAGTGGTGTTCCAGGGGATGGCGGACCAGTTCACGCCCGAGGAATTGAAGCGGTCGCTGACGCTCCAGTACCTGAACGGTGAAAGGAAGCAATATGTCCGCATAAAGCGCCCCTGGCAGTATTCCATCACCGTGAACGGGGCGATGCAGAACAACCTCAAGGACATAGACGTGCAGTTCCCGTTAGGCGTCCTTACAGTCGTCACGGGCGTTTCCGGCAGCGGAAAGTCCTCGCTCGTGGGAGATATCCTGTTTCCCGCCTTGCATCGGCGCATCAATGAGACAGGTGACCTTCCGGGCACTTTCAAGGGCTTGTCCGGCAACCTGGACCGCGTCACCCGCGTGGAATATGTGGACCAGAATCCCATCGGCAAGAGCTCCCGTTCCAACGCCGTCACGTACCTGAAGGTCTATGATGACATCCGTAAGCTCCTGAGTGACCAGCAGTTCGCGAAAATCAACGGATTTACCCCTTCTTACTTTTCCTTCAACCAGGAAGGCGGCCGCTGCCCTGAATGCCAGGGAGACGGCTTCGTGAAGATCGGGATGCAGTTCATGGCTGACGTCACGATGGTATGCGAGTCCTGCGGCGGCAAGCGTTTCAAGCCCGAGATCCTGGAGGTCCGTTACCGGGACAAGAACATCGACGACATCCTGAACATGAGCGTGGAGGAGGCGATCGCCTTCTTCGGCGCCCAGCCGGAGGACCTGGCGAAATCCATTGCGGACCAACTCCGGCCGCTGGTGGATGTGGGTCTGGGCTACATCAAGTTGGGACAGCCTTCCAGCACCCTGTCCGGCGGTGAGAGCCAGCGGATCAAGCTCGCTTATTTCCTGAGCCTGAGCCGGGGCGACGACCGCCCGCGGAAGGACAGGATCCTGTTCATGTTCGACGAGCCCACGACCGGATTGCACTTCTATGATGTAGAGAAACTCCTGAAGGCGTTCGACGCCCTGCTTTCCCGCGGCCATTCCGTCGTCGTGGTGGAGCATAACCTGGACGTCATCCGGAGTGCCGACTGGGTCATCGACCTGGGCCCGGATGCCGGAGAACGGGGCGGGGAAGTGGTCTTTGCGGGAACGCCGGAGGATCTGGCCGCCCGGGGCGACACCTTTACGGCGAAGTATCTCAGGGGTTAACCCTCTTTCCAGTACCGGACCAGCCGGTCGGCAAAGGAACCGGGGACGATGTCTTCCAGGTGCCTGTAACTCGTTTTCTGATAGAAGAATCCCTCTTCCGCCGCCTTCCGGAAGATGGCAGGATCGTACGGAAGGTCCTTGTATTCATAGATGTACAGATGGGTGGGATACTGGTCCATCTTCGGCATCCGGGCAAAGTATTCCTTCGCGAGGGGATTCTCCGTGACCAGGGTCCGGAACATCACCTGGTGCATGAAATACTCCACCCGGAGATCCTCATGCATCCAGTAATCCAGCATCATCGCACGCCAGGCCTCCAGCAGGTAGGCGCCCTTCCTGGCCCGGATGAAGCAGTTCTGGATATAGCTGTAATTGCATTTGACGCGGTCGCCGGCCATGAACACGAAGAAATCCTGCTCCGTGATGAAGGAGGGAATGGGAGCGCTGACAAAGCAGGTGGCGTCCAGCCAATAGCCTCCGTGCCGGTACAGGAGTTCCACGCGGCAGATGTCCGCGAAATGGGCGGGCTTGATCTTTCCGGAGCGGTATTTCGCCACAATGGTTTCCGGCAGGTCGATATAATCGAAAAGGGTCTTTCCGTCCAGAACGACCAGCTCTTGCGGACAATGCTCCCGGATGCTGCGGAAACAGGACTTGACGATGTCAGGAGCCTGGTCCTCTCCCTGGAACCAGATGGCGAAGATCTTCTCTTCCCCGTCCCGCACAGGAACCGGAGCGGGTTTGACGGCCTCTGCGGCCGGGAGCCAGTTCCGGCGGAAGTAGCGGGTGAGGATCCGGGCGAAGGCGTCGTAGCGGTGGGTGCGGCGTTTGTCGGCACTTCTCCAGAGGGGATTCAGGAGATGCCCGTGGAGGAGCAGCAGGAAGCGGGTCCAGCCGACCGTGTCGAAGATGGGTTTCCGTTCAGATTGCATACGGATGCAAAAGTAGCGAAAAAAAACGTATCTTTGTCTTCCATGAAGCGCATTGCAGCAGTCACCATGGCCCGCAATGACGATTTCTACCTGCGGAAGTGGGTGGATTACTATGGCGGGCAGCTTGGAAAGGAGAACCTGTACATCTATCTCGACGGCCTGGACCAGGTGGTCGGGGATTTCTGTGAAGGGACCCATGCCATGGCGGTGGAAAAGATCGGGACGCAGCTCGTGGCGGCGGAGAAAGGACGGCTCAAGTTCCTTTCGGACAAGGCGGCCGACCTGCTGACTGGTGGCTATGACCTGGTGATCGGTGTCGATGCCGATGAATTCGTGGTCGTGGACCCAAAGCGCGGAATGAGCCTTGCCGAGTATCTCAGTTCGTTGAAAATCAAGGACTCCGTCTCTGCCCTCGGCGTGGATTTCGGACAGAAACTGGGCGAGGAGGGGGACATCACGGAGGACCGTCCCTTCCTGCAGCAGCGGCATTTCGCCCGGCTGGGTACGCGGTATACCAAGCCTTCCGTGGTGGCAGCCCCGGTCGTCTGGGGCAGCGGCTTCCACCGGATCAAAGGACATAACTTCCATATCGCCAAGGACTTGTATCTTTTCCATTTCGGCTATTTCGACATGAAGCGCATCCAGGACCGCGTCCAGGACCAGGACCGTGCGGCCCAGGGTTGGGGGAAGCATGTGCTCAAGCGGGCGAAGACCATCCGGCTCGTGACGGAAAAGAAGGCGCGTGATTTCGACCGTTGGACACGGTTCGCCCGCGTTGCGCAGACCATCTGTCGCCCGCCTTATGCCTGGAACAAGCCGGGTATGATGGAATTGGTGCTCATCGTCCGGATTCCGGACCGCTTTGCCAGCCTGGGATTATGAACGGAACCCGGAATACCCCGCTGGTCTCCGTCATCGTCCCGATGTACGGAGTGGAGGACTACATCTCCTGCTGTGCGGAAAGCCTGTTTGCCCAGACCTATCCCGCCATCGAATTCCTTTTTGTGGATGATGGCGGCAAGGACCGGACGGTGGAGATCCTGCGCGGCGTTCTGGAACGGCAGGATCCGGAGTTGCAGGCACGAGTGCGGATCATTTCCAAGGCCAACGAGGGCCTTCCGCGGGCCCGCAAGACCGGATTGGATGCGGCTGCGGGAGACTATATCTTCCATCTGGACGCCGATGACTGGGTGGAGCCGGATGCGGTTGAAAGACTGGTGCGGGAAGCGCTTCGCACCGATGCCGACCTGGTCTACTTCGACTTTTGGAAAGAGTATGGATCGCGGCATAAGCTGGACCGCGAACGGGCTTATTCCGAGCAGGACAAGGAGCGCTGGATGAAGCGCCTGTATAGTGACAGGGCCTACGGTTACGTGTGGTGCAAATTCGCCCGAAAGGCTTTGTACAGGGATATTTTCGTTCCCCGGTACAATATGCACGAGGATATCGTTTTCTCAACACAGCTTATCTGGCGGGCCTCCCGGATCGTCCAGCTCAGTGTCCCGCTTGTCCATTACCGCCGCACCAATGCGGCATCGGCCACCCGGGTGGACAAGGGAACAAGGAGGATCCAGTCGGCACGGAACATCCTGGACCTGTGTGCAAACGGCGGCCCGGAAGTGGCGGTTGTCCGGAAGGAGATGATCCTGAAAGCATCCTGGAATGCGTTCCGCTACGACCGTTCCTTGTTTGATACCTATCCTTTCCTGCGAAAGGAGGCGCCGCTCATTCTGAGGCTGTCAGGCGTCTGAACAGCCTGTCCCATTGCGGGAGGATCCGGTCCGGGGTGAAATCCCCGGCTTTTTTGTTGATTTCCCGGCCCATGCTGCGCCGCAGTTCCGGATTCTCGATGAGGGTGCAGACCTTGCGGGCCATGGTCTCGATGTCTCCCGGATCGGCCAGCATGCCGCTCACCCCGTCTTCGATAAATTCGCCAGGGCCGCAGGGACAACGCATGCATACGCAGGGAAGTCCGATGGCGGCCGTTTCCACCAGCACCATGGGAAAGCCCTCGTACAGGGATGTCATCAGGTAGATGGAACTGGCCATCATTTCTTCTTTGATGCGCGGAGTCGCCGGGTGCACGACAATGGCGCCTTCCAGGCCTTCCCGCCGGATCAGGGCCTCGGTCCGCGCCTTCTTTTTCCCGTTGCCGTACAGGTCCAGGGTCCAGTCCGGGTGAAGGGCATGGACGATCTTCCACACGCGGACCATGTCGTCATAGTTCTTCTGCTTTTCAAACCGTCCGCCGCTGATGCAGCGTTTCGCCTCCAGGGGCGCCAGTTCGCCGGGGGTGTAATCGGTGGGGTTATAGATCTGTTCCAACCGCTTGCAGAAGGGGGCCCATGCTTCCCGGTCTTCCCGGGTGAGCACGACGAAGCAGTCCAGTTCTCCCGCCGCCTTCTCGAGGGCGCGGAGTTCCCGGGTACGGCCTTTGAGGAGGTAGGTGTCGTGGGAGAAATGGAATTCGGCCATGACAGTCCCGCAAAGGCCTTTCAGTCTGGGAAGCCAGGCCAACTCCTTGAGGAACAAGGCGTTGACGACGTCCGGTTTTTCGGCCTTGATGAGGCCCTTCAGGCGCCGCAAGTAGCGCGGCATGTTCCAGGGCATATGCGTGTTCACATCCAGGTCGATGTGCCTGACGAGCGGATCCAGGGGAAAGAAGGTCGGCCGGCCTTTCTGGTGGTTGGTGACAATCACGACGTCGTAACCGTATCGGGTTGCCAGCAGGTTGGCCTTGAGGATGAGCACCCGTTCCAATCCCGCGGAATTGTAGATGGTATTTGCGAGATAGAAGATCTTCATACCCGCAAATATACACAAAAAATACCAGGGAATGGACGGTTTCTCCGGTTTTACGGGTCGATGACCACGAGGGCGAGCGTGTCCCGGTTCACCGGAGGGCCGGCCTTGAAATGGACCAGGACCGATCCTCCTTTCCAGGTGTGGACGGTGAGGCCGTGGCCGTCCGGATCGATGTCGAACGTGTACAGGTCGTGCACCCGTTCGTCATCGTCCCAGGCGACCGGCTCGATTTCGAACGGCGTATCATCCGGGGATACGTCGCACCAGAGGTGGAAGTCGTCGCCCGACCGGCATTCGTTGTAGGCCGCCGGGTGCAGGTCAAAACGGGTCCGGGTGACCAGATGGTCCTTCTCCACCCGCCAACTGTCCTCTGACAGGCCGTCTCCCTGCAGGCAGACAATCACCCTGCAGGCGGTATTGCGTTCGACATCGAAGTTTCCCGGTCCGTCTCCCAGATAGAACCGGTAGGCCAGGGATTCTCCGGCTTGTGTATGCTGCTTGGAGGAGTGGTAGTTGCCCTTGATTTCCAGATACGAACAAACCTCGGCGTACCGGCCTTCCGTAAAGGATTTCTCCCGTTCGTCTCCGGTTTCCAGCAAATCTCCCTGCAGGTTCTCCGGCAAATACAGGCTTACCGTCCCGCTGACACCCAGGGATTCGTCGATGTTCAGGGGCTGTACTTGTTTTCCGTCCAGTACGAAACCGCTTGGAAAGACCTGGGTGGCCGATTCGGCCCGGCTGTCGTTGAACAGGCATACCGAGGAAGGACCGTTCCGGACGGTCACCGATGTGACCAGGAACGAGACGTCGCTGTCCAGTCCTTTCCGGTTGATCTGCAGGTCGATCCGGCCCATGGTCCGGATCAGGGGAATCTGTGCGGCGGCTCCGTCTTCCTCAAGGATGAATCCGTCCAGGCGTCCGCTCATCGGGATGCCGCGGGTGTATTCATCCGGATAGGCCAGATGATACCGGTAGGATTCCACCTCTTCCCGGCTGAGAGTGGGAAGGGAGTAACCGGTATTGGCGCAAACGAAGATGTCGTACGGTACGCCGGTAAGCAGCGTCGTTTTCAACCGGACCTCTCCGTCTGAGACTGTCAGCTGGCGGCCGCTCAGGAACCGCTGCTCTTCGAGGAGGCCGGCCGCGTTGTAAATCAGTAGATTGATGTCGGAGACAAGCCGCTCGTCCGGCAGGAGGGAGCGGGTTCTCCCATCCGTTTCCAGTTCCAGGACGAGTTCGGCGCCGGAACGTACGTCCCGGGGATCCCCGCTTTGGCATCCTATCATCAACAAACCCGGAACGAGCAGGGCTCCAGCCATCCTTCTCATCGCTTGTCTCCTCCATCAATCATTGGAAATGGATATCTTCCCATTCCCGCCCGTCCCAGTCCAGGACCCGGGTTTCCAGCCGGAGGGACCCTGATACGGCAGGCAGGTCCGGGTCGGTGGTCCCGGCCCGCATCAAGGTCACATCCAGCGTGTACCGGACGTCCGGTTCCAGGCCGGGCAGGTCGATGGGATAATAGTAGGTGACGCCCTCCAGCTTGCCTTCGATGACCAGCCGGGTGACCGGCTGACCGAATGACGGCCCGTCGGAAGGGTTTGGGTAACAGTAGAATTCCTTCCTGGGGCGGATCCTGCTCCCGAGGGAGGGTGTGATGTCCGCCAGCAGCATTTCCGGATGGGAGAGCGAGGCGGTTTCCGTCTCGTCCAAGCGGCCGGCATTGATCCAGACGGCAGGAGACCTCTCCGGTTCCAGGGGATGATACGCTCCCCGGGCGTATGTCAGGTAGGCACAGACATCCTTCAGACGTTCTTTGGCATAGGGATGCCCGCTGAAATCGCAGGCGATTGACTGCAGGGCGATCCTGCACAGCATCGGCCTCATGGTCACCGGACAACTTTTCAGCATTCCTTCGGGAATTACGGAGAAACCAGTCAATACAGGCGACGAGGGATCCTCGTCTTCCAGGTAGAAGGCGAGCTCCCGCAGACTGTCAAACGTCCGGATGTGGCTCCATTGGTAGATGTCCCCGGGACAGTTCCCGAAGACGGCAAGTTTCCGCGCGGCGGTGGAGGAGACGCCTGCAATCCGGTTGCCCGGAACGGTGTCGAAATGCTGGTAAGCGTCCAGCCGCTCCAGGGAATCGGCCTGGAAAAAGAGCATATCCAGCGTTTGAGGGGTTGTTTTTCCGCTTGGAAGTACATATATTTGCACTTTCCGCATCCCGGAATCGGGAGTCGGGCTGCCTTCCGGCAGCGGTGAACAGGCAAGCAAAAAGGCCGGCAGGTGCCAGAGGGCACCCCGATGAGCCGCAGAGTGGCGGCGCCCGATGCGGGAGAAGAATAACGATAGTGTATGTATTAGGGTCCGGCCTTTTTCGTTTCGAGGCATTTTTCGTGCGGTTTTGGTTGATGCAAAGCTACGCAAGAGGATGGGAAACCGGATCGGGAAAGAAGGTACGTAGGTATCTCTTTTTACGTTTTTGAGGCGTTTTGACGATTTCTTGTCCTTGGGGGATAAGAATCCGTTCACCATAATTTTAATTGTTATGCGTTTTTTGCGGTCTTTTCGACATCTTTTCCATCCCAAACGGGACCTGGCGCCCATTTTCGTGCAGCAGGCGGCTTTCCTTTGCCAGTCCTCCGAATCCCTTGTCAAGATGCTGGATGCGGACGATCCGGCGGAATGGAAGCGCATCCACCGGGAGATCAAGACCTGCGAGGTTCAAGGCGATGCGCTTCTGACCGAATTCCGGGAGCAGCTTTCCGAACGTCTGCTGGGCTCCCTGGGAAGGACCGACCTCACCACGGTGGCGATGTCGATGGACGACTGTCTGGACGTCATCAAGGATGCCTCCAAGGCGATCCTGATCTATAATCCCCGGAAGATCGATCCGCAGCTCCGCGACCTCGCCCAGATCATCCATAGTGAGGCGGTGGCCCTCCGGGAACTGATGCCCATGCTCTGGAACATCCGTCACAAGGCTACGGCCATCACGCTGCAGTGCGACCGGGTCACCGAGTTGGAGCACGCGGCGGATGATGCGTACGAGGAGTACATCGGCTTCATCTTCTCCGAGGAGGAGGATTTCCGCGAAATGACCAAGTACAAGAACCTGGCGGAACTGTTCGAAAAGGCGACCGATTCGGAGAAGCACGTCGCCGACTGCGTCCGCCTGATGGTCCTGCGGTTCCTGCACGAATAGGTCCTTCGCAGGGAATGACAAAAAACCCGGCTCGTGAGAGTCGGGTTTTCAGTTGGTGTCCGGCGGTTAACCACCGAAATTGTCGAAGAGGATGCTCTCCGGTGCGACGCCCAGGGAGTCGAGCAGGTCGCACACGCACTTGGTCATCATGGGCGGACCGCACATGAAGTACTTGATGTCCTCGGGAGCCTCGTGGTCCTTGAGGTAGGTCTCGTACATCACGTTGTGGACGAAGCCGGGAACGTACTTCACGCCTGCGGCATCGGCTGCCGGGTCGGGACGGTCGAGCGCGAGCTGGAAGTGGAAGTTCGGGAACTCCTTCTCGATTTCGGCGAAATCCTCGAGGTAGAATGCCTCCACGAGGGCGCGCGCACCGTAGAAGAAGCTGACCTTGCGGCCGGTCTTGAGCGTCTTGAAGAGCTGCATGATGTGGCTGCGGAGAGGGGCCATGCCCGCACCGCCGCCGACGAAGATGTACTCGACGTCGTCAGGATCGTTCGCAGGGAGGAGGAACTCGCCGTAAGGGCCGCTGATGGTCACCTTGTCACCGGGCTTGCGGGTGAACACGTAGGATGAAGCGATACCCGGGTTGACGGGGAGAAGCTTGAAGCCCTGCTCGCGCGGAACGCTCCTGTCGAAAGGAGGGGTCGCGATACGGACGTTGAGCTTGATGATGCCCTTCTCACCGGGATAGGAGGCCATGGAATATGCACGGATGGTAGGTTCGGGGTTCACCGATTCGAGGTCGAAGAAACCGTACTTCTCCCAATCTGCGCGGTACTCGGGAGCCACGTCGATATCCTTGAAATAAAGGTGATAGGCGGGGATGTCGATCTGGATATACTCGCCGCTCTTGAACTCGAGGTGCTCGCCCTCGGGAAGCTTGACGGTGAATTCCTTGATGAAGGTTGCCACGTTGTCGTTGGAGATGACCTCGCACTCGAGTTTCTTGACGGAGAGGGAGCTCTCCGCGACCTGGATATTGAGGTTGTCCTTGACCTTGACCTGGCAGCCGAGACGCCATCCGTCCTTGATCTGCTTGCGGTTGAAGAAGCCGACCTCGGTGGGGAGGATCTCGCCGCCGCCTTCGAACACCTGGACCTTGCACTGGCCGCAGTTGGCCTTTCCGCCGCAGGCCGAAGGCAGGAATATCTTCTGCTCGGCGAGGGTCGCCATGAGGTTGTTGCCAGGAGTGACGTCAAGTTCCTTCTTGCCGCCGTTGATGCTGATCTTTACGGTTCCCTTGGGAGTGATCTTGGCCTTCACGAAGAGGAGAAGGACCACGAGGATGAGCGTCACCAGGACGATCACCGCGATTGCTGAAAGAATTGTTGCGTTCATATTGCGGTCCTCCTAAAGTTGAATTCCCATGAAGATCATGAATGCCATACCCATCAGACCCACGGTGATGAAGGTGATTCCGGTGCCCTTGAGGGCTGCGGGAACGTTGCTGTAGGCGAGTTTCTCGCGGATGGCCGCGAGCGCCACGATGGCAAGGTACCAGCCGATGCCGGAACCGAGTGCATAGACCACGGGCTCGGCGAGGTTGGTGAAGTCACGCTGCTGCATGAAGAGCGAGCCGCCGAGGATGGCGCAGTTCACCGCGATAAGCGGGAGGTAGATTCCGAGGGATGAGTAGAGGGAAGGGAGATATTTCTCCACGATCATCTCCACGAGCTGGGTGAACGCTGCGATTACCGCGATGAAGATGATGAAGCTGAGGAAGCTGAGGTCCACGTCCGCGAAGTTGGGGCCGAGCCACTTGAGGGCGCCCGGCTGCAGCACGAAGGTGTTGAGGGCCCAGTTGATGGGGAGCGTGAACAGGAGCACGAAAATAACAGCGAGGCCAAGGCCATTGGCTGTCTTCACGTTCTTCGATACCGCCAGGTATGAGCACATACCCAGGAAGTATGCGAAGATCATGTTGTCAACGAAGATTGACTTTACGAATAAGCTTACGTATTCCATATGGCGTCGCGGTTATTTCTCCTGGAGTTCCTTGTCGAACGCGCGGTGTGCCCAGATGATGCATCCGAGGAGGATCAGCGCGAACGGCGGAAGGATTACGAGGTTGTTGGGAATGTAGGCGTCGGG
>JAEEGI010013995.1_pt1 | contig 16933 bp, 10 predicted proteins | sample 8958751 | NCBI WGS metagenome assembly JAEEGI01 (sample SAMN16246545, study PRJNA631951) | gut metagenome | biome: gut microbiome; feature: rumen; material: KS-attached | host: Bos | place: Iran: Karaj | collected 2018-10
TTTTCATTTTCTCTACCTCTCTGTATCTCCACACCCAATCGGAGTCAGGCACCCTTCGGGAGCCAGACACCAACAAATAAGAGAAGGGCATCTTTTGTCCTTCTCTTATAAAGTACCATATTATTAGATTTTAAACAATTGATTTAGCGCATCTTAGATGTATTTTAAGAACTTTTCTCCAAAATCTCCCTCAGGTATATTTTACCACTGAATTTTTTTTCGGCATATTATTTTATTGACTTAATAGTCAAAATACATATATAATGTCGCTTATTATAATTTTTTTGTGGTATTTTGACATGAAGGAAAAGAAAGCTAAAAAGAACAATACCTTTAAGAGGACTGCATATGCGTTAAAACTCGTATGGGAAGCCGACAAACTGCTTCTCGTTTTTTCTATATTCAAAAATTCGATTGAGCAGATATTCTATGTCTTCTTCTTCGTATATCTGACCAAATTTATATTTAACTGTATCGAGAGAAACATCGAATACAGCAGGCTTTTCTGGTTCCTCATCATAGCCTGCTTGGGCCATATCTGCGTGCATTTTACGTGCGGATGGTACGAGGCATACAGAAAGGTCAAAACGCCAGAAGTCTACAGATATATATTCCACCGCGTGATGGATTTGTCGGACTCTCTCGAATTAAAAGACTACGAAACCCCCGAATTTTATGATAAATACGCGAGAGCTCTCGACCGTGTGGTTGACTCATCCATTGACCTGGCCATTAAGTTCGGTGTCTACTTCGGTAATGTGGTCTCCACGATCGCATCGCTTGTAATCATAGTAATGGTTGACCCAGTGCTCCTCGTATTTATGATAGTTCCGATGTTTGTGAGCCTGTATTTCGGCAACAAAAACGGCAAATGCAACTACGACAGGGAAAACGCCATCACAAGGGATAAAAGAATCGCAGAATACGTTAAACGTGTTTACTACGAGAAAAAATACGCCGCAGAAGTGAGACTTTTTGACATCAATTCCATCATGCTTAAAAAACAGGAAGACGCGGTTGATACGATGGAAAAAGTTTCGATGAAATACCGTATGAAATCGGCTCTCTTTTCTTTTATCATGAAAGGCAGCTATTCGATATTTGCAGGCATCATCGCTTACTTTTATGTTGTTGCAAGAGTTAAATTCGGACATGCGACCGATATTTCAAGTTACGTTGCAATGATAACCGCAATGTCGTTTTCGACCAACCAGCTTAAGCAGGCGGTTGAGAACAGAATCTTCTTAAGCAACGAAAGCAGACTCTTTGCGAACCTCGAGGAGTTCCTTGAACGCCCCATAAAAGAAAAAGAAGAGAAAATTCTCATCAACGAGATTAAAAGCATCGAACTTAAGAACGTTTCTTTTACCTATCCCGGTGCAAAGAGCGAAACCCTAAAAGATATAAGTTTTAAATGGAACAAAGGCGACAGACTCGCCATCGTCGGCTATAACGGTGCGGGCAAAACCACGCTCATCAAGCTTCTGATGGGCCTCTATGAAATTCAGTCCGGCGAAATCCTCGTAAACGGAATTAACATTCAGGATATCGACGGCAATTCGTACAGAAAAAGATTCGGAACGGTTTTCCAGGATCTGCAGGTATTCGCAATGCCTCTTATAGAAAACGTGCTCATGAGAAGACCTGAGGGCGAGGAAGACTATAAGACGGCCGAGAAGGCCCTTAAAAACGCTCAGTTTGAAGTAAATCACCCCGGCCTTATAAAAGGTCTGGATACGGTCGTAAGCCGCGAATTTGACGAAGAGGGCTTCGTTCCTTCGGGCGGTCAGGCGCAGAAGATTGCCATCGCCAGAGTCTTCGCCGCAAAACCCGACATGGTCATCCTCGATGAGCCATCCAGCGCTCTCGATCCTCTGGCCGAATACAATATGTACAACAATATGATGAAACTCTCCGAAGGACGAGGTGTGATTTTTATATCCCACAGACTCTCCTCCGCGAGAATGGCAGACAAGATATATCTTATGAAAGACGGCGAAGTAGTCGAGCGCGGAACGCATGAAGAGCTGATAGCACTGAATAAGTACTATCATGAAATGTTCACGCTCCAGGCCGAAAACTACCAGGAAAGTCTGCCCGAAGAAATGCTGAAAGGAGCTGAGGCGTTTTATGGCTAAAAACAAAGAAGACAAAATCTCAATCAGACGATTAATCAGCAACACGGCATTTATGATTAAATACGCGGCTAAATACGACAGGCCGTTAATCATCAAGATATTCCTGATGAACTTGATATTAAAGGCCGCAATGTCGCTAAACGGCACATTTATCCTAAAGATGATAATCGACGGTCTGACAGGCAAAGCCACTTTCGGCGATATCGCAGTCATCCTTCTAATCTCGCTTGCTCTCGTAGTCTGCATCGAATGGATCAATCAGATTCTCGAAGAATGGACCAAAGCGAAAATCATCAAGCTCGACGGCAAAATCCAGAGAGACCTCGTTGAGAAAAACAGTAAGATGGATTTAATTTATTACGACAATCCGGACTACTACGATACCTACGTTTTCGTCGCAAACAACGCGGACCATATGATAGAAGGCGCCGTTGTAATCTCCTCGAAGATATTCGGCGGAATCGTGGCACTATTGGTCGCAGCATCATTAATCATGACAATCAATCCGTTCCTTGCGGTATTCCCCATCGTCGGCTTTATAGTCAACTTAATCACGAGATTTAAGATGGAAGAAATCGAATACACATGGTGGCTCGAATTTAAAAAGCATTTAAGAAAAGCCGATTATTCAAAGCGTGTATTCTATCAGCCCGAGTATGCTAAGGAATGCAAACTTACCAACGTAAAAGAGCCGCTTCGCCTCCAGTTTGACGAAGCACTCGATGCTGCAAGCGCCGCAGGCAGAAAATACACTCCCGCTCTTACGTGGATATCTCTTTTAAACTGGATTACGGTATTTACCGTGCTTTCGTTCTTTGCGGTACCGGCGTATTTAGGCTACTTAGCCCTCGTGCTTCACAAAATCGCGCTCGGCGAAGTTGCATCGGCCAACAACGCTGCAAACTATGTAAGAGGAAACTTAAACGAAATCAATTACTGTCTCGTGGATTTTCAGATAATCGGACAGTATGCGGAGAAGTTCAGAAAGCTCCTTGATTACAAGCCCGTCATCGAAGTTGCGGACGGTCTGACACCGGATAAAGGCGCAGGCTCACTCGTACTTTCGAATGTAAGCTTCCGCTATCCGAACACTGAAAAAGACACCCTAAAAGATATATCCATCGAGATTAAGCCCGGCGAAAAGATTGCCATCGTAGGCGAAAACGGCGCGGGCAAAACAACCTTCGTTAAGCTCTTAATGCGTCTCTACGATGTAACGGACGGAAGCATTAAATATAACGGTCACGATATCAGAGAATACAAAACAAAAGAGTATCGTAAGAAGATAAGCGCGGTATTCCAGGACTACAATATTTACGCAGCAACACTCGCTGAAAACGTACTCTTAAGAACGTATAAAAAAGAGGATGAAAAGGACGTAATCGCCGCACTCAAGAAAGCGGACTTTTCAAAGAAACTTTCAAAGCTTCCCGACGGAATATACACAAATCTTACCAGGGAATTTTCCGAAGAGGGCGTCAATCTCTCGGGCGGCGAAAGCCAGAAGATTGCAATATCGAGAGTATTCTTAAACGACGAAGACAGAGCAATTTCAATCTTAGACGAACCGTCAAGCGCACTCGATCCGGTATCGGAATACAAGCTTAACAAAAACCTGATTAATCACGCACAAAACGATACGGTTATCTTTATCTCGCATCGTCTCTCAACCACCAGAATGGCCGACAGAATCTATCTCTTCGAGCACGGCTCAATCATCGAGCAGGGAACGCACGAAGAGCTGATGGAATTAAACGGTCGATATCGTGAGATGTTCGACAGACAGGCGAAAAATTATATCTCATAAAAGAAAAGACGGTGCCTGGCACGCTACACGTGCCTGGCACCTATTTTAAATTAATAGATCAGTTTACAGTTAAGCGGAACCTGAATCTGGCCTTCATGGTCCTCAACTCCGTCCCAAGCCTGTCTGTCACTGATAGTATTCTTTTTGCCGTTTTCAATGACGTCAATTAACATCGGACAATTGCTTATATCAAGTTCTTTGAGATCCAAAAACTGGATATCAAGATACTGCATTTCAGGATTGTTGCTAAAATCAAGTTCTGTGATTTCTCCGTCCTGACAGGAGAAGAAATTAAGTTTGGGATTAGCGCTTACATCTATTGTCTCAATCGGAGTTTCATCTATAGCCAAACGATCCAGATTAGGGTTATGGCTTAAATCAAGCGCCTTCATTTTAGACCATCCGCATGTTAAAGCTTTAAGATTTTCATTTGCACTTACATCTATTGATTCAATAGGATTATCACCAATTCCCAAATCTTCGAGATTGATGTTTTTGCTTACATCAAGTTCGTTTATATAATTTCCGCGAAGATAAGCAATACGAAGATTAGGATTGTGGCTTAAATCAATTTCGGTAAGCAGGTTGTTTCCGCAATGAAGATAATCCAGGCTTTCCAATGAACTTAAATCCAGTTCTTCTAACGAACATGAAACGCAGTTAAAAATTGCCAGATTAGGATTATCAAGCTTTATTGACTTTAACTCCTTATTATAATCACATGACACTTTTGCAAGTGAAGGGCATACCGACAAATCCAGTTCTTTCAGATTGTTGTTTGATATATGAAAGTTTACCAGTTTTTCGTTTTTGCTTAAATCTACTTCTTCGATGGCATTGCTTGTGGCATAAATTTCCAACAGATTAGGTAAATATTCTATTCCTTCAAGAGACTTACAGTCATCATCCGAAGGCTCTGCTCCGTATCCTCTTGAACCGTGTACATCGAGAATTTCCGCATATCCGATTTCTTCAGAAGAAAGAACTCCGTCCTCATCATCATCGAAGCAATCAGCGACAGCTGTTCTTAATACTTCATCAGGGAAATGTTCTTCATCGATTGCAATCGGTTCAAAATCAAACTCTTCGTCTTCATCTTCGTCCACAACCACTATAATGGGCTGTTCTTTTTCATCCTCTTCTTCCTCATCATCTGCACCTGTAGGAAGAGGTGGCGTTTCAATGATCTGAGTTGTTACTTCTTCTTTTGTTACAGTACTCACAGGCAAAGCACATCCTGCAAGACTTAATCCGACAATTCCGATTAAAGAAATGTACAAGCTTTTTTTCATTTTTCCAATCCTCCTAAAAAACATCCTTTTTACACAGCATGGATGGATTCATAAAAAACATCCTATCCATGATACTATGATAAAGTTTATTTTCTTAGGAAAAAATATCTATAGACACGAATTATATGCACGTTATTGCACTACTACAGCAAATTATGATTTTTAATTCTCTGCAGGCTTTGGAAGTGCTTCTTCCGTAGCCTTGTACAGATATTCTACCAGTCTGCCGTCGATGTTGCCGTCTTTTACCATACCACGCATGATGTCGAAAGCCTTTTCACGCGGAATCGGTCTCTTGTAAGGTCTGTCGTCGGCTACGAGCGCATCGTAAATATCCGCAACGGCGATGATTCTCGCATCGGTATTAAGATTGTCTGCAGTTAATCCGTTAGGATAGCCTTTGCCGTTTAAGCATTCATGGTGCTTTACAGCAAGATCGGGTGAGTCTGCAAAGTATTTATTAAAGTGAACCTTGCTTAAGATACGGCCGGTAATCTCTACGTGGCTTTGCATTATTTTACGTTCTTCATCGGTGAGCGTTCCTTTTACGATGCTTAAGCATTCTTTTTCCTCGTCAGTAAAGAACGGTTCTTTGTTGCCCTCAGAGTCCTCGTATTCGTAATCCAATACATTCTTTAACTCAGTGCGCAGTTCATCGTTTACAAAGCCCATTCCGTTGATCTTATTGATAAGCTCTACGGCTCCTTTGGACTTCTCTTCAAATTCGTTATATGCTTCCTCGGATATCCTGCCTTCAAGCTGCTCTATTTTCTTTTTAAGTCTGAAGGTATTTAATCTGTCTTCGATGACCTTTTCCCTGCCTGCGAGTCTGGTCTCTTTGTTCATAACTTCAAGCGGAATCGCAAGTTTGCCGATATCGTGTAAAAGAGCGCCCATGACAAGCTGTTCCTTACGCTGAGTGGAGAAGACTTCTTCTTCCTCGCCTGCCTCGTGAAGCTTGTTTATATAGTCTGCAATCATGCCTGAGTACTTAGCAACATTTCTTGTATGTGAAGCATTGTAAGGGGTTCTTTCGTCGATTGCAGCAGCCATGGCCTCTGTGAAGGACCACATCTGCTCTTTGATTTCTTCCTGATATCTTATATTCTCGAGGAGTTCGAGAATGTATTTTTCGAATATAAAATAAAGGTCTGCCAGAGCAAGCGCAACAAAGAGATATATGCAGGGAATGCAGATTCCGTTGCCGGATAAAATTCTGCCTGTCAGTGCGTAAGCGCCTGCTATAACGAATGAAACAGGTATCGTAATATAAAGTACTTTCTTTCTGAATAAAAGTATGAACAATACAAAGATAAGCGAAGTAATGGCAGCCATCAGATATTTGTTTGCCAAAAGCATTGTTCTGCCGTTTAAATAGGCCTGAACAATATTCGCGTGAATTTCACATCCGTACATAACCGTATCACGGTCGGATGTGGCCTGATAAGAATCCTGAGTACCGGGTGCATAAGCACCGACGATAACTATCGCATCCTTAAATAGTTTGGGATCAACAGTATCACCGTCCAAAACTCTCTCAAACGAAGCCTGGGAATACTCTCCCGCAGTGCCTGCATACATAAACTGGAAGAGGCCGTTGGTAGCGGGCGTAACTACCGTACCGCCGGTTTCTTCCATGTATTTTTTGTAAATGCCGTATGCAAAACTGTCCTGCGTTTTTCCGGCTTTATCCTGTAATGCGGAAGGCACGTTTATAGTGTTTTTCGCATAACGAACGTAACCGTCCGGAGCAATATCCGGATTTGTAAAACCGCTGATTGTAACTGCCCTTAATTCTTCGTAGGGCATTTCGATATCATAAATATGATTTTTGTTAAAGAACTTTCTACCGTTTTCTTCTTCGGTTTCTCCACGTTTTACAACGTTGGTTGCAACAACGACATTTCTTCCCTTGCAGGCTTCAACAAGTTTCGCATCCGCGTCTTCGTCAAAATGGTCTACGAACATAATATCCAGTCCGACTACCGAGGGCGCATATTCCTCGTTTTCATAGAGCTTGTTGATTAAATCCGCGGTCTTATCCCTGGACCACAGAGTAAGATTGCCGTATTTGGAAAGCGTTTCTTCGTCGATACCGATTACGACTATATTCTGTTCGGGACCATCATAATGAGCATACAGATGGTCCGTAACAAACATATCAGCCGTATAAAGAATATCCTTGCCTGTTGCGACAAAAATCAAAGCAACCGCAATTGCAATCCATAAAAGAAAACGGTATTTTTTCATTCCTTGAATCCCCTAAAAATTTACCCCTAAATCTCTAAAAAGAACTATCCCTGAAGTCCGTTGGACTGCCTGATCATATCTTCAACAACGATGTCGTAAATCTCACCGACTGTGTTGCAGTATTCAAGAACTTTCCAGGGCTCGTTGGTGTGAAAATGAATCTTGATAAGATCCTCGTCACCTGCGGCAATAAGAGAATTGCCTTCGAAATGTGATGTGATGTAATCCGAAATTTCATCCTCATCGAGATCCTTGTCTCTTCTGTCGATCAAGAGCTGAGTATCATAACGATACGCGAACTGATCGTCTTCAGCATCAATGCTTTGAATGGGTTCCATATATGAATTCCTCCTAAAAAATTATTTACACTTTATTTTTTCAAGCACCGGAATCGACACCGAAATATAGTCAAATCCGATATCTTTTAAATTGCTCATAAAAGATATATCCGACGCAAGTTCTCCGCATATTCCGACTGTAATTCCCGCATTATGTGCGGCTTTTACAGTCTTTTCAATAAGTGCTAAAACCTTCGGATCTTTCTGGTTGTAATTCTTCTCTTCCACACTGCTTAATCTGTCTACATTAAGCGCATACTGCGTTAAATCGTTGCTACCGACGGAGAAGAAATCAAACTCTTTTGCAAGTGCATTTGCAATCTCTACTGCTTCGGGAGTTTCTATCATTGCACCGATTTTAATTGATTCGTTAAAGGCGATATTTTTACTCTTAAGTTCGGCTTTAACTTCGTCCAAAATTCTTTTGATTTCTGCAACTTCATCCATCGAAGAAATCATCGGAAACATAATTGAAATATTTCCAAATGCAGATGCACGAAGAAGTGCTTTAAGCTGCGTTTTAAAAATCTCGGGCATTGCCAGACATAACTTAATTCCGCGAAGAGATTTATCTTTTAGATTAAGATATGCAGGTGTTTTGTCATCGCCTAAATCAATGGTTCTTAAAACTATATCTTTGCCTGCTGCATTTATAGCGGCCTGTTTGTAAATCTCAAACTGCTCTTCTTCTGTAGGGAAATAATCATTCTCCAAGAAGAACATTTCTGTTCTGAATAAACCTATGCCGTCGGCTCCAAATTTAACCGCATCATCAACATCTTTAGCGCTTGTTACATTGGCATAAACCGTAATGCCGTCAGCACTGTGCGCATATACCTCTTTCTCACTTTTCTTCTCTTGTACAATTTCTTCCGAAGGGTCGACGTAAATCTTTCCTTCAAAACCGTCAATTAGAATTCTCTTTCCTGCAAGTGAAGAGATGTCTTTTAAATCACTCACAATGATTGCAGGAATTCCAAGAGATCTCGCAACTATGGATGCGTGTGAGTGTAATGTATTCTTCGTAGAGATAAGGCCTGCGATGTTTTCTTTGCCGCGCTTTATAATCTCTGTAACAGACATATATTCCGAAACTAAGATTACCGCCTCTTTAGCAAAGTCGGTTTTTGCAGAAGTATCTTTCGCGCCTGAAATCTCTTTTAGGGTTTCTCTTATTCTGTCCGATAAATCGTACACATCGCTGACGCGACCTTTTATGTAAGCATCACCGCTTTTTTTGAGCATTGATGCAAAATGTTCCGATGCTTTTTTTACAGCACATTCTGCACTTGTTTTTTCCACGTTGATGATGTTTAAAACAAGCGAATCAAATTCCTCGTCTTCGAGGATTAAAATATAAGATTTTATGATGTCGTATACGTCACTGTCAAAGTCTGTCGCGCAAAGAGAAACCAAATCGTTTTTAACGTTTTCCTTGGCTTTAAAATAACGCTCTTTTTGCGTATACGCATCCTGCGTACCGTCGGTCTGATTACATCTTACAAATGATGAAATCGATGCACGTCCGACAGCTGTTCCCGGATAAATTGTTTTCCCCTCAAACACATTCATAACAGCCTCACTAATCAGTCAAAAATTCTAAGTCCTGTGCTACAATGTTACTTTTCTTCCGGCAGGAATTCCATGATTCCTTCTTCCTCTAATGCTTTTTTCGCAGCGTCAGCTTCTTTGTTTTCAATCTGCTCTGCGGGTATACAAATATAAATTGCCTCTGATAAATCTTTATATTTTTTCATCATACCGTCATGATTTGCTTCGATAGCGCCTGCATCCAAAGATACTGCAGCCGCTTCAAGCGATGCTGCAAGAGACGATAAATCTTTTGCACCGATCATCTTCGATGTGCTCTTAAGCGAATGAACATGTACTTCGTAATTCTTCCAGTCCTTCGCATCAAAGGCCTTTTGAAGATCCGCGCTCTTTTCCTTTGAAACCTGCGCAAATTCAATCAGTACGGTATGGTAAAAACTCTCTTCGTTCTGACAGAATTTAAGTCCTGTCTTTATATCCACGCCTGCGTTTGTAAGAGCCGAGAAATCGTTTTCTTTTGCGGGTGATGAAGGTGCGGATGTCTTAGCGTTTTCATCACGCACAAGCTCAACCTTCTTAACAGGCAGATGTTTTATGAGCATCTTTTCAAGTTCGTAACTGTCGATAGGCTTGGTAAGATAATCGGAGAAGCCTTCTGCGAGATATCTTTCCTTGGCACCTACTACTGCATCTGCGGTAAGGCATATAACAGGTCTGTCACTGCTCTTGCCACCATCGGTCGCACGTATGCGGTGAAGCGCTTCTGTGCCGTCCATTTCAGGCATACGCTGGTCCATAAGGATTAAGTCGTATTCATTCTTTTCAGCCATATTAACGGCCTGTGCGCCACCTGTAGCGGTATCTATCTGAATGCCTGTGTTCTTAAGCAAATTCGTTGCAACGGTTAAGTTGATTCTTGTATCGTCTACAATCAGAATATGAGCCGAAGGCGCACGGAAGGATTCTCTGTAGGTCTTCGCTTCGATGACGTTTGCTTTAAAGCGAGCCTGGAAATCTCCGACTGCATCTTCGCTTAAAATCTTCTGAGGAATAATGACCGTAAAAGTAGAACCCTTGCCGTATTCACTCTCAACGGAAATGCTTCCGCCCATCATTTCAAGCAGACGCTGCGTGATTACAAGTCCGAGACCCGTGCCTTCAACGGTTGAATTCTTTTCCATCTCAAGACGCTGGAACTGTGTGAAAAGTTTCGCGCGGTCTTCTTCTCTGATACCGATACCGGTATCTTCTACGGCTACTGTTAAAAGAATTTTATCATCGCCTTGTTTCTCACCTTTTATGGTGAGTTTTACGTGGCCTCTTTCGGTATATTTTACGGCGTTGTTTAAAATGTTCGTAAGTATCTGTTTTACGCGCATTTCATCGCCGAGAAGTTCGTTGGGAATATTCTCATCCACATCGATGATAAAGTTAAGGCCTTTATCCTGTGCTTTGAAAAGAACCATGTTGCTTATGTTGTTTAAAATCGATGTGAGCTTGTAAGGGCCTTCCACGAGGTCAAGACGGCCTGCTTCAATCTTGGAGAAGTCCAAAATATCGTTTACCAATGCTAAAAGATTGTGACCTGCATTTTCAACATCCGCAGCATAAACACCGATGTTTTTAAGAGCATCTTTCGCAGTTTCCGGATCTATATCCTTATCATCGGTTTTTAAAGCACGACGGTCTTCACGAAGAATCATTTCATTCATACCAAGCACTGCATTGATAGGCGTTCTGATTTCGTGGGACATATTCGCAAGGAAGTCACTCTTCGCATGATTGGCACTCTCTGCTCGAACCTTTTCTTCTAAAAGTTCTCCCTGCTGACGAATATAAGGACGAACGGTAAGCATTGCCAAAATACCGCCGACTAAAAGACAGAAAATAAGAATGATTAAGTAACTTGAAATCGTTTGGCGAGTCTGGGCTTTAAGCTGACCGTCAAACCAGTCAACCGCGAAATCGACCGCTACGATACCTGCTACATTTCCGGCCGAATCAAATACGGGACTGTATGCCGAATAAAACTCGCCCCACTTATCCGTATAAGGTACTTCGTCGACTGCTGCCGTTCCGTTACCCGCACTTTCAAGTGCGATGGTATATTCTACTTCTTCACCGTAGCTCGCGGGAGTTAAGGGATCGAGGTCGAGTGTGAATATGTAATGGCCTTCGGATTCTTCTTTGATACAGTAAACATATGTCAGTTCAACATTGTCTCTGAAAACCACAAGTGTCTTATATACTTCATGTGATGCTTCACCGCCTACATTGTCGCTTGAGAGCTGTTTTAGGATATCTCCGTCTACCGAAGCAGCGGCGCAGTTTGCGATATCGAGCATTCTCTGCTGAATGGATTTTCTGATACTGGATCTGGCCCTTGTAATGGAAACCGTACAGAATAAAGAACTGGAGATTAAAAGAATAACCACCACCATTATAACGATTTTAGTTGAAAGACTGTTTTTTATCACGAAACAAACCTCTTTTAGTATTATCTAATGATTTCATCTATTGTTTGTACCGTAGAGAAGGTACCTTTGTTTTTCTGAATGATGTCGCGAAGCTTTTGCAGTTCGAAATAGTTGACGTAGCAGATAAGCGTTTTGTTCTCACCCGCAATCGCACCCTTGGATTCAATGATGGTACAGGTCTTGTTAAGTTCGGACTTAATCGCATTGATAAGAATATCTTCGTCCTTGGTAATAATCGTAACCTGTTTGATGGCTTCGAAATGATCGGTATAGCGGTCAATCACGAGTGAAGCCACAACGTATACAAGCAGGCTTAAAAGAGCCGCATTTCTGTCTATTAAAATAAATACAGCCAGATAAACCAGCGAGTTAAATGCAATTAAGATTGGCATCATACTGTAGTTCTTGCCGGTCTTATCCGTAATCTTTTTAAGAATGATGTTGGCTAAAATCTCCGAACCGTCGATACATCCGCCGCTTCGAAGAATGATTGAAAGTCCAAATCCTAAAACAGCTCCGCCGAATGCAACAGCGAGGAAGTGCTCGGTGTTAAGTTCGAAAGGAATTCTTTCAAAAAACGCAAGTCCCAGGGTATATGCAAGCGAACCCGTAATCGCTTTAAACGTAAATTTCATGCCAAGGAAAAACGCTCCCGCAATTACAAACGGCGCGAAAATCAAAGCAACGCAGATAGAAAGATTAAATCCCGTTAATTTGCTAATGATAATCGAAATACCTGCGGTACCATAGTCGATGGCATCGTTTGGTAAGAGGATGCATGCTACGGAAAAACTTGCAAGCAGTGCTCCGATTATAATCGATATGTATGAAACTATTCCTGATACTGTCTTATTCATTCTTCGGGCATAAACTCCAGTATTTCATCATCATTTTTCGAAACGGAAACTGTATCCGAACCGATGTGGTCTCTGATAACAGAAGCAAGGGTTGCATACATTTCCATCATCTTGTCGTGATTGTTGTCTATCACAACGGTGTCTTCAGTGTTCGATGCGGCTTCGGACTCTGCAGCAAGTTCTGAGAGTGCCAATGCACCAATCATCTTCGAAGAGCTCTTAAGCGAGTGAACGTAAATTCCGTAATTCTTCCAGTCTCTTAAGCGGTAATACTCTTTTAAGTTTGAGGCCTTTTCGTCTTCCTCAGCTGCATAAGCTGCTAAAAGAGACATATACATATTTTCGTCATCGCCCGTAAAAGATTTGCCGATATTTACATCTACGCCGTTATCCTTAAGCACCTTTTTAAGTTCGCCTTCGGGTTCTGCATTTTCAGTCTTTTTATCTTTTTCAACGATCTCGGTCTTATCTTTAGGAAGATAATTAATCAGCATCTTTTCAAGTGCTGCGCTGTCGATGGGTTTGGTCAGATAATCGTTAAAGCCCATCTGAATGTATCTTTCCTTCGCGCCTCTGACAACGTCGGCGGTAAGACAGATAACCGGTGTATTTGCATTAAGTTTATTGTCGAGAGACCTAATCTCGTTCATGGCTTCGGTTCCGTCCATACCGGGCATACGCTGATCCATTAAAATAACATCGTATGCATTGTTCTTTGCCAGTTCAATGGAGTCCGGACCGTTAATCGCGGTATCGATTTTGATGCCTGTTTTCTTTAGGAGGTTCTCTACTACGAGCAGGTTCATCTTCGTATCGTCTACAACGAGGATGCGTGCATCGGGAGCACGGAAGGATTCGCGGTAAGCTTCAGCCTTCTGAGGTTTGGCAATGGCTTCTTTGTAATCGCCGAGAGGTTCATCATTCTCAATCTTTTGCCAGAGTTCGAATGAGAACTTGCTGCCCTCGCCGTAAACACTTTCAACCTTAAGTTCACTGTCCATGAGTTCGAGCAGTTTAACCGTGATGGTCATACCAAGGCCTGTGCCTTCGATGTTGCGGTTTTTAACAACATCAAGACGTTCGAAGGATTCGAAGAGGCGCTCCATGTCGGTTTCTTTTATGCCGATGCCGGTATCCTTTACTTCGTAGTAAAGTTTAATCCTGCCTTCTTCGGTATTTCTCTCACGCTCTTTGACCGTAAAATTAACCGAGCCTTTTTCGGTATATTTTACGGCGTTGGTTAAGAGGTTGATGATAACCTGATTGATACGCGTATCATCGCCGAATAATTCCGAAGGGATATTTTTATCAACCGAAACATTAAGTTCAAGTTTCTTCGAATTTGCCCTGTCGGAAATCGAATTTATGAGGTATGCAATCTGGGAACCGACGTTGTAACGTACAGGTACGATATCCATCTTGCCGTCTTCAATCTTGGAGAAATCAAGTATGCCGTTTATAAGCTGTAAGAGGTTATGTCCGGACTGCTTGATGTTCTGCGAATAGCCGAGGATGTCCTTATTATCAGTCTCTCGGATAATCATTTCGTTCATACCGATGATGGCATTAATCGGTGTACGGATTTCGTGAGACATGTCTGCGAGGAAACGGCTCTTCGCTTCGCTCGCTTCGTCTGCGGCCTGTTTTTCAAGGCGAAGCATCTGCTGTTTGTATTCCTGCTCCTGCTTGTTTAATCTGTCCAAAACTCTCGCAAGGATAATCGCTACCGCAACAGAGATAACGATTGAAATAACCGTTGCGATGATAAAACCGAGCACCAGGTTTACAACACCTTCTTCGACTTCATTCTTGCTCGTTGCGATACATACATACCAGCCGGTGTTGGTCATCCTTGAATAAACGATGCCTCTTTTCACACCGTCGTAGTCTGTGACATAAACCATTTCATCGGAACCGGTGTTAATCGCTTCGATGAGTGGTCCGTAGGGTGAGCCCTCGACACCCATTACAGTCAAAGGATAGTCCTCGTAATCATATGCGCTGTTAGGATGAACTACCATTCGCATGTTCTGATCTATCAGGAACGCATAGCTGTCTTCTGCGACATTTGCGTCTTCAATCATATCCACCAAAACGTCTACGAATATATCCGCAGCAAGAACGCCGAGTAATTGATCGTCCTTGTAAACCGCTTTGGAAATAGTGATAACGGAGCGCTGCGTGTCGGAGTCAAGATAGGGCGTGGAGAAGAACGTCTCGCCGGTTAATGCGGATGTCGTGTACCACTCTCTTTCATGCACGAAGTCAACAGTTCCGTCTGCGATAAAGTCTGATGCGCAGACCATTGTATTATTCGGATATGTAAAATATACATCATAAACATATCCGTTTTTATTTAAAAGTTCGTTGCTGTGTTTAAGGTAGCTGTGAAACGCATCATAGTCTTCGAGTGTGATGTCGTTTACGGCTATCTCCGCAGCCATTGTATCGATGATTGTTGCGTTGGTATTAATCCACGAAGTAAGTTCAAGCGCGTATTTCTGAGCAGCTACTCCATAATTATCCTCGAGCTGTGCTACCAGACTTTTCCTTGCTCTCTGGTAACTGATAAAAGACAAGAAGACGGAACTGCCCAAAACAAGCAGAACTATCATAATTGTCATTCTGGTTCTCAAACTCTTCATTTTTCAAAAACTCTCTTCCAACAAAATATTTTTATATTAATCTCTGATGTCGCATACGCGGTGCAGTGTGTTTAAAACATTTTTCTTATCTTCGCTCCACCCTGGTGCGATTAAGATTTTTTTGTCGCCGTCGCCCGTCATTCGGTGAATGATGATGTTTTCCGGAAGTACATCAAGCGCATCTTTTACAAGCGATGCGTATTCATCAAGTGACAGACATTCAAATTTGCCCGCGCGGTAATCATCCGCAAGATCAGTATTTTCCAAAACGTGAAGAAGCTGAAGCTTTATTCCTTCTACTCCGCTCTCGCCGACGTAGCGAACAGTTTCAAGCATTTCTTCTCTAGTTTCGTAAGGGAGGCCTAATATCACATGCACAATTGTTTCAATGCCGCATGCTTTTAAATTCTTAACAGCTTCGTCGTATACGCTTAGCGAATATCCTCTTCGGATATACTCAGCTGTTTTTTCATGTATGGTCTGAAGCCCGAGTTCTACCCAGACAGGCTTTATGGTATTTATCCTTCGTAAAAGAATTAAGACATCTTCGCCAAGGCAGTCGGGACGCGTTGCGATTGATATGATTTCAACTTCAGGATGTGAGGCCGCTTCCATGAAAACCTGCTCGAGTTTCTCAATGGGAGCGTAGGTATTCGTGAATGCCTGGAAGTATGCTATGAGTCCGTAGTCGCCATCAGGAAGCTTCGCAGCAATTCGCTTCTTTCCCTTTTCAATCTGTTCTGTGATTGATAATTTAGAGTCCTCTGCGAAATCTCCCGAGCCGCCTGCAGAACAAAAGATACAGCCCTTTGTTCCAAGCGTGCCGTCTCTGTTCGGACAAGTGAATCCAGCGTCTATCGAAACCTTATATATTTTCTTACCGTACCTGCTCTTTAGATACGAATTTAATGTCTTTTGAACCATACTTTACTATTTTACCATAAAAAAGCCCCGAAGATATAGTATTCTTCGGGCTTTTTAAGCTTTTTTTGCATATTTATTCGTGATACTCGCTCTTTACATCTTCATCTTCGATGAAAATAGGCATTTAAATCTTGGTTTTCCCTGCCAGAATGTCCTTGTAATCAGCCAGATTTTTACGAAGTAAATTCGGTGTATCAAGGCCATAAGGACACTTGCTCTTGCAGAGTCCGCAGTCCACGCAATTTTCGATATTTAGCATGTTCTGCTGCCATTCTTCGGAGAGGAAATTCTGTGAAGGAGAACGGCGGATAAGCTGTGACATACGTGCGCAGTTGTTAATCTGAATATCAACCGTACAAGGCATACAATAACCGCAGCCACGGCAGAAATCTCCCATCAGGCTCTTACGTTCTTCTTCTATAAAGGCTTTGATCGAATCGGTCATAGCCACGTCTTTATCGAAGAATGAAAGCCATTCGTCGAGCTCTTCTTCGCGCTGAATGCCCCAGATAGGAAGCGCGTTATACTGGCTCATAAAAGCCATGCACGCATTGCTGTCGGTAAGAAGTCCGCCTGCCAAACCTTTCATCGCTATAAAGCCCATTCCTGCCTTTTCAGTCGCCTTAACCAAAGCAATTTCTCTCTCATTTGCAA
>JAEEGI010013999.1_pt1 | contig 16930 bp, 16 predicted proteins | sample 8958751 | NCBI WGS metagenome assembly JAEEGI01 (sample SAMN16246545, study PRJNA631951) | gut metagenome | biome: gut microbiome; feature: rumen; material: KS-attached | host: Bos | place: Iran: Karaj | collected 2018-10
TTATCTGCTGGATTATTTCATCCAAGCCTCTCACGTTCACTTTCGGGAAATCAATTCTCTTAAGCACATCAAAGTGCGTATCGTCTGTTACGACGAATTTAGCATTGCATGCTACTGCACAGTCTACAAACTTGTCATCATCAGGGTCAGCCTGGATAAGATGGAAATGATAATATGGCGTGACAAACAACGTATATGGATTGTTCGTAATAACGCCAAGGGCTGCTTCCGCAAACTCAGGACTCGTATAACGTTCCAATATCTCTGCATATTCGCTGAGAATCTCAGTTGACACACACATAACATTGCTTCCGTCGAGGAATGACAACCACAAATCGTGGTATCGGCTCCGACGGGAAATGCATTGTATCAGGCTGTTTGTATCAACAACAAGTCTTGCCATAGCCTTCCTGTTTATTTGGCATGGAGGTCTTTGTGACGAAGTTCATCCAGCTTTTCCTGATTCAGGATGCCTTCATCCCACAGGCGGTCTGCCTCTGCATCAAGGCGAGACTGGAAATGCTCTGTAAGCACCATCTGTATCTCACGGGCATACTCCTCACTGTTGTTGAATGCGAACAGTTTCAGCAAGTGCATCTGCGTAGGGTTCAATGTAGCTGTTTCCATATCGTTATTATAATAATCTGCTGCAAAGATACGAAAAAAAACGTAGACTCCAAACAAAATCGCAGAAAAAGTAAGAATGACTTGAAGACCCATTGTGGGTGCGGGCAGATTTATTTTGGCGATGGTTTGGAATTATTAACATAAAAATGTATTTAACGACAGAGAATTTTTGCTAAATATGCAGCCGTTTTCGCCTCTCAAAACAGGGAGTCAGGAAAGTGCGTGACAACAATATATAAAAAAACTGTATTTATGACAGAAACAATCAATCCCCAAATGGAGGAAGACCCTCTGCAGAAGATGAAAGAACTTACGGCCCAATGGGCTAATTACTTTAACGGCATTCAGCAGGTGCTGGATGAAAACGAGCGGCTGCGACAGCGGGTGACGGCGCTGGAGAGCGAGAATGCAGCCCTAACAGACACAATCAATCAATCGAAGAGCAATAACGAGTGGTCGAACCGGGTGACCTACGACAATGTGGTCGACCAGATAGCCTCGCTCGAGGACACCTCGAAGCGCGACGATGCCCGCAGGATGTTTGAGTCGCTGCTGAAGAAGAGTCAGGTGACTCAGTTCCGCCGCGACATCAAGAGGCGCGTCAAGGAGTTGAACGACGATGGCGACGGCTATAGCGACAAGCAGGTGACCCGGGCGCTGGAGGCCAGCGTGGGCAAAGGCAAGGTGATTGATGCTAAATGGAAGTGGGCCGGTGCATACTGGTATCTGCGCTGGACGTGCAACTACCCGGTGGATGCCAAGGAGTTCTGCAAGAAGATCGTTACTCTCGACCTGGACATCCCTGCCGAATATGAATGCAGCTATGAGAGCATCCGCAAGATCTGTACGCTCTCGTTTATGGACAGCGACGCGCGCCGGATGGACATCGTCCGCGTGAGCAAAAACGACCAGGGAATGTTTTCCCAATGTCGGGAAATCGCGCTTAAATTGGCCGAAGAACTCGGAAATTCAGTCCTCCCGCAGGAGTGAGTTTCCCAAATCCTTCCCAAATCCTTCCCAAATCGTTCCAGACCATCTGGAGCGATTTTTTTTTGCCTAATTTTGCACTTGCAAGCCTGAAGGATCCCAGGTCGTTGCAAGTGCTCATTGACATGCTGACACTAGTAGATCAATCCACATTATTAATAATACTAAAAGGTCGCCTGAAAGGGGGCGACGTAAAATAAACGTTCTAAAATATATGAACAGGACAGAAATCAAGGACTTCAAGAAGTTCCTCAACGACCGCGACATCTTCATGATGTTCACACAGAACTACCGTCAGAACCACCTGACGTCGAACCCTCCGACACTCGATGCCTATCTGGAGAAGGCCAAGGCTGAGAGTGTGATCCCCCTGGCCTTCGTCTATCCCAAGTCGATCTACGGCAAGGACTTCTGGCTCGCCATCCATGAGGAATGGAACGAACGGCTTTCCGGTTTGAGAGCCACCCGCAGCCGGCAGACGACCGACGTGGTGCTGATGTTCAACCGTCAGCGAGGCATCGAGGTGAAGTTCCGCCCCGGCTCCAGCAGCCTGCAGTTCAACAACGCGGAACTGGCGAGTCACCTGATAGCGCTTCTGGATCTCGACCCCGAGCAGATGTACTTCCTGTTGGGAATCGAGCTGCTGGCCGAGACGAAAGACTATCTCTTATTCAAGCTGAGAAGGAAATAAAAATCCTTCAATCCTAAAATCCTTAGAGCAAAAAAAGATTTCTGAGTTGAAGCCCGAGAGAATCAATTGTGCATCACTTTGACCGGTTGGATACCGTCGCCGATGCAGGGCCCATTCTCAAAGACTTCTCTCGTTTAACTTCAATTACAGAAAGAATATGAAAAAGAAAATCAAGCATTTTGAGACCGGTTCGACCGTATCACGCGAACCTCGCCTGGTAGGAGACATCGTAATGGACATGTTCAAGGGCTGGAGCCACAACACCGAGCTCTCAGTCGATCTGAAAACCATCCTCAGCAGCGACCCGCGCGCGAAAGCTGGCAAGGATTATCAGGGCGTGCTACGCCGCGACGTCGATTGCGACGAGTATCGCTACGACGAGCACTTCACCTTCGTGGAAGCCTTCGCTCCGAAAGAGAGAAAGCGCAATCCACATGTGTTCATCGGCCAGTACATCACCGTCACCCGACGCGACGACGGCACCTATCGCCTGAACTTCTGCCCGATAAAGACAGGCGCAGGCTTTAGCCTCGAGACATATGCGCTCGGCGTTTACAACGAGATTTGCATGGCACTCGGTGGCCTGATAGAATGAGTACCCCACCCCCGACAGTCTCAAATCTCAAATCTCAGTTCGAAAAAAGGGATACCTCTCATCCCGGAATCGCCTGCTTAAAGCATCGTAACTTATTGATTATTAAATATATATAATATATATAATATAAATAAGGAGAGAAGGGGGTACCTTAAAAAACAACTGAGACTCTGAGACTGAGACTGCGGGCTGTATCAAATAATAATTTAACTTCCTATAAAGCAATGACTTACAATATTTTTGACCGCACCGCTCCGGCGATGCCAAAGCCCTCAAAAGGCACAGAAATCGTGAAATTACTCCTCTCACAGGTCTCAAAAGAGATGCGTGAACCGCTTCTTCCGATGACAATTCCCGCTCTTGCAGCCCATGTTAGTGAAGTGGAGTTTATGTATTCAGACAACAAATACCATGAACTTTGCGGCCAAATGGGCCATTTGATTGGCCCTTCGGGTATCGGTAAAGACCAGTTACACGATCTCGTGGAGGCTATCATGCGCTCATTCCGAGACCATGATGAGATTGAGTACAAGAAACTGGAAGACTGGCAACACCAGAAGAACACCAAGGGTGCCAACAAGGACAAACCCGACCGCCCCGAGGTAGCCATCTGGTTTCCGCCGATTGATGTCACCAGCGCAGCATTCCTGCAAAACGCCTTGGGTCTCGAGAAGCTGGGTGGCCACACGCAGTATCTGAACCTGCCCGAGGTGGAGATGGTCGACAAGATGTGCGGCGGCCACAAACAGGTGAGTATGATGATCCGTAACATCTATGACCGTAAGCGTGTAGGTGCTCTTAGGGCTACGGCAGAAGGCGTCACGGGCAACCCGCTGATCCGGGCTAACCTCACATTCAGCTCCATCCCCGAGGTCGCACGACAGTTCTACAAGCGGGACATGATCAATGGTTTCTTCGGCCGCATTCCCTTTGCCTACAAGGCTCGCGGTGAGCGAAAGGGCAAGATACCGCGCAAGGGTGCCTACAACGAAGCGTTTATTCAGCAGCTCGATGAATACCTGATACGCTTAGACAACTGCAAAGGCCGTTTCGTGGTGAAGCCGTTGAATAAGATGGCCGACCAGTTGGCAGAAGAGATGGCCCGCGTGGCCGACCTGGCTGACGACGACATTCTCTTCGAACTCTCACACCGCAGCATCTTCGCCGCATGGAAGAAGGCCGCCACGCTTTGGATTCTGAACAATCAGACATGGACACGCAGCATCGGTGAGTTTATGACGTGGTTCTGCTACTATGATCTGTGGTCGAAGGTCAGAGTGTTCGGCGACATGTTCAAACTGGGCGATGCCCAGGGTGATGAGGTGCAGAAGAGCGGACCCAAGAACATGCTCGACAGCCTGCCCAATACGTTCAACGAACAGCAGCTGGAGGCATTACGCCTAAGCCTCGGCAAGAGCAAGGAAGGCACCAAGCATCAGCTGAACGTCTGGAAGAACCGAGGGTTCATCACCTACTCGAACCAGACGGGACTATACACCAAGACCGACGAGTACTTGAAAATTTGACAATTTGACAATTGAACAATTGGACAATTAAATAGTAAAATCGTGAAATAACATGATGGATAGAATAGATATTCAGAAACTGCGCGAGCTGCCGATTGAGGGAGTGGCGGAGCGACTTGGGTTAGGGGTAAAGAGGCACAAGTGCCTCTGCCCCTTTCATGACGATCACCATGCGAGTATGTCGTTCAAGGTGAGCAAGAACACCTGGCGGTGTTTTGTATGCGGGGCAGGCGGCGGGACGATCGATCTTGTGATGCGGTATCTTAATCTCGGTTTTCGCGAGGCGTGCAGGTGGCTGGCGGATGAGATGGGGGTTGTGCAGATCAGACCCCATCTAACTATGCAGACCAGACCCCAACTAACTATGCAGACCAGACCCCCTCTAACTCCCCCTACTCAGGGGGAGAACCTTCCCCTCCTGAGTAGGAGGGGTCAGGGGTGGTCTGATCAGCCTAAACCATTCGACGCGAGCCGGTATGAGCGGTTCTTCGAACGCCCGTGGTTGAATGAGGAGGCAAGGCGCTTTCTCTTTGAGGAGCGCAGGATCGACCCGCGAGTTGTGCGCTGGTGCAGGCTGACGTCGTGGAAGGACAAGCAGGGCATCAACTGGCTACAGATACCCTACTACGACCGCGACGGAAAGCTCGTGGGCATCCAGAACCGCAACCTCGGCAAGTCATCTGCGACGGACAATCTAGGCGGTATGCCACGGTTCCGATTCCCAACCGGATCGCAATGCGGCATCTATAATCTGCCCGTGCTGAACATGCTTTGCCCTGGCGATCAGCTCTTCATTGCTGAAGGCTGCAGCGACTGCTGGAGTCTTTTGTCAGCAGGTCACAAGGCCATCGCCATCCCATCGGCCACGCTGCTAACAAAGAAGGACGTGGAGCAACTCTCCATTCTCAATTCTCAATTCTCAATTAATTTTCATATGTATCCAGATCGCGACGCGCCTGGCGAACGCCTCTTTCTCCAGCTGAAGGAGGTGTTGCCCACGCTGGTTCATCACCAGCTGCCGCCGGACTGCAAGGACTTCAGCGACTTCTACCGCTCTCGTTGACCAGACCCCCTCTAACTCCCCCTACTCAGGGGGAGAACCTTCCCCTCCTAAGTAGGAAAGGCTACGGGTAGGCGAGCTCTGCTCGGGAATGGGGTCAGGGGGGGCTGATCAGCCGTAACCTCGTCGCTGATGACCCGTAATCTCGTCGCCAGCGAGCCGTAACCTCGCTCCTACCGGGGCCAGGCCCTGTTAGGAGCAAAACCTCCTGCTGGGGCCAGGCCCCAGTAGGAGCTAGCAGGAGATTTTATACACTAAAATAGTTAACAATATTTAGCAGAAAAAGTCATGGGAATGTTTGGCGGTTTCGGATATTTTTAGTACCTTTGTAACCAAGAAAGGCAGGAAAATCCTGACCCGAATTAAGTATAACTTTAATAATCTTTTATCATGAGTAAAATTCTTTACGAGGTTTACAAGAATGACATCAAAGACTCGGAGTCTGTGATGTACGGGAAGTGGTACGCCCGACTCAAAAGTATCGAAACGCTGACGATGACGAAACTCGCCCGTCACATCGCCGAACACGGATCTGTATTTACAGAAGACGTCGTGGAGGGCGTGCTGAAGAAGTTCAAGAACTGTCTCATCGAGATGCTCCTTGACTCGAAGAAGGTGAAGATCGCCGGACTGGGCACGTTCTACCTCACCTGCGAGTGCACCAAGGGCGGTGCAGACAAGGAGGCCGACTTCAACATGAACCAGCACCTGGAGGCCCTGCACATCCGCTTCCTCCCCGACCAGGCAGCAGAGGACAACCTCTCCAGCCGTGAGTTTATCAAGAAGGCCGAGTTCGTCAACATCAAGGCCCTGATGTCCGGCAAGGACGACGACGAGACCGGCGAGGACGAAGAGAACGGCAGCTCTTCTGAGAACGGTTCAGGTTCAGGCTCTGGCTCGGGTTCGGGTTCAGGCCAGGGCGGTTCGCAAAACCAGGGCGAGAGTCAGAGTGTAGCGGCTCCGACCATCAGCGGTGAGACGCCGTTTGCCGAGACCACCTCGGTGAGCATCAGCGGGCCTGACGGCGCGGAGATCCGCTACACCACCGACGGCAGCACGCCCACGGCTGAGAGCTCGCTCTACAGCGAGGCGTTCACCCTGAGTGACACGGCTACCGTGAAGGCCATCGCCATCAAGGACGGTCAGAGCAGCGAGGTTGCCTCTAAGACCTTCACCAAGAGTGACGATGACACTGGCGAGAACGACTAAGTCAAATTGAAGATTGAAAATTGAAAATTGAAAATTGAAGATTGAAAATCGAAGATGACGAAGAAGCGTGTGATTGAGCTGGCGGTGAAGGTCGTAGTAGCCGCGCTCACAGCGTTCCTCACGGCTCTCACCACGACGAGCTGTATGGGTCGGGGACCGTTCTAGAGTGAACAGTGATTAAAGGGAAAGGAGGTGTGTCAACAATTGTCACACCTCCTTATTATGATTTGATTATAACGTCAGGATCTGTTCTGCGTGTTCCTTCGTCTTTACCTGTTTGCCAGCGAAGATCTGTTCGATGATACCCTCTTCGTTAATGACGAAGGTGGTGCGGATGGTACCCATCGTCTTTTTGCCGTACATCGACTTCTCGCCCCACGCTCCCATCATCTCCAACAATGTATGGTCCACGTCGGCAATCAGCGGGAATGGCAGTTCGTATTTCTCCTTGAACTTAACGTGCGAGGCGGCAGAGTCCTTGCTCACACCCACCACCTCATAGCCTGCTCCCTGCAGTTCTCCGTAATGGTCACGCAGGCTGCAGGCCTCAGCAGTGCAGCCGCTCGTATTGTCCTTCGGATAGAAATACAGTACCAGCTTGCGGCCCTTGTAATCACTCAGACGGATGTCCCGTCCTTGTTCGTCCTTGCCCAGAATCTCGGGCGCCTTGTCTCCAATGTTCATGTCAAATAATATTTATAGGTACACGTTATTTGCTGCAAAGGTAATGAAAAAACAGAGATATTTCAAAAATAATGGGATTCTTTTTGTTTTGTGCTCATTTTTTCGTAACTTTGGCGACGCAATGCTGACGGAGAAGACGATGGAGAAGCTGCGGATACTCGCAGAGTCGGCGAAGTACGATGTTTCGTGCTCGTCGAGCGGCACCGTGCGCAAGGGCAAGAAGGGCATGGTGGGCTCGACAGTGGGCGGCGTCGGCATCTGCCACTCGTTTGCAGACGACGGAAGATGTATCTCGCTGCTGAAGGTGATGCTGACGAATTACTGTATGTACGACTGTGCCTATTGCATCAACCGTCGCACCAACGACATCAAACGCGCCACACTCAGCGTATCGGAACTCGAGGAGATCACCATGGAGTTCTATCGCCGCAACTACATCGAGGGACTCTTCCTGTCGAGCGGTGTGGTGAGGAACCCGGACTACACGATGGAGCGACTGACGGCTATCGTTCGCGACCTGCGTACCGTCCACCGATTCAACGGCTACATCCACCTGAAGACGATTCCCGGGGCCTCGCAGGAACTGCTCACGGAGGCTGGACGCTATGCCGACCGTATGAGCATCAACATCGAGATTCCCAAGGAAGAGTCGCTGAAGGCGCTGGCTCCTGAGAAAGACCACAAGAGCATCTTCCTGCCCATGTCGCAGATCCAGCAGGGCGTACTGGAGAACAAGGAGGATCGCAAGAAGTTCCGCCATGCGCCTCGCTTCGTGCCAGCGGGTCAGTCCACACAGATGATTGTGGGTGCGACGAAGGAGAGCGACCTCGATATCCTGAAGATGTCGAACGCCATGTATCAGCAACCCTCCATGCGGCGCGTGTATTACTCCGGCTATGTCAGTGTGAACACCTACGATCCGCGCCTGCCCGTCTTGAAGCAGCCGCCATTGGTGCGCGAGAACCGTCTGTACCAGGCTGACTGGCTCATGCGCTTCTATCAGTTCCGTGTCGATGAGATCGTGGACGATGCCCATGCCCATCTCGACCTCGACGTGGATCCCAAGCTGGGCTGGGCCTTACGCCATCCGGAGTTCTTCCCCGTGGACATCAACAGCGCCCCCTATGAGCATATCCTCCGCGTGCCAGGCATCGGCGTGAAGTCCGCCATACTGATCGTGAACTCGCGCCGCTTTAACCGCATCACCTCCTATCATCTGAAAAAGATAGGGGTAGTAATGAAGAAGGCAAAGTATTTTATCACTTGCGGTGAACTGACCTCCGCCTTCTCACAACCCATTATCGGCATCAACGAACTGCATCCTGAGCGTCTGCGTCCCCTGCTGCTCTCCAAGGCCCAGCAGAAACGGGCTGCCGAAGAACAACAACTGACACTCGACTTCAAAGACTGACTTCCGGAACGACAATGATTGTATACGTGTTTGACAATACTCTCGACGGCCTGTTGACAGCCGTGTTCGACAGCTTCTTCCTCCATCAGGAGCCTGAGATGCTGTTGGCAGAAGGTGAGCAACTGCCGTTGTTTGCCGACAAGCCCCACATGGTAATGACGGACAACGAAAAGGCTGCACGCGTATGGAAGGGACTCGAGAAGCACCTCTCCAGAGACGGCCTGCACATGGTTGCCATCAGTTGGCTCTCTGAGGAGCGAGCATTGAATCAGCCACTGTTCAATTTCGTCTGCAAGGTGTTTCGTCTGCCTGCTCGTTCCGGGATAGAACAAAACGCCTCCGACCCCGATGTCCTGGCCGTACGCAACACCTGTCGCCGTGTGCTCCACGAACAACTGCGCATGAAGCAGTTCATCCGTTTCCAGAAGGCGAAGGACGGTACCTACCTCGCCGTTGTATCGCCAGACCACAATGTGCTGCCCCTTATCATCGATCATTTCCAGGACCGCTTCAACGACCAGCCGTGGCTCATCTATGATGCCAAGCGCCACTACGGCTATTACTACGACGGTACCAACGCCCCCATCCGCATCACCTTCGAGGACGAGGCTTCTGTACCCTTCGACCTCACTAACGGCAAACTCGAGGCCGATGTCCTCAGTAGTGATGATGCCCTCTTCCAGCAGCTCTGGCGCACCTACTTCAAGGCCATCTGTATCAAGGAGCGCATGAATCCCAGGAAACAACTCAGCGACATGCCCCGCCGCTACTGGAAATACATGACTGAAAAGAATGAATAAAAATTCGTTATTATGCAAATACTTACATTCATAACTGCCGCCCTGATGGCGATGTCATCGCCGGCATTGGCAGAAAACACTCAAAAGGACATCACACTGAAACCCCGACTGGTGGTCTGTACTGACATTGCGCCTGCCGATGTGGAACCAGACGACATGGAGTCGATGGTGCACCTGATGGTCTACGCAGACATGTTTGAGATAGAGGCGCTGATCACGTCGGTAGGCTGGAATTGCGACCCCTACCCTATTGAGTGGTCCCAATACCTGCACAGGGTGATTGATGCCTATGAGAAGGACCTGCCGAACCTGATGAAGCGCTCTGATCAAACGTCTTTCCTCCCGATGGATGAAGAGAACGGCAGCCAAAAGACAGGCTATTGGCCCAGTGCGGATTATGTAAGAAGTCGTGCTGTGATGGGCAGCATCCGCGGTGGTATCAAGGCCATCGGCGAAAACAACACCTCGCCAGGCAGCGAACTGCTGATTCAGTTGGCAGACGAGGATGACCCGAGGCCCATCTATGTGGCTGCATGGGGTGGTGCCAACACGCTGGCGCAGGCCATCTGGCAAATAAAACAGACACGCTCGGCTGAGGAACTGAAGAAGTTTGTGCGTAAGTTCCGCATCTATACCATCACGGATCAGGATATGCATTACAACATGCGTATGAATCGGGCCTACAGTTCACACCAATGGCTGCGACAGGCGTTCCAGGACGACCTGCAGTTCATCTGGGACGAGGGTACCTGGCAGGAGCAGTGTGAACTGGGCAAGCGGAACTGGACCATGCATCAGCAACATATCCAGGGCATTGATGCGCTGGGCAAGGAATATCCCGACTATAAATGGGGCGTGGAGGGCGATACGCCGAGTTTCCTCTACGTGATGCCCAATGGCCTCAATGACCCGGAAGACCCCGCGCAGGCAGGATGGGCTGGCTATCATCAGCGTGGCCTGTGTGCCGACTCGCTGACGACGGCCTGGACCAGTTGGCAGGAGCCCGTGCGCAGCATCAGCGTAGGCTATAAGCAGCGTTTCTATCCTATAGAGCTGAACGACTTCATGGCCCGTATGGTGTGGGCTGACAAAGGTGAGGGCAACCGCAATCCGATCGTCTGTGTCAATGGCCACAGAGGTCCGTCGCCACTGGTGCTCCAAGCGAAGGCTGGCGATACCATCCGTTTGGACGCTTCGGCCTCTTTCGACCCTGATGGTGACACCATCGGCTTCCAGTGGTGGCAGCAACCTGAGATTGGAACGGCCAAACTCACCATTGGCGATGCAGAGCATGCCGTCACTGCCGTCAACGTCCCCGCCGATGCCAAAGGTCAGACCCTCCACCTCGTCTGTGAAGTCTACGATCAAGGCGCCTTCAACCTGAGATCCTATCAAAGAATTATTATTGTTATAGTATGACACAGAGATATGCCTTATTCTTCGATATCGATGGCACACTAGTGAGTTTCAAGACTCACGAGATTCCGCCATCCACCATCCTCGCCCTGACACAGGCCAAGGCCAACGGCTCACGCGTCTATATTGCCACGGGGCGTCCACCTATCATTATCACCAACCTGGGTGCCATCGAACATCTGATAGACGGTTATATTACTACCAATGGCGCACTATGTTTTGTAGGCGACGAACTCGTCTGTTGTCAGCCCATCGATAAAAAGGATGTGATGACCTGTGTGGAAGACTCCAAAGCCAAGGGTTACAGCCTCATCGTCGTGGGACGTAAGGACGTGGCCGTTCTAGACCCCATCGGCGATGTGGACCGCATCTTCCGACAGATGCTGGCGGTGAAGAACCTCGACAAAGCCTCGCCTCTAGATGTTGTGCTTGAGCAGGACATCCTGCAACTGACGCCCTTCTTCCCTGCCGAGTATGAGCCGGAGTTGATGGCACGTATGCCGAAGTGCGTATCAGGCCGTTGGCATCCTGAGTTTACCGACATCACTGCCAACGGTGCCGATAAGGGGAAGGGTATCCTCGCGATGGCTCGTCATGAGGGCTTTGATCCCAGCCGTACGATAGCCTTTGGCGATGGAGGCAACGATACCTCGATGATCCTACAGGCGGGTATCGGCATCGCTATGGGCAACGCCATTGACGGGCTAAAACAGCAAGCCGATTACATCACCACTTCTGTGGATGATGACGGCATCCTCAATGCCCTGCGCCATTACGAGGTGATTTGAGTTGGTGACCTTTCTTGTCAAACATTGCCTAAATACACATGCTTGACTCCTTCGTCGAGGGCGATTCTCTTGGCTTCTTTCAGCGTCTGAACGGGTGTTGGTGGAACGTCCTGCATCTTATAACGGGGGAAGAAACGGCTGAAGTGGAGAGGATTGTCAGCAAGTCCGTTGTCAATTAGCCAGCCACACATACGACGAATCATGTCCATGTCGTCGTTGACGCCAGGAATGACAAGGTTGGTGAGTTCTATCCATACGCCTGCCTTTTTCATGGCGATGATGGTGTCGAGCACAACAGACAAGCGTCCGCCACTGATACGCTGGTAGATCTCGTCACTGAATGACTTCAGGTCGATATTGGCGGCATCGAGATAGGGCAGAAGGTCAGCAAGCGGCTCCTGACAGATATAACCAGCCGTAACGAGAATATTCCACAAACCCTTTTCGTGAGCCAAGCGGGCACAGTCCGTCACATATTCTATATAGGTGAGCGGCTCGGTATAGGTATAGGCGATACCTGGGCAATGATATTTTAGGCAGAGACCGACCACCTGATCTGGCGTAAGGTTGTAGTGGTCCACATCCTCAGGCGCAACCTGTGAGATGTCGTGGTTCTGACAGTTCAAACAGCGGAAGTTACAACCTGTGCAGGCGATGGAGAGACATGTGGTGCCAGGGTGAAAGTGATAGAGCGGTTTCTTCTCAATGGGATCGATGGCCAATGAACAGGGTTTGCCATAAACCTCGCTGACGAGCACGCCGTCGTGGTTTCTGCGACTACGACAGCGTCCTGTCTTGCCGTTGGCGATGTGGCAGTGGTGCGGACAGAGTTGGCACTCCACTACCCCATCGTCCAGCTTACGATAATATCTGCACTCACTGTTCATGATTCACTAAAACACGATGGCTTCATATACATAGAGTTCAGCATCGCGCCAACCGTTCCAGCCTAGTCCGGCCTTGTCCTGCGAGCAATGACCCACAAACTCTTCCTTCGTCCAGTTCACCTCATCAGCCACCTGAGGCAGGAAGGTGCCACTGCGATAGCCCTTGCGGATATAGATGCCGTGCTTGTGCAACTGGAAGTCATCCAAACTTTGTATGCGTCGCATAGGAGTGAGGACGGAGATCTCAATGTCGATATCGCCGAGTTCTTCGCGATGCACGGGTGGGAACCGTGGGTCTTCGAAGGCAGCAGCACGCGCCATCTCCGCCACGATCTCATGCAGAGGCACATCCTCGCCGAAATGCCCTATGCAGCCACGTAGCCGGCCTTGTTTGTGGAGGGAGACGAAGGCACCACACTTCTGTTTAAGTGAAGAGTGAAGCGTGAGGAGTGAAGGATTTGCTACCGCCATCCGTTTGCCGTCCAGTGAGTCCTTGATGTTTTGGAGGGCAATGTCTTTCAGGATACGCTTCTCCTCGTCAGAAAGCGAAAAGCCGCTGTTCCTGACTACAGCAAACGAGTGGTAGCCCACCACACGACTATGATCATAGTTATCAATATCACCAGAGTTCTGGTACATGATGTGTTTCACTTGATACTGGCCGTTGAGCATCAGCATCAGTGTGATAATGGGAAACTCGCCACAGGCACTCGTCGACAGATTACGTTTGCCGCTACGGGCATTGCCCTCGATGACAGCGATAAACTGTTCCACATCGCCACTCGCCACAGCCTCACCCGTCTTAGTGTCCACTTCGTAAGCATCTTCATACGACGGATAATGGGAGAAGTCGCTGCTGATGATGAAGAGATTCTCTTCTGTGAACCAAGGCTTCAGCACCTCGGCCATCCGCTTCAGCTTCGAGAAGTCGTTGGTGGAGATGATGATGGGGACGATGGGTGGCACTTCGCCCAAATGCCTTTGCAGGAACGGCAACTGCACCTCCAGACAATGCTCACGGTTGTGAGCCTTTGGCTGATAGGAAAACACACTATCTGTCTTTATCAATTGTCGGGCAGTCTCACGGTCAACTTTTACATCCCCCAACGGCGTGGCATAATAATCCACCTCACCATTCACAGAAGCTCCGTCGAGCCATTCGTGATGACTGGGACCTAAAAGAAATATCCGCTTGTATTTCTTTTCAGGATTGAGTCTGGCGTAGGCAGAGGCCGCCACGTTACCTGAGAAATAATAGCCAGCATGGGGCACGATCAGTGCTGCCACATCCTCATCATCACTTCTTTGGGCATGTCGTGCCAAAAGACTGTCCACCTCATGGCTCAGCAGCCGAGCATCACTCTCATAGAATCGTCCTGCCTGGGTAGCTGGTCTTACCACAGGTACTGACGTCTGTCCGTTACAGTTCATCATCATGATCGTCGTTAGGATTAGTAATATTGACTTCATATGGGGCAAAGGTACGAATAAGTGAGGAAAAATCCAAAGAAATAACAAAAAAACACTGCATTTGAACAAATTGAAAAGGATTTGAACGAATAGGAACGTTGAAATGCAATTTTGAACATAGGCGAAAAACAAAAGAACGCAACGAAAAACAACATTTAAAATTATTTCCTACCTTTGCACCCGGAATCAGAAAAAGATTTCATAAATTTGCACTGCCATTGTATCAGCAATCATTAATAACAAAACAGATATGACAAAAAGATTTTCGATTCATCAGATTAGTTTGGTAATTTTGGCTGTCGCCGTCATGTGCGGCTACAGCCTTCGTATGTCTGCCCAGACACTAACGGCAGAGAACATCGATGAGGTTCTTAACGCCATGACGCTCGAAGAGAAGTGCCACCTAGTATTGGGTTGTGGTATGCACTTCAACGACGAGGCCAAGTTCCCAGGAACAGCAGGCAGCACCTTCGGCATTGCCCGTCTGGGTATTCCTGAGACCTATTGTGCCGATTCCCAGCAGGGTCTGCGCATGGACAGCAAGCGTGCGTGGGATCATCGTGATTATTTCCCCACAGACTTCGTGGCCTCGATGACACTCGCCTCGACATGGGACCGTGAGGCTGCCTTCAAGGTGGGACAGGGCATCGGCAACGAGGTGAAGGAGTTCGGTCTCGACTGGATTCTCTCACCTGCCATGAACCTTATCCGTAACCCGCTGTGCGGACGTAACCACGAGTACTATTCGGAAGACCCCTACCTCTCTGGAACCATCGCCGCTGGCTATGTGAACGGTGTACAGAGCGAGGGTACGGCAGCCTGTCCTAAGCACTTCATTGCCAACAATCAGGAGACGAATCGCAACAATAACATCTCCCAGATCTCACAGCGCGCTCTCCGTGAGATTTACCTGAAGGCTTTCGAGATCATGATCAAGGAAAGCAATCCTTGGACCATCATGACCTCTTATAATAAGTTGAATGGCCCGTATGCCGTACAGAACCATGAGCTGCTGACCACCATCGTTCGCGACGAGTGGGGCTGGAAGGGCATGTATGTTTCTGACTGGAATGCTGGCGACGATGCCGTGGCCGCCATGAAGGCTGGTAACGACATGCTGCAGCCTGGTCAGGACAAGCAGTATCAGGCTATCCTCGCTGCTGCCAAGAGCGGAGAACTATCTATGGATATCCTCAACGCCAACGTGAAGCGTATATTAGAATATGTGGTGAAGACCCATAACTTCAAGGGGACAGGTCACAAGTGCGAGAAAGCATGTTGTGTGCCGATGTGCTCTGCAGAGCACCTGAAGGCTCATGCCCAGGTGGTACGTGAGGTGGGTGCCGACGGTATCGTACTGTTGAAGAATAATGGCATCCTGCCGTTGACAGGCAAGAAGGTGGCTCTCTTTGGTTGCACTTCCTACGACTGGATCTCTGGTGGTTCCGGCTTCGGAGGCACATCTGTAGGCCATTATACCGTATCGCTTATCGAGGGCATGCGCAGTGCAGGCTACGAGGTCTACAAGCCACTCATCGGTATCTACACCAAGCACATCGCTGCCGAGGAGAAGCGCCTGTTCCCCAACGGTCGTCCTCCCTTCTCGCTCATGCCTCCTGCACGGGCCGAAGAGAAGCAGTTCACTGCCGACGAACTCAACGCCGCCATTGAGGGTAGCGACGTGGCTATCATCTCCCTGGGGCGTAAGAGTGGAGAGGCTGCCGACCGTAGCGAAAGCGACTTCTATCTGAAGGAGGGTGAGACACAGCTCATCAAGGCCGTTAGCGAGGCTTATCACGCCAAGGGTAAGCAGGTCGTGGTATTGCTCGACATCTGCAGTCCTATCGATGTCGCTTCCTGGCAGGATCAGGTGGATGCGCTCGTCTGCACCTGGCAGGGTGGTCAGGAGAGTGGTTTCTCCGTGGCTGACGTCCTCTCTGGCAAAGTGAACCCCAGCGGTAAGCTGCCCATGACCTTCCAGATCAAATATGGCGATGCTTACGCTGATAAGAACTTCCCCTCCAATGTCGACGACAAGACGCTGGGAGCCATGTTCATGTGGGGCTACAACAAGGATCAGGCTCCCAAGGACCGTCAGCCGCAGGCGAATATCGACTTCACCAACTACGAGGAAGACATCTACGTGGGCTACCGTTACTTCGACTCTTTCGGCAAGCCCGTGGCCTATCCCTTCGGCTTCGGGCTGAGCTACACAACCTTCGAATACGACGATCTGGAGGTTGAGGAAAAGAATGGTGTCTATACTATCAAGGTGGACGTAAAGAATACGGGCGACAAGGCTGGACGTAATGTGGTGGAACTGTTTGTGGCTGCTCCCAACAGCAAGAAGCTGAACAAGCCCGAAAAAGAACTGCGCAACTATGCCAAGACCAAGTTGTTACAGCCTGGCGAAGAAGAGACCATCACGATGAAAGTCAGTACTGAAGACCTTGCCTCGTTCAACGAAAAGGCTTCTGCCTGGAAGACTGACGCTGGCGTCTATACCTTCATGATCTGCTCATCGGCCAACGACGTGGAGGCCAAGGCAACTGCCAAGGTAAAGGCCTGGACCAAGAAGGTGAACAACGTGATGAAGCCCAACGTGAAACTCAACCTGCTCCGCAGATAAAATACAACCACGTTGTGGAAAAAAGGATACATTATTTTAAAGTACAATAAGTATGAGGAAATCAATTTTAGTGATGGCTCTGGCAATGGTTTGCTTAGTAGCCTCGGCACAGGAGAAACTCTTCAACAGTGCCAGTGTTCAGTCTCCCGT
>JAEEGI010014000.1_pt1 | contig 16930 bp, 25 predicted proteins | sample 8958751 | NCBI WGS metagenome assembly JAEEGI01 (sample SAMN16246545, study PRJNA631951) | gut metagenome | biome: gut microbiome; feature: rumen; material: KS-attached | host: Bos | place: Iran: Karaj | collected 2018-10
CAGGGAGCATCCCTTTGCTCCTTTCCTACTAACTAACTTAGTTAGTTGTTTGGACGTTGCAAAGATACACATTTTCTGTGTTACTACCAAATGTCGAACCCACTTTTTTAAAATACTGCAGCGATTTTGGGAATCTCCTTTAAGCGCTGAATAAACGATTTGTTTCGTTTTGCCGATAGGAGATTGTATTTCATCTGAAGTGAGAGTAGGGGAGCTGCATCCAGATCGAGTGCCTTGCCTATCAGCAGAGCTAATTCTGCACTTAGCGAACGCTTGCCGTTAAGCACCTCGTTAAGTTGGCTTGCAGGAATACCTATCTCTTTGGCCAGTCGTCGCTGACTAATACCACGAAACTCCAGTTCGTCTTTAATTACCTCGCCTGGATGAGTCAAGTAATGTGGCTCCAGGTTGTTGGCAATCATGTTGTCGTTTACACCTTCTATATGTTTCATAACGTACCTTATTTATAATGGTTCGACAATTCTGTTATACTTACTACTTCGGCGATTGTTTGCTCGCCTTTTAATATTTCACGAAACTCTATTCTGTATTGGTCATTCACTCTGACAGATGAAAGCCCTTCCTTATCACCATGAAGTTTCTCGTAGTGAAGACTGCCATATTGAGTCAGCGTCTGTACATTCTGTACCTCATTCATTAAGTCGATGACGCGAGTGTACTTTCTGACTATCTGCGGTTGGAAGCGATGCTTCTTATCGCTGGCCTGACCATTATCATAGAGCTCTTTTAGATAATCTTTTTCAAAGACAACTAACATATATTCTTAATTTTGGGAGCAAAGATACAACATTATTTTGATATTCACAAATTTGTGAACGATTTTTTTGGTATTCTTAATGTAATTAGTTTCACAATACCGTTCTTACTGCGGAATTTGAGTGATGTTTCTTCGTGTTTATGTTCCATCAACAAATAGGTACATAAGTCACTTATAGGTGTGCCATTTATTTCAATCAGATAATCGCCTGTACGAACACCTTGCCGATATACATCTGACCCTTTCCGCACAAAGGCTTTAAGCACTCCAAATGTGTCGTCCGCCTCAGTCGGGATAAGTGATATACTGCCAATCTCGCTGTTGCTAACAGTGATGTTTTGTTTATCGTGAGGCTGGAATACAAACTGCTGCCGTGATGCATCAATAATTAGCGACATGTGTTTCAGTATGGCACTACCTATTCTCGATGTTTTATGGGTTGTTGTAACGTATAGGTCGTTGACAGGCAATTTACCAATCTTTATCGTAGGGAAGTGTAGGAATCGTCCAACTAAGGTGTCAATATCCAAGCCGTATATGCCAACGCTTGCCCGGATAGTTGTATCAGTCTGTATCGTCAAGTTATCAAGAACCTTGCTGATTTTGGGCGATTTTTGAAACCAACGTTCTAAGTATTCCTGAGGCAGGTCGTACCATGTATTCAAGGCTCCAGTATCAAATACTGTTTCCAACGATCCCAAAGGGGTATCGACAATAACTGATGGACGATAAAACTGTTTCATCTTGTATTTGGCTGTAGGATAGCCCTTATTCTCGTCTGCAAAGAAATCCTTTATATCGGTTATGATTAGTAGGCTATCCTTGGTGTCTAATTTAAATGAAAGACCTTTGCCAACCAGATTGAAACCGATGACACCATCAAACCTATTGCATATAAACCCGCTCATCGCATCATCTACTATCATGGGATAGCTCTCAATACTGAGGTCGCCTAACTTGATGGTAGGGACCTGGTATATGATTTGATTGCGTTGTTTTTTGTTTATATCTCCGAGATAAAGACTATCGGTTGTTATCTGTTTCATCCAATTTTCTTTCTCTCCAATCCATAATCCGAGTGGCGAACCTGTATCAAATAATAGATGTTTTTTCATACCTTCTATCTCAACTGGCACGATAACAGCTCCGTCTGTTATATTAACCTTAATGGTATCAGCAAAATTCTTCTTCGAGAAGCTAATGAAATCAGCTGAAGACTTTATTATATCTTTGGCTGATGTATGGTTGGTTGATGAGATGAAGACTATAACAACAAGTAGTCTATAAAAATGTCCGAACATAATCTAAATCATTTATCGATTTCTGTTGCAAAGGTACAAAATAATTTGGATAATTGCTAGTTTAAAGTAGAAATTTTATTGTTAATGGGGTACAAAAAAATAAGATAGGTATATAATACCTATCTTAGTGATTCGGTTGGGACTCGAACCTATCTTGATAATCAGTCACTTACGAGCCTTTTTGTTACCCAGTGGACAGCGGTAGCAAAAGTGATCTTCACTCCAGTATATCAATTCTCAGGGGGCATCTCTTTGCTCCTTTCCTACTAACTAACTTAGTTAGTTGTTTAGGACACTGCAAATATACACAATATTTTTGTTACTACCAAGGAATGAACCCTTTTTCTTCGTATTGCTACTAACTTTTAACCTTATCCTCACGATTTGCCACTAATCAAAGTTAGTTAATGTGGATTCGCAGTTAATTTTTGTATAAATGTGTTTATTTTCTTAGTGGATTGAGTTAATAACTTAGTAGCAGGACATTCTTTTTTTCAAAGTGTTCATTTCGCGGTAAGTTTTTTAGATACTTTTGCAGCGGGTTAAAGATAACCTAAAAAGTAACTCACCTAAATAAATAATTAACTAACAAATTATTAATGAAAATGAAGAAACAAAATCAACATTCAGGGATGCCAATGAGCTCTCTAAGAAAAGAATCTTGCCAGGTTGAACCCTCTAATTCTAACAGGTATGTTTAAGAGAGTAAGGAACAGGGCAAAGTGGTTCAGATCAATCAAGCCAGGTGATATCTCTGGAGGCCAGTTTAAGAATAGCTTGTGCTTTAAGTCAATTTCTGTTCAATTGGCGGACTTCAACAAGACACTGGCAAAGGATAAAGGTGTATTTATTCATGCTAAGTATTATCCTGAAGTTTCCTGTGTCACTCTTGTTGGTGTAACATTAGAGGAAAGACAGAAAGAATTGGTCGACTGTAATTTTAGTAATCATTGGCGTAAAAAACTCGAAAAAGAAGGTTATGATTCAAGTTTCGGATATTGATTCAAAGGAAAAAGCTCTAAATGCCGGCGAAGCTGGAGCTTTGTTTGGCATCACTGGCGACGCCATGTATAAAAGAGCCAAGAGAGGAATGGCCCCATTTCACAAACTTGGAAGAAAAGTCTACTTCTTTGAAAGTGAATTAATTGGTCATATAAGACAGATTTAAGATGAACTGGATAATAAGTCCCTCCAGAGTTCTCTGGGAAGATAGCGACGGAGGGCAATTTTCTTAATAAATAGAAAATTGCCCGAGTTGCCAGTATATTATTGCGGTACAGCATTAAAGCAGCTTTTACTAGTAAATCAATAATAATATAGTAATGAAGATTAGAATTCAGAACACAAATGAAGGCCTCAGAGTTAGAGAGACCTGGAATGAGAAAGAGTACAAGAAGAATATTGGTAAGGTCGAAGGTTCTGTAATACTCGCAGCAGAATATTTTCTGACCTGTTTTCCAAGATTCAAAGAAATGATAATTAATACAGATTTTACAGACGATGTATAAGCCAGTATTAAGAAAAGAAACTAATGAGAGGGGTATTGTCACCCTGACTTTCAATGACGGGCAAGTCGATTCACAAATAAGGTTTATCGACGAGAGTGTTTTTCAAGGTTTTGTATTCGCGCTGCGATGCCTGGTATCTTCTGGAGCAGATTCGGTAGGATGTATGATTCCTGTAGAATCAAATAGAGCAGCGGGAACAATTAAATTTCAAGAATATGAAGAAGAGAAATAAAGAAAAGATTATCAGACATACCACGGAATGTGGTTCCATCATCCTGACTTTCTTTGGTAAGGATCATAAAGAGGAGATGATTTTCAAAAGCGATGAGGAATACCAGAGATTCCTCTTTCTGATGCAGTTTGGTACTGTTATCATTGGCGATGGACAATGCAGTATGTTGTAACAGCCATCAATAATCTTACTGGCGAGCGTGAGGCTATATCATCCCCGCGCTCGCTGTCATTGACCACAGCGCTGATGGAAAAACACAAGCGTAGTTGCAGATACAAGCGACATCAGCCGTGGTCAAACTTCCTAGTCGAACCATTCGACAAATACCAATCACTAAAGAATGAGAATAATGAAACATGATAATATTCAGTCCCTGGTTACGCAGTTCTGGAACTCGCTCGTTGATACTAACGACGAGTTAAATGCGTTTATCAACGGTGGCCTCCCTGTTTCCGCCGAGAAGCGTCACAAAAGTTTCGTTCAGCATTGGGACAAGATGAAGGAAAAAGCCGAAGCCCTGTGCGACGAGATTGAGCAACAGTCTAGCCTCAGTGTCGACCAGATAGATATTAAGCTCCCCTGGACAAGTCAAAAGTTCAAGGATGAATGGCAGATGTGGAAAGATTACCTGATAGAGCAGCACAACAAGCGAATGAAGAGCCGCATGGAGTTTGCTGCCCTGGCGCATCTGAAGAATATCAGCGAGGATAAAGAGTCTGTGGCTATCGAGTACCTGCAGTTTGCAATGGCCGGTGGCTATCCGCGTTTCTTCAAGGTCACGAACAAGAATTACGAATCCCCAACAGTTACAGGAGTAAGAGGCGATGGCGACTATTAATCAGAGTAGGATGGACCAGTTGGTTAACGACGCTATCGAGAAGCGACACCGTGAGTACCAGGAGTCCACAAAGGAAATGCATAAGTGGCATTGTTCCGTACTGTCAAAGGAGAGTTTCTGGAAGTTTCTCAAGGCCAACGCCGAGGCTTTTATGGCTGAGCGTGGTTTTGTTCGGTCATTCACCGTCGACGATGATAACCGGGATACTATCAATCAAATGTATCTTTATGCTGCAGGATCCGACGATTGCAAGTGGGATATTAATAAAGGTATATATATGGGTGGAAAGGTAGGTTGTGGGAAGACGATTCTCATGCATTCTTTCTGTGAAATCTTGCATTTTATTTCAGGGAAGACGGTTGAAATGTTTGCAGCTCCGGATTTGTGCCGCATGATTGCGGAGAAGGGATTCGAACCTTTTGCTACACGTCCGCTGTTTATTGACGAGGTAGGACGAGAACCTATGGAGATGAAAGCCTTTGGCAACACGATTCATCCTATTAAGGAGCTGATGGCAATCCGTTATAACAAGGGCGCCCGTACCTTTTTTACTTCTAACTTCAGGGTTGGTTCGTTGTCGAAGTGGCGCGACGAAAGTGGTACTCTTATAGGTTATGGCCAGGATATAGGCGACCGCATACGAGAGATGATGAACATTGTTGAACTTCCTGGTGAAAGCCGACGAGAAATATCTGCAAAATGAGCAAAGTGCAACGTAAGCAGCTTGCGGCCACCGTTTCTTCTGACCGCCCGCATAATCGACTTGACGAGGTGAAGGACTGGCTCACACGCAACTATATTGTGCGTGTGAATCTTCTTGACCGTACCAAGGTTTCACTTAATCCCACACCGGAATGTGAATACGAGTATCTACATCCGATTACCGAGGATGACATATTCCTTCACGCCTATGCAGACGAGCTACCAGTATCGCAGAAGGTATTGAAGCTTCTGCTTTCCAGTCCAAATCAGATGGAATCCTTCAATCCGATTATCGACTATCTGAACTCTCTACATGGTAAGTATCAGGGCCCTTCACAAATCGACCTCCTCAGCAAATCCCTTCACGTTGTTGTCGGCAGTCCCGAAAGGGCTGGCCGTATTCTTCGTAAATGGCTGATTGCCTCTGCAGCATGCGCTTTGGGCATCCGTCAGAATGACGTAGCCCTAGGACTAGTAGGAGAGAAGGCCGGTATCGGTAAGACTACCTTTTTTGAAATGCTCGTTCCGCCATGTCTGCGTGAGTACTATCAGGTAGCCCAGAAGGATGAGCGGCTGTTCCAAATGCCCCTAGCTTTTGTCCAGCGTTTCATCCTGAATTTCGACGAGTTCGCAGCCATTCGTAAGAGCAATGAGGAGGACTTCAAACAGTTGATGTCCTCCAGCTTTATTGAAGTCAAGCGCCAAGGCTCCCGCTATTCAGAGAAAGCGCCTCGCGTGGCTTCTGTCTGCTTCACCTCAAATAAGAATCACCGTATGGGCGGCTTTATAAGAGTGCCTGACAAAGGTCTGATGCGCCGTCTGGCCATCATCGAGGTCGACGGCTTTGATGATTATCGCGCCTCTCTCGATGTAGATCAGCTATGGGCCGAGGCCATCATGCTTCTCGACGGTGGTTTTAATCCCACCTGGACACAGGAAGAATATAATGAGTTCGTTGACGAGAATCGCCAATATGTCTGCGAGTCTAATGCTCTCCGCTTACTGAAGCTTCACTATCGTAAGCCTGAAGTAGGGGAGAAAGGTGAATTTATGACTGCCAAGAATATTGTCGACCAGCTCAAGGAGCGCCGTAAGCTCTCGTCCGTCACTCAACAGGTAAATGAAGTTACCGTTGGCCTGGCGCTTTCCGTTCTTGACTTTAAGCCTCGATCGGCCCGTGATAAGAACGGTACGCCAAGGTACGGTTATGATATAGTGCCTATGTTCGATAAGGCATGAGTTAGTACATTTTTCTTTATTTTGATCATGTATTGTTGTTTCTGAACTGTGGCACTGGGAAGTGCTGCAGTTCTATTTTTTGTTTTACCTTTTATTTTTTTTCTGCGTACACGTAATTTATATTTATATAGGTTTTCCCGCTTTCATGAATCTTCAAAATGAAGATTATAGATAAAAACAAGGCGCGAGAAAAATCCATACCGCAAAATTCTTTGCTTACTACAGTTACTACCAACACATCAAAACACATCTCAATCCCGTATAAACACTGATTTTCTTTGTAGTACCTATCTATCCGAAAATCCCTCATACGAGCCATAAAAGCCAAGTTACTACATCTTACTACAAACAAAAGGTTACTACACCTATATGTTTATCTATCCTGTATTTACAAGGGATTTCACCACTTGTAGTATGTAGTACCTTTAAATCCAGTGCTTTTCATGTTTCAAAAAAAAGAGCCGCCTAAACAATTTAAGCAGCTCTGAAAATTAAGAGGGAGTTATTTACTCGAATCTTCGATGTCTGACATCTTATCACGAACTTGGAAGATATCTTCGTAGGAAAATGAAGATTTGGCTGCTTCGAAGCTGCCATTACCTTCAGTAGAGTATCCGCCATCGGCATCGAACTGTCGTGAATCCCACATGAGTACCAGACGGTCCATTGGCTCCAGTCCACTTCGTTCCGCATAGTGCAGGCGTGCCTCTTCAGAGAAGGGGCGAATGAGTAAGGCACAGATATATACATCTACACACTTGCGATGTGGGTCTGCGCAAATTGCAATCTGCGCATCCCAGAATCCGTAGTCCGGATGGCGGGTGCCCCATAATACTTTGTTATGGGCATAGATGTCGTAGGTTTTGTAAGCCTGCACCATGATGTCACGCATACCAATAGCTGGCAGCTTGCCCATAAATCTTGGTTTCCATACTCGAACGATCACTCCGTTCATTTCAATCTCTGCAGTCCGGATGTAATGCTCCAGGATCAGCCACTTCTTACTTAACTTTTTCATCTCTTGTGAATGTGTTAGCGTATGTGTAATTCCTCCACACTAATAGCCCGTAGAGGTTAGGCTTAAAATTAATTTGATTTTTCTGGTCGCAAAGATAGGTGGAAAATTTGAATTATTTTCATCTTTTCTAGAAAATCTTTCCGACTCCAGTGGAAAAATCGCATTTTTGTGTAACAGTTTGATATGTTTGTAATGTTGTCTTTTGGTTATCTCGTTGATTTTTAGTATCTTTGCATCAGGAACATAAGTATTACTATAATGAGTCAAATTTGCATCTATTTGAAAATGCCATCGTATCTACGCCAGTGGTTAATCCATCGTCATGGCGGAAGTGAACCAATCTCGCTCGTGCGTGGTTCTGCAGAAAGTGACTTTCTGAAGAAATCCACCATCAAGCTCCCCGAAGGAGTGATGCCCCCGCGTCAGCAAGAAGGCGAACTGGCAATTTGCATTCCTCATTACAAGTGTCACGATCCTCGTACCTATAACTATCTCTCAAAAAACGGCAAGAGCTGCCTTTTGGAGATGCTCAAGAATGATTTCAAGGTCGACCTATGGGATTATCTTCACGATATCGACCGATATGGTTGCGAACTCAACGGTCTTGTATATCAGTTCATGGAGCTTCGTGGCATCAAGGAGGATGGTACCAATTCAGATACCATCAAGAAGATATACCAGCGTATGAAAAACAGCTACCGGACCTCACAGGCAAGAAAAATGAAAAAAAATGTTCCGTCTTCAGGCCCATTTTTGTCTGAGCAGCGATAGTGTTGGATTTGTTGGATATGTTTGAAATATGAGCTGCGTTTCACTTCCAGGTATCACTGCAATAAGCTATGTATCATGTGACAGTTTACCTGCGGACTTGATTTATCAAGCCCTTACAGGCTTTCCAGTCACTATATCCTCCAGCGCTACAGAAATAGCCCTGAAGTCAGTTCCCTCGTGCGAAGTAGAGGAATCACCTGATAACAACACACAGATTGAAAAGGCCAAGCTATCGTTCACCACTTTGGACACGCTTCCCACAAGTATGCCCTTGGCTTTTCTGATTACCACTGCTGCTGGCAATCACTATATATTAGGTACGCGCGAAAAGCTATACCCAACAATTAAGGTTACCAAGAACACCTCAAAGCCAGATGCTGAAGCCGTAGTACACCGCTACGAGGTTTCATTCACCGCCCGCAAGTCTCTTATTCCCTACAATCTTTAAGCTTCGCAAAGAGGAATAGGAAAATCCCCATCGATAGATAGGGATTTTCTTATGGTGTTTTCATGGAAATGTCATACCTTTGCATCATAAATTTAAGATTCTAAATTGTAAAGGTTATGAAACAGATAGCATTTTCACTTAAATCACTCATGGTGATAGGATTAGTTGGATGGAGTATGTCGAGCTTTGCACAGTCGTATAGAATCGACCGAGGTAGAGTATATTTCGAAAGAGAGTCGATGCCGTATGCCGATGCTCGTACGTTCGTGGATTTAGGTTGTGGTTATGCAAAAGACTGCGACAATGTATATCTCGACGGTCGTGTCTTGGAATATGTCGACCCATCTTCTTTCCGTTTAAAGCCGCACTCTAAATCGCACTTCCGCGACCACTATGATAGTTATGACCACGGCAGAAGGTACGATGACTATTATAAATCAGATCTCAACGTCTATTACGGAGATAAGAAAATCGACGCGTCTCCTAGTTCGTTCAAGGAGATTGGTGAGGGCTATGCCAAGGATGCATTTAATGTTTTCTATCATGGAAGAAAGATTGATGCTTCTGCCGGTAGTTTTAAGTTGTTGGAAGGAGGTTACGCCAAGGACGCCTTTGATGTGTTCTATTATGGTAAAAAGATAGAGGGCGCCTCTGCGGGTACGTTTAAATACACTGGCGACGGCTATGCCAAAGATGCATTTCATGATTACTATAGAGGAAGACGTCTTGAATAGAGTTCCTTTTCTAAAGAATCTATAGAGAAAGCGAAGAGTAAATCTTCGCTTTTTCCGTCTTTTCCCCCTATATAAAAGGTAATTATCTTTGCGCCATAATCATTTGAATTATGGCATCCAACACAAAAACTAACACTTATCAGCTTCACCTGAAAGGTTTCGTCGGAGGATATGACTTCGACGCTGATTACGTTGACTACGTGCTCTCCAAGCATAAGGATACAGAGGTCAACGTTCTGATTGACTCTCTCGGTGGTCAGTCATCTACCGCCTTGAGTATTTTCTCGGCTTTCAAGCTCCATGGCAATGTGAATGTGCATTTCGTTGGAATGAACGCCTCGGCTGCAACAATCGCCAGCCTCGGCGCCAAGCACATCACAATGGATTCATCGGCCATGTACCTGGTTCATAAATGCAGCATAGGCTTCTTCGAGTGGGGCCAGCTCAACTCTGACGGCCTGCAGGCGCTCATCGCCAATATCGAGCACCAGAAGGCTGACCTTGACAAGCTGGACGCAAACATCGCCCAGATGTATGCCACACGTTGCAAGAAAGAGCCCGAGGCCCTTCTAGCTTTGATGAAAGAAGGCGGTTGGCTCACAGCAAAGGAGGCACTGGAGTGGGGCTTTGTTGATGAGCTTACGGACTACGCTGATGAATCAGCTCCAGTCCTTACCGACACAATGGCCTGTGCAATGTCTGCTGCAGGAATTCCCATCCCGAATATGCCCACAATGCATCTCACCGCCCAGGAGCAGTCTGCATTCGCCAAGTTCCTTGGTGCATTGGGACAGTTATTCAGCAATCAGAAAATCCAATCCACAAATAATTCAACACTATCACCAATGAAAAAGATCTTCAAATCTATCTGTGCTATCCTGACGTGCGAGCACCTGATGAGCAATGAAGGCAAAATCACGCTTTCGGACGCTCAGATGGAGGACATCGAGTCTGCTATTAGCGCAGACAAACAGACCATCAGCGACCTCAATGCGCAGATTACCAATCTTAAGAGTGAAAAGCAGTCTCTGACTGATGCTAACACACAGCTGCAGGCAGAAGTGGCCACCTTGAAGCAGAAGCCCGGTGACACTACAGCCCACGTAGTTAATGACAAGCATACCGATCAGCCTGCCGAAAAATCGGAGGCCGAACAGTATTTTGAGTCTCGTGCTAATGCTCAGTCGCTTTTCGACTCGCTCCCTTAAACATCAACACAAACAATCACTAAACACTAAAAGAATCCTATGGCAGGAAAACTTAACTTTACGCTCGAGGAGTACCAGGACGCGGCACGTAAGTACCGCAAGGACCTCCTCATGTTGCCCATCATCGGCATTCAGGACACACTGAAGTTCATGACAGGCCGTCCAGGCATCCGTTATAAGGAAAGCGTGGCTGCTCTCAATGGCAACGCACAGTTCGCCCCCTACAAGCCCGCACGCCGTTCTAACTTCAATCTCGACATGGATTTCCGTACACTGGAGACTTTCTTCGGTTCCGTAGTAGCCCAGTTTGAGCCTAACTCAGCCATCAGCACCCTTCTCGGTGCCATCGGCGACACCAAGGGCGACGGACAGATGCAGGCACCCACCGCAAAGCATGTATTGGCCTTGATTGCCAAATCGCTTTCTGAGAATCTGAACAACGCCATCTGGGCGGGTAAGCGCAACGCATCTGGTGACACAACACTCGACCTCTTCGATGGCTTCGATACCATCACCGCCCAGGAAATCACAAGTGGAAAGATTTCTAAGGAGGAAGGCAACTATTTGAAGTTTACCGACGAAATCACCACCGCCAATGCCGTGGATATCGCCAAGCAGGTGCTCTTCTCCCTGGACCCTCATCTCCGCGCTCAGACCTGTTACATGTACTGTTCGCAGGACTTCGCTGACAAGTACAACGAGGGATATCTGCTGACCCATGCTGGCATCAACTACAACAACCAGTATAATCAGACCGCCGTCGAGGGTTCGAACGGCAAGCTGATTCTCTGCCCGTTGGCTAACAAGGCTGATTCAAAGTTCATCCACGTAAGTCCCAAGATCAACATGCTCGTGGGCTATGACCAGATGGGCGACACCGAGACTGTCATGGTCAAGGAGTATGAGCCATTCATTCTCTCATATATCGCCACCATGTTCTTCGGCTGCCAGTTCGAGTCTATCGACAAGCGCCGCCTGAAGGTCATTGAGATTGCTGGTACTGAGCCAACAAGTACCAACAACAATGCCGGCACTGGTGGTGGAAGCGGCCCTATTGGCGACTAAACATCGCTTTTACTTGAATTCGTTTCGAACTCTTTCATTTTCTGTATTCATAATTTTGAGTTTTGGGGAGCCAGTACTTGTGAAGGCTCTGGCTCCCATTTTTATGCTTAATCTTTATAATATATGGCAGATTGCTCATCACTACAAAAATCGCTTGTCTGGTGTCAAGGACGTCCCGAGCTACCTGGCGTAAAGCGCCGTATCTATTATATTTCCAAGTATGACATCGTGAAGTGGCCCACGCTCCAGCATGATGCCAACGGCCGTCTGACATCTGCTTCGTATTCAGGCGACTTCACTCTGCTCGCTGATTCGAAGTGGAAGTATATAGACATTATTGCAGATAAGTCACAGCTGACTTCTGAGGCTCAGGGCGAGTACCCATCGCAGACACAGTTGAACAAACTGGTAGCTGTTCATCCGGGTGTCGATGCCGAAGCCACAGCTGCTGCAGCATACCTCAACAACAATGACAATGTGTTTCTCGTCGAGGATATGCGAGGTGCCTTCCGTGTCGTTGGCTCAGAAAAATGGCCTACCAAGACGACTGTTACCCAGGATCTCGGACAGGGTGTTACTGGCAGCACTTCCACCACCATTAATGTGGAAGCTACGGACGAATGTCCCGCTCCATTCTATGCTGGTAAAATCGTTGTTGACGAAGGAACAATAAATGAGGATGGTAACTCTAGCCAGTCTTCTGGTGGTAGTTCTTCTGGTGGCGGTAGCAGCGTTCCTGTTTATGACTCAGGAGTATATCTCAATGGCATGTTATATAATATCACCAAGGGAAGCAAGCTGACCATCGCTGGTAATCTGAGCTCGATGAAATTCACTGGTAAGGACATGACTTCTATTACCTATGAATATCAAGGTGAAATAGAGACTGAAATAGACGTTGAATACCCTGCTGGCACTGTAGCCACATGGAAGGGAAGTATTACCGCCCCCAAAACAATAACTATTCGTCGAACTGAAGGTCAGAGAGATAATAGACAAGTTGTTGTCTGGTTTACCATCGAACTTGTTACAAGCTCAAGCAGCAATGACGAAGATGAGTCATGGGGCGACTAATCTGCTTTAATTTTCAATAACCATTACTAATAATACATCATGCCAAATTGTTCTTCAATACAAAAATCACTAGCTTGGTGTCAAGGACGCCCCGAGCTACCTGGCGTTAAACGCCGTATCTATTATATCTCTAAGTATGACATCGTAAAGTGGCCCACGCTCCAGCATGATGCCAACGGCCGTCTTACTTCTTCTTCGTATTCAGGCGACTTCACTCTGCGCGCAGATGTGAAGTGGAAGTTCATCGATATCATCGCTGAGAAGTCGCAGCTGACTTCTGAGGCTCAGGGCGAGTACCCATCGCAGACACAGTTGAACAAGCTGGTAGCCGTTCACCCTGGTGTCGAAGCCGAAGCTACAGCCGCTGCAGCATACCTCAACAACAATGACATCGTGTTCCTTGTCGAGGATATGCGTGGTGCCTTCCGTGTCGTAGGCTCTGACAAGTGGCCTACCAAGACTACTGTCACTCAGGACCTTGGCCAGGGGGCTACAGGCAGTACTTCCACCACTATTAACGTGGAAGCTACGGATGAGTGCCCAGCGCCTTTCTATGCTGGCTCTATCGAAGCCGATGAGGGTACCATCAATCCTGAGGGCAACCCGAATCAGAATACTGGTAGCTCGTCTAGCGGCAATACCAGCACAGGTGGTACGCCTTCGTATGATAACACAGTATATATAAACAATTATCCATATACCGTAAGTAAACTTGGCAATCAAAGCGCTTATGGCCCGATAAGATCAATCAAGATTACCGGCAAAAACATGAATGGTTTGTCTATCGTTTATAACAACAAAGAGACGGAAACCCAGATTCCAGTATCTAACGGAGGCTCAGAGGCTTTGTGGAGCGGCAGTATCTCTTATCCAAACACAATTGATGTTTATAGAGGTGACTCTGCTTCAGGAAATTCGATTGAGCTGTGGTTCACAATCTCTATACTTAAAGCCGGTGAGCCAATTGGCGACTAATCCTTCAATACCTCACTAGAAGATGCGCACTCCAATAGATATGGGCGAACTGCTATCAGAGATAGAAGTCCCTGATATCGGGAGTGCGCAGCTTGCTTTGAAAGATATTCAGGCCAAGCGCGAGCAGGATATTTTTGCAGAACAGAAGCGCAAAGGATGGGATAAGACGGTGGAAGCGCGTTGCGACTTCACACCGCGCCCACGCCTGACACGTCGTTCTGGACTCTTCTTTCTTTCGTATTGGCAGAAATCCGTCTATGGCCGTACTCTCACCGAAATCAAAGCCGATGATTCGATGGTTCCGTTCTTTGCCGGCACGATGAAATCATTTATTTCTGATATCATCGGTCCGGACCTCTCACGCGGCTCCTGGTGCATCATTACCACGCCGAAGCGTCGTCACCTGGTGAAGAACTTTGCCACTCGCATCTCCGAGCAGATTGCCCACCTCTTGAACATCCCGTTTTACGAGGATGTTTGTACCTGTAGGACAAAACAGCGAGTAGGGGCCATCTTCGATGTTCAACAAGTTCCAGATGAACAGAATATTATCTGCTTTGATGACTTTGTTACCACAGGACAGACACTTCAAGCAATGCTTCGAGCGTTAGAGCCGTACAACAAGAACTTGCTGTTTTTCAGCGGGATAAACAACAAACTCTAAAGTATATTATAGAATTTTAGTTCACATTAATCCGTACAAAACATATTAAATGTATGAATCAAGATAATACTTTTACGAACACCCTGCAGGCCTGGATGAACACACCTGACAGTGAGAAGAATTGGGATGCCGGAGCCCTCATGCTGCTTCAGCTTTCGGGCAACCGTATCATGTACCATAATATTTCGGTTAATCCTAAGGGAAAAGCCGAATTCATCAAGGGGCAGCTGCAGAAATACCTCAATTTCCGCCTGCAGAAGCTCACCCATGACGAGGTGGAAGCCATGCAGGCAAAGGTCGATGAAATCGTCAAATCTGTGATTAAGCCAGATTTGGCTATTCCATCAGTAGTTGCTTCAGAATTAGTAGATAATAATTCTGTATCACCCAACAAATCAGCGGAATACGCAGACTTCAAAGCGGGTAAGCGCGCTGATCATGACTCACTTCCTGAGGAAGTTCAGGCACTCTATGTAGAGAATCTGGATATCGTTCATCGTATGCGTGAGCTGCATTTGAAGTTGCGCACACTGAGCCTAGATAACACTACCTGTCCAGATAGCGAGCGATATCCTTTCCTGAAGGAAATCATTACTCTCGATAAGAAACGTGTCTCGAACTGGGATATCTACGATCATTACATCATTGGCTCTTCTTCATCTACTTCGGTTAATCCCGAGCCAGATGTGGTTAATCCTAGTGATGAAACCGAAAAATCCAAGCCTAAAAAGGCAAAGACCACAGCAAAGCGTACCACAAAGAAGACCGCTAAGAAAGAATGAAGCGTACCGCATCTATGGCTGACGTTGTGAAGCCGCTCGCAGAGTGTCCTTCACAAGCCTACCTCTCCAATGCCGTTCAGGTGGCTGACCTCCTTGAATGGATACTGGAGCAGGTAGGAAATGCCAAGGTGTGGCAAACTTCATTCTCCATCTCCGAGGAATTCCTACGCCGCCTGTTTTTCATAGAAAAGAGTGGGAGAGTCACCGAGTTTAATTTGGTTCTCGACCACAAGGCCACGAATAAAACACTGAAGCTCTGGTCATTCATGACGCAGGTCATCGAGCGTACTTATCTTACAGACAATCACTCAAAGATCCTGTTGGTACAGGCTGAGTCTGGTCAGACAGTCTCAGTCATTACCTCACAGAATCTGACACGTGGAAATCGCCACGAGTCAGCTTTTATCTCTACGGACAAAGCCATTTTCGCCACGCTCCACGCAGAGGTTACTGATTTAATCAATAATCACAGCGTTCCGCTAACTGACCTTTTCTCTCAGCGTATCCAAGCAGAATAATCACGATGACTACAATAGAATACACCCCCGAACAGCTTAATCAAGTAGAGCAATACGCCTCTATCTATCTGAAAATCTCAGATATAGCCGTACTATTCGATATCCCCGCCGAGCAGCTCCGCGAGGATATTGCCGATCGTTCTACTGAAGTAAGCAAACGCTACCATAAAGGAAAGGCTGCATCAAAGGTAAAACTATTGCACCAGGAAATGCAGCTGGCTTATGTCGGTAGCCCCCTCGCGTTGGAAAACGCTCAGAAAAACCTCATGGATATGGAGGACGACGAGTAAATAACATTGTAATCCGTATCTTCTTTATGCCATTACCAAGTATCGTCGATATCGCCCGTACGGACCTCTACACTCAGAAATCTGAGTTAGAGGAAAAGTACGCTATTCCCCAAGTCGACCATATCCTTCGCCTACGCGATATGGTCACTTGGTGCATTGCTAACCCAGATGCCAAGGATCGCCAGTTCGTTGATGAGATTATGCAACGTTACGGCCTGAGCAAAGTCACCGCCTACGCTGATTTAAAAATCGTGAAGTCGCTGCTGCCTAACTTAAGTGAGGCCACCCGCGACTTCCACCGTTGGCGTTATAACGAGATGATTCTCGAGACATACCAGATGGCCAAGAAGCGCAAGGATACAAAAACGATGGAGAAAGCGGCCACCTCGTATGCTAAGTACAACCGCATCGATGTCGAAGACGAGTCTGCAGTACCTTATCATATGATAGTAGTGCAGCCCTTCTTTCCTACCACCGATCCGCGTGTCGTTGGTATTAATCCCGTACCAAATATCGACGAGCGTATCAAGAAGCTTACCAAGGAACTGGGCGCTTCTAATCCTGATACGCTCAATATCGAGTACGAGGAAGCCGACATGAATTTCGAGGAGATTTTCGACGAAAAGCCCCAAGAATAGCAAATAGTTCCTTTCTCACTTGCATTTCTCAAAATAATTCCCTATATTTGCCAACAAAAGAAAAATATAAAATATGATATACATATTTGGAATAGTATTCTTTATAGGTATAGTGCTTGCACTAGTTCGAGCTAAGCCAGAGGAAGA
>JAEEGI010014001.1_pt1 | contig 16927 bp, 9 predicted proteins | sample 8958751 | NCBI WGS metagenome assembly JAEEGI01 (sample SAMN16246545, study PRJNA631951) | gut metagenome | biome: gut microbiome; feature: rumen; material: KS-attached | host: Bos | place: Iran: Karaj | collected 2018-10
CGGTGAACGCGGAGGCGTGCGACACGTACACGTGGACGGACGGCAACGGTCAGACCTACACTGAAAGCGGCGACTACGTGTGGGAGACCACGACGGAGGACGGCTGCGACAGGACCGTGACGCTGCACCTGACGATCAGCAACAGCGTGACCGAGACGGTGAACGCGGAGGCGTGCGACACGTACACGTGGACGGACGGCAACGGTCAGACCTACACTGAAAGCGGCGACTACGTGTGGGAGACCACGACGGAGGACGGCTGCGACAGGACCGTGACGCTGCATCTGACCATCAGCGAGGCGGTCCACAATGAGTGGTATGCCGAGGCTTGCAACAGCTATACCTGGAACGGCGAGACCTACACCGAGAGTGGTGATTACGAGCAAATCTTGACCACCGCCCAAGGCTGCGACTCGATAGTCATCCTGCACTTGACCATCAGCGAGGCGGTATATAATGAATGGTATGCCGAGGCTTGCAACAGCTATACCTGGAACGAAGAGACCTACACCGAGAGTGGCGACTACGAGCAAATCTTGACCACCGTCCAAGGCTGCGACTCGATAGTCATCCTGCACTTGACCATCAGCGAGGCGGTATATAATGAATGGTATGCCGAGGCTTGCAACAGCTATACCTGGAACGAAGAGACCTACACCGAGAGTGGCGACTATGAGCAAATCTTGACCACCACCCAAGGCTGCGACTCGATAGTGACCTTGCACCTGACAATCAGCGAGGCGGTTCACAATGAGTGGTACGCGGAATCCTGCAATAGCTATATCTGGAACGGTGAGACCTATACCGAGACCGGCGACTACGAGCAGACCTTCACGACCGCCCAAGGCTGCGACTCCATCGTGACGTTGCATCTGACCATCAGTGAGGCGGTTCACAACGAGTGGTATGCAGAATCCTGCAACGAATACACCTGGAACGATGAGTCCTACACCGAGAGTGGCGACTACGAGCAGACCTTGACCACCGTCCAAGGTTGTGACTCCATTGTGACCCTGCACCTGACCATCAGCGAGGCGGTATATAATGAATGGTACGCGGAATCCTGCAACGAATACACCTGGAACGATGAGTCCTACACCGAGACTGGCGACTACAATCAGACGTTCACGACCACCCAGGGTTGCGACTCCATCGTGACCTTGCACCTGACCATCAGCGAGGCGGTATATAATGAATGGTACGCGGAATCGTGCAACGAATACACGTGGAACGAAGAGACCTATACCGAGACCGGCGATTACGATCAGACGTTTACGACCCTCCAGGGCTGCGACTCCATCGTGACCCTGCACCTGACCATCAGCGAGGCTGTCCACAACGAATGGTATGCCGAGTCCTGCAATAGTTACACATGGAATGAAGAGACCTATACCGAGACTGGCGACTACGAGCAAATCTTGACCACGGCCCAGGGTTGCGACTCTATAGTGACCTTGCACCTGACCATCAGCGAGGCGGTTCACAACGAGTGGTATGCGGAATCCTGCAACGAATACACTTGGAACGGCGAGACCTACACCGAGAGTGGCGACTACGATCAAATCTTGACCACCGCCCAAGGCTGTGACTCCATCGTGACCCTGCACTTGACCATCAGCGAGGCGGTTCACAACGAGTGGTACGCGGAATCCTGCAACGAATACACATGGAACGGCGAGACCTATACCGAGACCGGCGATTACGATCAGACCTTCACGACCGCCCAAGGCTGTGACTCCATCGTGACCCTGCACTTGACCATCAGTGAAGCAATTCACAACGAGTGGTACGCGGAATCCTGTAACGAATACACATGGAACGGCGAGACCTATACCGATAGTGGCGACTACGATCAGACCTTCACGACCGTCCAAGGCTGTGACTCCATTGTTACGTTGCACCTGACCATCAGCGAGGCGGTTCACAACGAGTGGTACGCGGAATCCTGCAACGAATACAGCTGGAACGGCGAGACCTATACCGAGACCGGCGACTATAATCAGACGTTCACGACCGCCCAAGGCTGTGACTCCATTGTTACGTTGCACCTGACCATCAGCGAGGCGGTTCACAACGAGTGGTACGCGGAATCCTGCAACGAATATAGTTGGAACGGTGAGACCTATACCGAGACCGGCGACTACGAGCAGACCTTCACGACCGCCCAAGGCTGTGACTCCATCGTTACGTTGCACCTGACCATCAGCGAGGCGGTTCACAACGAGTGGTACGCGGAATCCTGTAACGAATATACGTGGAACGGCGAGACCTATACCGAGACTGACGACTACGAGCAAATCTTGACCACCGTCCAAGGCTGCGACTCGATAGTGACCCTGCACCTGACCATCAGCGAGGCTGTCCACAACGAGTGGTACGCGGAATTCTGCAACGAATACACATGGAATGGAGAGACCTACACCGAGAGTGGCGACTACGAACAAATCTTGACCACCACCCAAGGCTGCGACTCGATAGTGACCCTGCACCTGACCATCAGCGAGGCTGTCCACAACGAATGGTATGCCGAGTCCTGCAATAGTTACACATGGAATGGAGAGACCTACACCGAGAGTGGCGACTACGAACAAATCTTGACCACCACCCAAGGCTGCGACTCCATCGTTACATTGCACTTGACCATCAGCGAGGCTGTCCACAATGAGTGGTATGCCGAGGCTTGCAATAGTTATACTTGGAATGGCGAGACCTATACCGAGACCGGCGATTACGATCAGACGTTCACGACCCTCCAAGGCTGTGACTCCATCGTTACGTTGCACCTGACCATCAGCGAGGCAGTATATAATGAATGGTACGCCGAGGCTTGCAATAGTTATACTTGGAATGGTGAGACCTACGCCGAGACTGGCGACTACGAGCAAATCCTGACCACCGCTCAAGGCTGTGACTCTATTGTGACCCTGCACCTGACCATCAGCGAGGCTGTCCACAACGAGTGGTACGCGGAATCCTGCAACGAATACAGCTGGAACGGCGAGACCTATACCGAGACCGGTGACTACAATCAGACGTTCACGACCGCCCAAGGCTGTGACTCTATTGTGACCCTGCACCTGACCATCAGCGAGGCTGTCCACAACGAGTGGTACGCGGAATCCTGCAACGAATATACGTGGAACGGCGAGACCTATACCGAGACTGGCGACTATAATCAGACGTTCACGACCGCCCAAGGCTGTGACTCTATTGTGACGTTGCACCTGACCATCAGCGATGTGTTGTCATACGAGTGGTCGCAACAAGCCTGCATAAGCTATACTTGGAACGACAGCATCTATTATGTCACGGGTGACTACACGCAGGAATTTACTTCGCTGCAAGGCTGCGACTCTATCGTCACGCTGCACCTGACTATCAACGATGTGTTGACAACCGAGTGGTGGCAAGAAGCTTGTGAATTCTTCGAATGGAACGAAGTCACTTATGATACTACAGGCGACTACACGCAACAGTTCACTGCAGTTCAAGGTTGTGACTCCATCGTGACCTTACACTTGACTATTAACCATTGCGTGGATGACGAGTTCTTCGAACAGGTTTGCGAAAGCTACACATGGAATGGCATCACTTACGATGTTTCTGGTAATTACATCCAAGAGTTTACTTCGATGTACGGCTGCGACTCCATTGTTATGCTACACCTCACCGTTAATGGAACCGCTCATAGCGAATTCTATGAACAGGCTTGCGAAAACTACACATGGAATGGCGTTACCTATACTGAGTCGGGTGACTACGTTCAAGAGTTTACCTCGATGCACGGCTGTGACTCTATTGCTATGCTGCACTTGTCCATCAGCGATGCTGTCCACAACGAATGGTATGCCGAGTCTTGTGTGCCTTACATTTGGAACGGTGTGACCTATGACACTACTGGTGACTACGAGCAGACCTTGACCACTGCCCAAGGCTGCGACTCTATTGTCACCTTGCACCTGACCATTAGCGAAGCAGTCCACAATGAATGGTATGTCGAGTCCTGTGTGCCTTACACGTGGAACGGCGAGACCTATGACGCAACTGGCGACTACGAGCAGATCTTGACTACCGTCCAAGGCTGTGACTCTATCGTCACACTGCACCTGACCATTAGCGAGGCGGTCCACAATGAGTGGTATGCTGAGTCCTGTGTGCCTTATACCTGGAACGGCGAGACCTACGACGCAACTGGCGATTACGAGCAAATCTTTACTACAACCCAAGGCTGCGACTCCATTGTCACCCTGCACTTGACTATCAGCGAGGCGGTTCACAATGAATGGTATGCCGAGTCCTGTGTGCCTTACACGTGGAACGGCGAGACCTATGACGCAACTGGCGACTACGAGCAGACCTTGACCACTGCCCAAGGCTGCGACTCTATTGTCACCTTGCACCTGACCATTAGCGAAGCAGTCCACAATGAATGGTATGTCGAGTCCTGTGTGCCTTACACGTGGAACGGTGAGACCTACAATGTGACTGGTGATTACGAGCAAATATTGACTACCGCCCAAGGTTGCGACTCCATCGTGACCCTGCACCTGACGATTAGCGAGGCAGTTCACAACGAGTGGTACGCCGAGTCCTGTGTGCCTTACACCTGGAACGGCGAGACCTACGACGCGACTGGCGATTACGAGCAAATCTTGACTACCGTCCAAGGCTGCGATTCGATTGTCACCCTGCACCTGACCATCAGCGACGCGGTCCACAATGAGTGGTATGCCGAGTCATGTGTGCCTTACACTTGGAATGGCGAGACCTACGACACGACGGGCGACTACGAGCAGATATTGACTACCGCCCAAGGCTGTGACTCCATCGTGACCCTACACCTGACCATTAGCGAGGCGGTCCACAATGAGTGGTATGCTGAATCCTGCGTGCCTTACACTTGGAACGGCGAGACTTACGACGTGACTGGCGACTATGAGCAGATTCTTACTACCGTCCAAGGTTGCGACTCCATCGTGACCCTGCACTTGACCATCAGCGATGCCGTCCATAATGAGTGGTATGCCGAGTCCTGTGTGCCTTATACGTGGAACGGCGAGACTTACGACGTGACTGGCGACTATGAGCAGATTCTTACTACCGTCCAAGGCTGTGACTCCATCGTCACCCTGCACTTGACGATCAGCGAGGCTGTCCACAATGAGTGGTATGCCGAGTCCTGTGTGCCTTACACTTGGAATGGCGAGACCTACGACACGACGGGCGACTACGAGCAAATCTTTACTACAGCCCAAGGCTGTGACTCCATCGTGACCCTACACCTGACTATCAGCGAGGCAGTCCACAATGAATGGTATGCCGAGTCCTGTGTGTCTTACACCTGGAATGGCGAGACCTACGAACAGACTGGCGACTACGAGCAAATCTTGACTGCCGTCCAAGGTTGTGACTCCATCGTGACCCTGCACTTGACCATCAGCGAAGCTATCGAAGCGGAATGGGAAATCCAGTCTTGCAATGAGTACATTTGGAATGACGAAACCTATTCTGAATCTGGCGACTATCTCCAAGTGTTTACCAATGATCAAGGCTGCGACTCGATTGTCACACTCCATCTGACCATCAACGAAACAGAGTATTCGGAATGGAACGCAACCCAGTATCCACCGTTCGAATGGAATGGTGAGACCTATACCGAGTCTGGTGACTATGTCCAAATACTGACCTCTCAATTTGGCTGCGATAGTATCGTAACGCTGCATTATACCGCCCTCCAAACCATCACTTACGAATGGAGTGAGACGACTTGTGATGCCTATGATTGGAATGGATCCACTTATGATGAATCCGGCGATTACACGCAAGAGTTTGTTACCCCGACTGGTTGCGACTCAATCGTCACGCTGCATCTCACCGTGAACTATACCGTGAAGAGCGAGTTTGAAATGGAAGCCTGCAGATTCTATGATTGGAACGGCGTTGTTTACGATGTCGCTGGTGATTATACTCAGTTCTTCACTTCGCAACAAGGCTGTGATTCCATAGTCACCATGCACCTGTCGTTTGTGGAGAAATATGTCACTGAGGTTGATACTACCGTTTGCGGAAGCTATCTCTGGAATGGTAAAGAATACAGTGTATCAGGTATTTACCAAGAGGAATTAATTAGCATGAATGGTTGCGACTCGTTGGTGACACTTACACTTACTGTTAATCCTTATCCTAACGAAATTCCGGCTATCCAAGGACCAGGAAGTGTTTATGTAGCAACCAACCTCATCATGGGTGTGTATTCTTATACGATTGATCCAGTTCCGAATGCCGATTACTATGAATGGGATCTCTCTGGTGTGGATTGGGATGCCGATACAACGGGCAGAAAGTGTACGTTGACCGTCACTAGACCTGGAGAGGGCAAGTTGGTGGTTCGTGCATGGAATGAATGCGGCTTCACAGAGCAGTTCATCATCATCAATGCGGGCTTCTTCGATGTTGGCGAACAAGAGGAAACCCCAAGTCAGGTGGTGCTTTACCCGAACCCGACTTCCACTAAGGCATTTGTTGAAGCTGATGAAATCATTAGGGTGAGACTGTACTCTTTGAAGGGTCAGTTTATGCAAGAAATTCCTGGCAACCACAGCGATAGGGTGGAACTGTATGTCCGCAATCTCCCGCCTGCGATTTACATGGTTGAGGTCTTGACGCCTCAAGGTGTGACCAACTTGAAGTTGGATGTGCATAGATAAGAGTTTTTTGTTACTTTTGCACATTATTGTTATTTGATGTGTCGAAGTAATGGATTTCAAATTAGTTTCCGATTTTCAACCTACTGGTGACCAACCCGAGGCCATCAAGGAATTGGTGGATGGATTGAATCGTGGCGACCGCGCCCAGACTTTGCTCGGTGTGACAGGCTCGGGTAAGACCTTTACCATCGCCAATGTTTTGGCCCAATTGAACCGTCCTGCTTTGGTTTTAAGTCATAATAAGACCTTGGCGGCACAGCTTTACGGTGAATTTAAGCAGTTTTTCCCCGATAATGCGGTGAATTATTTCGTCTCCTATTATGACTACTATCAGCCCGAGGCCTTTATTCCCGCCACCAATACTTATATTGAAAAGGATCTTGCCATCAATATGGAGATTGACAAGATGCGCTTGGCAACCACATCCGCATTGCTTTCAGGTCGAAGGGATATTATTGTAGTTTCTTCGGTTTCATGCCTTTATGGTATTGGCAATCCTGATGATTTCGGTAAAAACATCATTTACTTGGAACGAGGAATGAAAACCAGTCGTGACGATGTAGCCAAGGCTTTAGTCGGTGCCTTGTATGTGCGCAACGAGATTGAGTTTACGCAAGGCAAGTTTAGGGTGAAAGGGGAGACGATGGATGTGTTTCCGGCCTATGCCGACTATGCCTACCGTATCGTGTTTTGGGATGACGAAATCGATAGCTTGGAGATGTTCAACCCTGTGACGGGCAGAAGGATGGAGGAACTTTCGGAGTTGACTATTTTCCCCGCTAATATTTTTGTAACCTCACAAAGTAAGTTGAATGCTGCGGTGGCCGAAATACAGGATGATATGTTCAAACAGGCCGAGTATTTCCGTGAGATTGGTAAAAATTTAGAAGCCAAGCGTTTGGAAGACCGCGTGAATTTCGATATTGAGATGATGAAGGAACTTGGCTATTGCTCTGGCATTGAAAACTATTCGCGCTATTTCGATGGACGTAGCCCAGGAACGCGGCCTTTCTGTCTGCTTGATTATTTTCCTGATGATTTCATTACCATCATCGACGAAAGCCATGTCACTATTTCGCAAATCCGTGGCATGCATGGAGGCGACCGTTCACGCAAGCAGACTTTGGTGGAATACGGGTTCCGTCTACCTTCAGCATTGGACAACAGACCCTTGCAGTTTGATGAATTTGAAGCACTCACAGGGCAGACCATTTATGTCAGCGCCACGCCTGCCGATTTCGAGTTGCAACAGAGTGAAGGCGTGTATGTGGAGCAGGTGATTCGTCCTACAGGTTTGCTCGATCCAGTGATAGAGGTAAGGCCGAGTTTGAACCAGGTTGATGACCTTATTGACGAAATTCATAAAGTGGTGGAGAAAAACCAGCGTGTACTCGTCACTACCTTGACGAAACGCATGGCCGAGGAATTAAATACTTATCTCAACAACTTGAAAATTAAGACGCGATATATCCATTCCGATGTGGATACTATGGAGCGTGTGGAGATTTTGCAAGGCTTGCGTATGGGCGATTTCGATGTCTTGGTCGGCGTGAACCTGTTGCGAGAAGGTCTGGACCTACCCGAAGTGAGCCTCGTGGCCATTCTCGATGCTGACAAGGAAGGCTTTCTCCGTTCGGAGCGCTCGCTGACGCAAACCGCAGGTCGTGCAGCCCGTAATGCAGAGAGCAAAGTTATCATGTATGCCGACACCATCACTGACTCCATGCGCAAAACCATCGATGAGACGGCCCGCCGTCGTGCCAAACAGATGGCCTACAACGAGGCGCACGGTATCGTTCCCCAAACTATCGTCAAAGCTATCGACAATTCTTTGGGCACTCTGAAAGGACAGCCTGCACCAGTTTCCTATTCGCGGACTGGTGATACGGTTACGATGGCTGCCGAAAGTCAGACAACCTATAAGTCTAAAGAACAAATCCAGAAAGCCATCCAGCAAGCCAAAAAGAACATGGAAAAGGCTGTCAAGGAGATGGACTTCCTTAGTGCTGCTCAATATAGGGATGAGATGGTGGCGTTGCAGGAACAATTGGAGAAATGAGTTTATGAGTGCCCAAACCCGTTCCATATTACAGCAATATTGGGGCTATCCTTCGTTTCGTCCCCTTCAGGAAGACATTGTCGACTCGGTGATGGCGGGGAAGGATACGCTGGCCTTGTTGCCCACGGGTGGCGGCAAAAGCATCTGCTTTCAGGTGCCTGCCATGGCCATGGAGGGCCTCTGTTTGGTCATTACACCGCTCATCGCGCTGATGAAGGACCAAGTGACACATCTCGTGGAAAAAGGCATTCCTGCCGCAGCCATTTATTCAGGTATGCATCCTGACGAGCTGGAATTGGCCTATAACCAGGCGGCTTTCGGTCGGTTGAAGTTCTTGTATGTCTCTCCAGAACGCTTGCAAACCAATGCCTTCATTGAGGCGTTAAAGCGGATGAAGATATGCCTCTTGGCAGTCGACGAATCGCATTGCATCTCGCAATGGGGCTATGATTTCCGTCCACCATACCTGAAGATTGCAGACATTCGTCCTTATATGCCCAACACTCCCGTTTTGGCGTTGACCGCTACTGCCACGGCAAAAGTAGTGGATGACATCCAGTTTCGACTTGGATTTAAGCAAAAGAATGTCTTTCAAAGCAGCTTTGAGCGCAAGAATGTGACTTACAATGTTTTTCACGAAGCAGACAAATATGGTGTGCTGCGCCGCAAGTTGGAAGCCATGAAAGAAGGAAGTGCCATCGTATATGTTCGCAACCGTAAGCGCACGCGAGTCATCGCCGACTGGCTCAATTCGGTGGGGATTAGTGCCACTTTCTATCATGCTGGATTGGATGCCAAGACCCGCGACGAGCGGCAAGACCTATGGATGAAAGGCAAGGTGAAAGTTATTGCCGCTACCAATGCTTTCGGCATGGGTATTGACAAGCCCGATGTGCGACTCGTCATCCACATTGACCTGCCCGACAGCATCGAGGCTTATTTCCAGGAAGCGGGTCGAGCAGGTCGTGACCTGAAACCCTCCGAGGCTTTTTTGCTTGTTTCTCCTGCCGACATCAAGAAGTTGCAGGAGAACTTGACGCAGTCGTTTCCAGAGTTGGATCGAATTAAGTTGATTTATAATGCGTTGGGGAATTATTTTAATATCCCGGTCGGAGCGGGAGAGAACGTGTCTTATCCTTTTGTTATCAGTGATTTTGCAAACCGATATGGATTCACTATTGTGGAGGTGTTTCATACATTGAAGATTTTCGAAAAAGAGGGCTTTATTTTGCTTTCCGATAGCTTCGATGAGCCTTCCAAGGTAATGATTAAGGCCTCACGAGATGACATCTATGGCTTTCAAGTCAACAATCCGCAGTATAGCGAACTGATTAAGTGTATGTTGCGCAGCCTGCCAGGTGTACTTTCCGATTTCGTGAAAATCAACGAAGAGGTCTTGGCAAAGAAGTCTGGACTCACTGTGGAAAAGGTTATTGATCAACTGAAGAAATTAGAAAAATACAATTTCCTTTCTTACGCGCCGCGCAACGACAAGCCTCAGGTCTTGTTTCTTTCGGAATTTGTTGACACAAAACATTTTGGTCTTTCAAAAGAGAATTATTACGATCGAAAGAAAGATGCTGAGGAACGTGTGAAGGCGGTCATCGACTTTGTGAACAATGACGATGAATGCCGTAGCGTGCAATTGCTTCGTTATTTTAATGAGAAAACGAAGAAGACCTGTGGACGATGTGATGTTTGCTTAAGGAAATCCAGTAATAGGATTTCTTATGACTCTATTGAGGAAAAGCTGCAAAGCGTAATGGGTGAGTCGGCTCATCAGGTAAAAGACGTTTTGGCTCAATGTGCAGAATTTGATGAAGCCAAGGTGTTAGATTCCATCAGGTTTCTTGTTGATAATGGAGTGTTGCAATTAGAAAAAGATGGCTCCGTGAAACGGAAGGAAAACAAAAAAAGCCGTCATTAATGACGGCTTTTGTGTTACATTGAGCAATCTTATTTGAGAAGATCCTTTGCAGCTTTGAATTTGACGATTTTTTTCGCAGCAATCTTGATAGTCTTTCCTGTTCTGGGGTTACGGCCTTGTCTGGCAGGACGAGTGAGAACACTCAAGGTTCCGAAACCGACGAGAGCGATTTTACCATCCTTCTTCAGTTCATCCTTTGATACTTCCAAAACGGCATCGATAGCTTTTCTTGCATCGACTTTGGTCATGCCAGCCTTTTCGGCAACAGCGCTGATTAATTCTACTTTATTCATAATTAGTTATTATTAGTGGTTAAACTTTTACCCGACAAAAATAATGTATTTTTGACAATTGCAAGCTTTTTTGATAAAAAAAGAGCTATTTTTATCAAAAAAAACGTAAAAGAAGTCGGATTTGCTGCATTTTGTTCATTAAAATCGAGTTTTCCAAGCACCATGCAGCTGCGTGCCTCTTAAAAACTCATCTATATGCATGGCTTTTTTCCCCGCTTGTTGGATTATGGTTAGATGAATGAAACCGTCTTTTAATGCGACTTTAAGGTAATTTTTGTTGTCGGTGACGATGCTACCGATGGGCAAATTGGGCTGACAGCGTTCCATCTCAGAGGAATAAATCTTTATTTCTAATGCCTCACCGTTTTCTGATTGAAGTAGGGCATGTGCAGCAGGGTAGGGCGACAAACCTCTAATGTGGTTGTAAACAGTTTGGCAGTCTTTACTCCAGTCCACGTTACAGAATTCTTTTGATATCTTTGGAGCAGGTTTAAGGATTTGGTTTTTCGATAGTTTTTCCTGTGCTAAGGCGCACACTTCGCCATTTTCGATTTTCTTGATGGTTTCAACGACCACTTTGTTGCCTAAAATCATTAACTCATCATGGAGCTCTCCAGCGGTTTCATCAAGGTGGATGGTCACTTTTTCTCGCATGATGATGGCACCTTTGTCAATTTCTTCGTTAAGGAAGAAGGTGGTGAGCCCAGTTTCAGTCTCTCCGTTGATGATGGCGAAATTGATGGGAGCTGCACCTCGGTATTGGGGCAGAAGTGAGGCATGGAGATTGAATGTGCCCAATTCAGGCATTTGCCATACCACAGCGGGCAACATCCTGAATGCCACTACGATGAAAAGGTCGGCTTGGTAGGAGGCCAATTGCTCCAAAAACATCGGGTCTTTCAACTTCTCAGGCTGTAGCAAGGGCAGACCATGCTCCAACGCGGTTTTCTTCACTTCGGAATACTGTATTTTCCGCCCGCGTCCTGCCGGTTTGTCGGGCATGGTGACGACTACGGCCACCTCATAACCGGCTTTAATGATGGCTTCTAACTGCGATGCGGCAAATTCGGGCGTGCCGAAATAGGCGATTCTGATTTTTCTCTCCATGGCTGTCAAAAAAAATCCTGACCCTTGGGCCAGGATTTTACTATGAAAAACAAAATTTTACAATTATTTCTTATGTTCGAGGTTGGCAATGTTCTTGCTGATCTCAAAGGCTTCGTTGCTCTGGGGATAATCCTTCTTCAAAGTCTTGTAAGTTTCCAAAGCCTTGGCGTTGTTGCCCATGATTTCGTAGGTCATGCCCAATTTGACGAGGAACATGGGAGTGGTGAAGTCGTTGGGGTTCTTCTTGGTGGCCTTGTCGTAGTAAGAAACGGCGTTTTGTTGATCACCGAGTTGCAGATAGCAGTCGCCGATGAGCCCTAAAGACATAGGAGCCAACACTTTATCATCATTGGTGTATTTCTTCAGGTATTCGATGGCGTTTTTGTAGTCGCCTTGCTTCAGGTAGCAAAGTCCTGCATAATAGGCGGCTAATTTGCCGGACTTGGTTGAACCATAATCGTTGACAATGTCGAGGAGACCGGGATTTTCGCCGTCGCCGTTCAAAGCAGTGGCGTAGTTTTCGTTTTCCACATAATATGAAGCGAAGTCAACGGCTTTGGCGGCCTGCTCTTCAAAATTGATTTCCTGCGGGAAGATTTGGTTCATGGCTGCTTGGTTGCGCTTTTGGTTGTATTTGGTGATGCCAAAGATACCAAAGGCGATGACCAACAGGACAATAAGGATAATCCACAGGGTCTTCTGGTTGTTTTCAATCCAAAGTTCGGTTTTACTTAAGGCTTCTTCTACGTTTTCGAGTCTTTCTTCTGCTTGTTTTGTGTCTTGTTTTGCCATAACGATTCAAAATTTTGCGTGCAAAAGTACGCTTTTTCGGTTTACACTCAACCAATTTTCTTGTTTTTTTTCTTTTTTCGTATTTTTGCATCTCTTTTTAAAGGATATTGCCGATGAAGAAATCCATTGTGTATGACGGACGTGAATTGCAGGATGTTGAAATGCAGGAAAATGCAGCTCGTGATGCGGCCATGCTTGAGTTCATGAGTCAGTTTATCACCGATGATCGCAAGCAGCGTTTTGAGGAGGTGCTCGATTTCCGTACGCGCCATATCACCGTTGTCCTCGAAGATATTTTCCAACCTCATAATGCCAGTGCCGTGTTGCGCACCTGCGACTTGCGTGGCATACAAGATATTCATATTGTGGAAAATACTAACCACTATGACGTGAATCCAGATGTGGTGTTGGGCAGTACCAAGTGGCTCAATATGTATTATTACGAGGATAATGAATTCAATACGCCAACGACTTTTGAACAATTGCATGATAAGGGTTATAAAATTGTGGCCACCTGTCCGCACCGTGATGATTTCATGCCCGACACGCTGCCTTTGGACCATCCCATCGCTTTGGTTTTTGGAACCGAAAAGTTAGGACTTTCTGACTATGCCGTTGAAAATGCGGATATGCATGTAAGGATTCCAATGTATGGGTTTACTGAGAGTTACAATATCAGCGTTTCAGCGGCTTTGCTGCTTTATTCGTTGACAAACCGACTCCATGCTTCCACTGACATCAATTGGCATCTATCGGAAGAGGAACGCAATGCCCTTCGCTTGGTATGGACACGCCGCTCACTCAGCCGCATAAGGCAGTATGAACGGAAGTTCAAGGAGCTGCATCCTGAGTTTTTTACCGACTAATTGGCACAATTTGACATTATTTTTCCCGTTTTCACATCATGACAGTAAAAAATTGTAATTTTGCACTGAAAAATTCCCTGAAGATGAAAAGGTTTTTGATTATTGCCCTCTTTTTGTCAATAGTTGTACTTCCTTCATGTAAGAAGACACGCTATTGTAAGTGTACCACCATTCAGAATGAGGAAGTGGTTGACTTGGGCGAAGATTACTATACTATTGAGGACGGTTCTTCCTGCTCCGACAAATCCAAGGAAATCGTGGGTTGGGGACAGGTGATATGTAATGAAGTGTCGGAATATGAGGTGACGGGTGAGAAACCTAGCTGGTGGGAGAACCTGTTTGGCGGTGGAAACAATAACAAACCCTAAGTATTGTCCAATTCGCTCGGTAAATCGGCCTTGAAGGTCCTGCTGGGCCTTGTGTTCATCGTCTCGGCTGTCCTCAAGATTCTCGATATGGACAAGTTCGAGATTTACATTTACAGTTATCATTTTTTCAGTCTCAATTTCTCGTTTTTGGTGGCTCGATTGGCCATCATCCTCGAGTTGGTTTTGGGTATCGGCTTGATTGCGAATTATCTTCATAAGCTGATGTGGTGGGGTAGTGTGTCCATGTTTGTGGGCTACTCCTTATTATTAATATATGCCATCGCCAATGGGCGTACCGATAGTTGTCATTGTTTCGGCGATTATCTTCAACTCGACCCAAAACAGAGTCTTATCAAGAACGGATTTTTGTTGGTGCTTTTCTTGTTGATTTACAGGGACGAAGGCTGGAGGACTCCGTTTCATTGGTTGTTTTTGTGTCTCACCATTTTGGCTTCCACTGTTGCCGTTTTTCTGGTTTCGCCCCCCGACAACTATACTTCAATTTCTGACCCCGACCAAAACCTTCAGGTGGAGATTTTCGATGAAATGCTCAACAAGGCTCCTTTGGATAGCTTGGATTTGCAGAAGGGCAAACAAGTGGTGTGCTTCTTCTCTACTGGATGTGAGGTTTGCCAAATGGCAGCACACAAGCTCTCGCTGATGCAGCAGTTTTATGGCTTTCCTCCCGAAAATGTCACCTGTCTTTTCATGGGGAATGAAGAGGGGGTGGCAAAGTTTTATGAAGCGTCGGAGTCGGTGCTTTATCGAAATGTACTTTATCCTGATGTGACGCTCCTATTGAAGGCTGTCAATGGGAACTTGCCTACCATTGTTTTTTTGGAGGATGGTGCGGTGGTTCATGAATATGGTTTCCGGAATATGAATGAGGTTGAAATCAAGGCATTTATGGTCATGTAGGTCTGTAGCACCGTGACAGCCGCAGCGTTATTCCCGATGCTGCAGCCATAATATGACAGCACTCCAAGTGTCAATGCAATAATCATTCAGGTCTCCTAAACCTATCTCCTGTCTCTTCAATCACAGCCTTTTTCCATGAATCGGGATAACCGGGTTGTTTGGGCTTGACGGGATAACCGTAACCATTGCGTTTGAACTGCCCGTTTTCCTCTTGTTTGACGTTGCTGTCCAAATACTTCACCAATAAGTAGTTGTCCAACTCTTTCCAAGTAGCCACGGTGTTATGTCCAGCTTGGTTGGAGAAGTCGGTGAGGTAGGCGATGGCCATCTGAGGATCTTGGGCATATAGGTTCAAGGCTTCATTGTCGGCATAGTTGACCTGCTCTTGATAGCCAATCTCCAATTCGTTTTGCACGTCTTGGATGTCGCCGATAACGCGATCATAGAATAGGTATTTGAAATGGGCTAGTCGGTTGAAGACCCAGAAGGCGGCGTTGTCGCTGTAGGTGAGCATGTCGCCATTGCCGACACGGTATTCGATAGGCACCTCACTAATGGAGCAGTAGAAAGGCGTGTAAACCGTCGAGTTGGTGTCGTCCACACCAAACCAGATGATGCCACCGATGGGGTTGGGCAGCCACGAACGGCTTTGAGCGATGAAGGAGAAACCTGTCTGCACCACCTCGATGCTGCGTTCGTTGAGGTAAGGCTTACCTTCGTATTCCCAATATAGCGGGTTGTAGCGGAAGGGCGAACCAAAAGGACCTGCGCCTACATCTTTGGTCTTGTCGTACTCGGTGCCTTGGAAATGGTCGCGCTGGAAAGCCATCATGTCGGATAGGCTAATTTTGCGATTGGGCTTGACATACAGTGGCATGCGATGTGTTAAGTCCTTACCCGTGACATAGTCCCAGTATTCGTACATGCCTTCGCAAACCTTGTTGAACATGGTCCAAACACGGAAGTCGCACACGCGTGCGGCACTGAAATCGACAGGAGCGTATGCGGCACTGAAGTCGAAGTCCTTGTCCTTGCCGGTGAAGTAGCCCTTGCGCCTGGCAAAGTCGATGATGTCGTGCTTGTAAATCACCTCAACTTGCTCATTGTAAAGTTTTTTCCAATCTTTATCGGTGATGGAGGTCTTGCCGTTGCGCAAAGGGAATGTGGTGATACGTGCTGCATTGGCGTGACCGCTCACATAGCCATCGGGGATTCGGATGGCCACCCACACTGCGCCACGGTCGGCGTTGATGGTGTCGCCGGTTTTGGTTACCATAGGAGTGTATCCCTTCGGCATGATTTCCATGTACCACACCTCGTTGGCATCGCTGATGCTAAATGACTCACCATCGCTGCCATAACCGTATTCTTCAACGAGATCGGCCATGATTTTGATGGCTTCTCGGGCGGAGGTGCTGCGTTCCAAGGCAATGAACATCAGGCTACCGTAATCGACGATGCCCGTCGGGTCCATCAGTTCCTCGCGGCCGCCAAAGGTGGTCTCACCGAGGGCCACTTGGTTTTCATTGATATAGCCCACCACTTGGTAAGTGTGAGGCGGTTGCGGAACGCTGCCACGGGGTGCATTGGTGCCGCGGTCGTAGCACACGCGCATGCTGCCCGCCGGCCAGTCGGCGGCAGGAGTGAAGTAGAGCTCGCCATATCGGATGTGCGAGTCGGCGCAATAGCTGATGAAGTTGGAGCCGTCGACGCTGGCGCCTTTGGTGATCAAGAAGTTGGTGCAAGCCTGCGATTGTCCAAAAGCGACAAGCAGGACGAAAATAAGGAGGGTTTTGATGCTTTTCATTGATGAAATACTTTTGGGGCAAAAATACTATTTTTATGGTCTGATGCAAAAAAGTCGTTTGAAATTGTTATTTTTGCAAAAAA
>JAEEGI010014002.1_pt1 | contig 16926 bp, 13 predicted proteins | sample 8958751 | NCBI WGS metagenome assembly JAEEGI01 (sample SAMN16246545, study PRJNA631951) | gut metagenome | biome: gut microbiome; feature: rumen; material: KS-attached | host: Bos | place: Iran: Karaj | collected 2018-10
TGAGCGGCACCGGCAAGCCCACCCTCTCCACCGACCCCAAGCGCAAGCTCATCGGTGACGACGAGCACGGCTGGGACGACCACGGCGTCTTCAACTTCGAAGGCGGCTGCTATGCGAAGGTCATCAAGCTCGACAAGGAGTCCGAACCCGACATCTACAACGCAATCCACCGCGACGCACTCCTCGAGAACGTGACTGTGGATGAGAACGGCGTGATCGACTTCAACGACAAGAGCGTGACCGAGAACACCCGCGTCAGCTACCCGATCTACCACATCAAGAATATCGTCCGTCCCCTGAGCGCAGGTCCCGCCGCCAAGCAGGTCATCTTCCTGAGCGCCGACGCTTTCGGCGTCCTGCCTCCGGTCTCCATCCTGACTCCCGAGCAGACGAAGTACTACTTCCTCAGCGGTTTCACCGCGAAGCTTGCAGGTACCGAGCGCGGCATCACCGAGCCCACCCCGACCTTCAGCGCCTGCTTCGGCCAGGCTTTCCTGGAGTTGCATCCGACCAAGTATGCGGAAGAGCTCGTGAAGCGCATGGAGCAGAGCGGCGCGAAGGCATACCTCGTCAACACCGGTTGGAACGGCACGGGCAAGCGCATCTCCATCCGCGACACCCGCGGCATCATCGATGCGATCCTTGACCATTCCATCGACGCGGCGCCGACCAAGCAGATCCCTTACTTCAACTTCACCGTCCCGACCGTCCTGAAGGGCGTCGACACGGGCATCCTGGATCCCCGCGACACCTATGCGGATCCCACCCAGTGGGAGGAGAAGGCGAAGGATCTCGCCGGACGCTTCATCAAGAACTTCAAGAAGTACGAGAGCAACGAGGCTGGCAAGGCGCTGGTCGCCGCCGGTCCCCAGCTCTAGACTTCCATCTGACACTTTAGGAAAAGGCTGACCTCCAGGTCGGCCTTTTTCTGTCAGAGAGGGAGTCGGACAGTGGCGGACGTGCCCACCCCCGGGCACGGGAAGGGGGACGGGGCCCGCCGGAGACAAGTTCCCGCGCAGCGGGGACGCAGGAAACGGTGGGAGGGGCCGGAGTGAGCGTAGCGAACGGAGTTCCGACATTGTCCGACTCCCTCTCTGATCCAAACTTGAAGAAATCCGACAAATCTACTATATTTGTATGTATGGATACATTGGGATCGGACATACAGTATCTGCCCGGAGTGGGACCGAAACGAGCCCAGCTGCTGAAAAGCGAGCTGGAAGTCGCGACACTCTCCGACCTCATCCACCTCTACCCCTTCCGTTACATCGACCGCAGCAGCCTCCAGCGCATCGCCGATGTCCGCCCCGACCTCGCCTACGTCCAAATCCTCGGCCGGGTCACCCGCGTCACCCTCTTTGGTCCCGCGGGTTCCATCTTCTGGCAGAGCGGTCCCGGTGCTCCGGAGACCCCGCTGGCACCCGACGGCAAGCCCCTGCGCTTCAACGCCGTCAAGCGGCTCAGCGTCTGGGTTGCCGATGCCACCGGCGAGATGGAAATGGTCTTCTTCAAAGGCATCAAATGGAACTTCGACCGGCTCAAGCCCGGCCTCTCCTTCCTCTTTTTTGGAAAACCGGCAGCCTTCAACGGACGTATGAATATCGTCCACCCGGAAGTCGACCCGGCCCCCGCTCCCGGACAGGCGCAAGCCGGAGTCGGGACACTGACCGGTGTCTATCCCAGCACCGAGAAACTCAAGAACGGCGGCATCACCGGCAAGGTGATGAACCGTCTCCAGGCCGCCGCCCTGTCCAAGTGCCTTCCCGAAATCAAGGATCCCCTGCCCGACTACGTTTTGCAGGAAAAGGGCCTCTGCCCCCTGCGCTACGCCTTGCAGAACATCCATTTCCCCGAAAGCCAGGAAGCGCTCGCCAGAGCCACCTACCGGCTCAAGTTCGAGGAGCTTTTCTTCCTCCAACTATCATTGCTGAAACAGAAGTTCATCCGGAGCCGCGGAGAGAACGGCATCCCCATGCCCAAAGTCGGACCGGACTTCAATGCCTGCTTCAACGCCCTCCCCTACGAACTGACGGGCGCGCAGAAACGGGTCATCAAAGAGATCCGGAGCGACTTGATGAGCGGACGCCAGATGAACCGTCTGCTGCAGGGCGATGTGGGATCGGGCAAGACGATGGTGGCGGTCCTGAGTTCCCTCATCGCCATCGGGAACGGTTTCCAAGCCTGCCTGATGGCCCCGACCGAGGTGCTTGCGCAGCAGCATTATGCAAATATCAGCAAATATCTGAAACCGACCCGCGTGAAATGCGCCCTCCTGACCGGCAGCAGCACCGTCCGTGAACGGCGCGAGATCCACGCCGGCCTAGAAGACGGCAGCATCGGCATCATCGTCGGCACCCACGCCCTTCTCGAAGATAATGTTCACTTCAAAGCATTAGGGCTGGCAGTAATCGACGAGCAACACAGATTCGGAGTCGAGCAGCGGGCAAGGCTTTGGGCCAAAGGGCCTGCAGTCGCTATTGGGAGTGCGGGGGCGCCGGCCCGCGATAGCGGGCGTCCGGCCATCCCCCTTGAGGGGGTGCAGGGGGTGAGTCCTTCAGTCATGCAAGTATGTGCCCCGCACATACTTGTCATGACCGCAACGCCCATTCCGCGGACCCTGGCAATGACCGTATATGGCGACCTAGACGTTTCCGTCATTGACGAGATGCCCCCCGGCCGAAAACCCATCCAGACCCTCCAGATCGGCCAGGGTAAACGCGCCCATCTCTACCGTTTCATGAAAGCGGAGATCGACAAAGGCCGGCAGATCTTCGTCGTCTATCCCTTGATCTTCGAAAGCGAGAAGATGGACCTCAAAAACCTGCAGACAGGCTACGAGGACATTGTTCGAAACTTCCCCTTCCCGCCCTATAAAGTCGCCATCGTCCACGGCCAGCAAAGCAGCGAAGAGAAAAACTTCAACATGGACGCTTTCGTAGCAGGTCGTGCCCAGATCTTGGTTTCCACCACGGTCATCGAGGTCGGAGTGGACGTGCCCAACGCATCGGTGATGGTCATCGAAAGCGCGGAACGATTCGGTCTTTCGCAACTGCACCAGCTCAGGGGCCGCGTCGGCCGCGGCGCAGAGCAATCCTACTGCATCCTGGTCAAGGACATCAAGGTATCCAAGGAATCCCAGAAACGCATCGACCAGCTCTGCTCCACAGAAGACGGCTTCGAACTGGCCGAGGCGGACCTGAAGATGCGCGGTCCCGGCGACCTCGAAGGTACGCAGCAGAGCGGCCTGCCCGTGGCGCTCAACATCGCCTCCCTCGCCAAGGACGGTATCCTGCTCGGCGAAGCCCGGCGCTATGCTGAAAAAGTCCTTTCCGCCGATCCGGTCTTGGAGCAGCCGGTCAACGCGCCCCTGCGCGAAGAGCTCCGCAAGGACAAATACGAGATCAAGGACTTCAGCAAGATATCCTGACTGAGAAAAACACTATCTTTGTTTATCGAATAATAATCCGGACATGATGAGAAACATTTTCTTATTCTTATTAGGACTTTGTATGATAGTCAGTTGCAGCACGAAAAAAGATGAGAGCGGCTACGTCGGGCCGTCAGAGATACAGATCACCGACGGCGTGATGACCCCCGAAACCTTGCTCTCCCTGGGCAGACTGTCCGATCCTCAGCTTTCGCCGGACGGCGGCAAGATCCTGTACGGGGTCAGTTACACGTCGATCGCCGACAACCGGAGCTGCCGCAACCTCTTCCTGTGCAACCCGGACGGGAGCGACAAGGTCCAGCTCACCCGTTACGCCAAGAGCGTGAGTAACGCCCGCTGGGCCCCGGATGGGAAAAGCATCTATTTCGTCCAGGGCGGCCAGTTATGGAATGCGCCGCTGCAGGGCTCGAAACTTGGCAAAAAGGTGAAACTGAGCGATATCCCGAATGGCATCGGCGAGTTTAAACTCTCCCCTGACGGACAGCAGATCCTCTATACCTCGACCATCAAGAATCCTGCACTGGTCCAGCCTGCCGACACGGATCCCGCCCTCGACAAGGCACAGGCTTATGCCACGGAAGACCTGATGTACCGGCACTGGGACCACTGGGTGACCGAAATCCCACGGACTTATGTCGCCACACTGGTAAATGGTGTCATTACGCCCGACAGTTCCCTCGACCTGCTGGGAGAAGAACTGTTCGAACTCCCGACAGAGCCTTTCGGCGGCATCGAACAACTCGACTGGGCACCGGACAACCGTCACATCGCCTATAGCTGCCGCAAAAAGACCGGCAAGGAATACGCCTTCTCCACCAATACGGGCATTTTTATCTATGACATCCTGACCGGCGCAACCGTCCCCGTCAAGGAAGACGGCGGATATGATACCGATCCGGTTTTCAGCCCCGACGGCAAGCATCTGGCGTGGATCTCGATGCCCCGTGACGGCTATGAGGCCGACCAGCAGCGCCTGATGGTATGTGACATTGATTTCGGCACTCAGCCGGAAGACGGGCAGAGCGCAGAGGTCAATGTCAATAATGTCCGCGACCTCACCGCTGACTTCGACCGCGATGCGGCAGGCATCGTCTGGGCCCCGGGCAGCGAATCCATCTTCTTCAACGCCCTCACAGACGGCCTGCAGGCCCTTTTCATCGTCAATGTCAATGGTGACACGCACATCGGGCGCATCACTCCTTCCGACTGGCACTACGATTTCTTCTCCCCCTTCGCCGTGCTGCGTAAGGAAAAAGGCGTCGAACTGCTCGCAAGCTACTATTGCCTGAACTTCCCGACCGAGCTGGTCTCCGTCAAATGGGACAGCGGCAAATCTATCACCTTCGACCGGATCACAACGGAGAACGACCGCATCTTCGCGCAACTTGCAGAGCCGAAGTCCGAGAGCGTCTATGTGGAAACGGTGGACCATCAGCAGATGCAATGCTGGGTGATCTATCCGCCCCAGTTCGACCCGGACAAGGTTTACCCCGCCATTGAAATCGTGCTCGGAGGCCCGCAGGGCACCAACAGCCAGGACTGGAGCTACCGTTGGTGCTATCGCCTGATGGCGCAGCAGGGCTATGTCGTCATCCTGCCCAACCGCCGTGGTACCACCGCCTTCGGACAGGCTTGGAAGGAGGAGATCAGCGGCGACTATTGCGGCCTCAACATGCAGGATTATCTCAGCGCCGGACGCTGGATCAAGAGCCAGCCCTACGTAGGCAAGCTCGCCTGTGTAGGCGCCTCTTACGGCGGCTATTCCGCTTATATGCTGGAAGGGCTGCACGGTGACCTGTATGACTGCTTTATCGCCCATGCCGGCATCTTCGATGAGAAACAGCTCTGGTACACGACCGAAGAGATGTGGTTTGCCAACTGGGACAACGGCGGCCTGACCGAATACGCCTATACGCCCGGCCAGCAAGGCCCTGCCGGAGACGGCATCACTTTTGGAGGGATGCAGCAGGCCGGAGCCCCGTACGCGACCACGCCCAAGGCACAGCGGCACTATGCCAATTCCCCTTCATCGATGGTCACGAAATGGCATACGCCCATCCTCTGCATCCACGGGATGATGGATTACCGCATCCCTTACGAACAGGGAATGGCCGCCTTCAACGCCGCCCAGATGATGGGCGTACCGTCGAAGCTGCTGGTCTTCCCGGAGGAAAACCACTGGATCCTCCAGCCCCAGAATGCACTGTTCTGGCATAGGAACTTTTATGACTGGCTTGAAAAATGGCTGAAACAATGAAACGCTTTCTCTTGCTCGGAGCGCTGATTTGCGTTCCCCTTGCCTTCGCGGCTTGCAACCATCCCACCATCGTCCCTGAGGACGAGCAAGGGGACAAACCCGCCGAGGCAATTGTCCTCACCCGTGCGGAAGAGGGCATAAACGCAGGCTCAAATGCATTCGGAATCAATGTATTCCGTACAATCAACTCTTCGGACGAAATCAAAGACCTGTTCATCTCTCCCCTGAGCCTTTCGCTCGCCTTGGCGATGACCTCCGCCGGTGCGGACGGACAGACCGAAGCACAGATGCGGAAAACGATGGGGTTCGAAGGCTTCACCAACGCCGAAATGGCCGAGTATTTCCGGAAGATGACCGAGGCCCTGCTGGATTTGGATCCCAAGACCACGCTCCAGATCGCCAACGCCATCTGGACCGACAATGGGATCAGATTAAAGAAAGGCTTCGTCTCTGACGTCACGAAGTATTACCACTCCGAGGCGAACAGCGCGGATATGTCCGCCACGGCGACCATCGACGCGATCAACCAATGGTGCTCCAAACACACCAACGGCAAGATTCCCAAGATCCTGGACTACGATTCCCGCGGCCTGGCGGTGCTGCTGATCAACGCCCTGTATTTCAACGGGACCTGGACGACGCAGTTCTCGGACACCTTCAATGGCAAGTTCAAGAGCCTTAGCGGCAGCGGCACAGAAACCCCGATGATGCGTTATACGCGCAACATCCCTTATGCCAGCGACGGCAAATGGGAAATGGTCGAACTGACTTATGGTAACGGCGGGTTCGCCATGGATCTGCTTCTGCCCGTGGAGGAAAAGTCTTTCAGCAAGGCCGTCTGTGAACTCAACGCAGAACAGTGGAACGCCCTGACCGGAGCACTACGCTCCCGGGAGGTGCATCTCGAGATGCCGAAATTCAAGATGGAGTATGAGATCCTTCTCAACGACGTGCTGAAAGCCCTCGGAATGACGGATGCATTCACGGGCGCAGCTGACTTCAGCAAGATGTCGGAGACCGGCATGTGCATCGATTTCGTCAAGCAGAAGACCTATGTTGATGTCAACGAGAAGGGTACCGAAGCCGCAGCAGTTACGGCAATAGGGATGAAAGCCACTTCCGTCGGTCCTTCCAACATGGTCTATTTCATCGCCAACCGGCCTTTCGTCTTTGCCATCCGCGAAGTCTCCACCGGGGCCATCCTCTTTATCGGACAAAAAACAAAATGAACAGAATCCTCCCCCTCATTCTCACCCTCGCAGCCCTATGCGCCTGCGGACCCGGCACACAGACTCCTGTCGCATCTCCCATGGACGAAGAAGTCAATGTCGGATACGGCACCATGGCCCGAAAAGATTTGGGCTACGCCGTAGATAAGGTTAAAGTGGACGAAAACGTCATCGCATCCTACTCCAGTATCACCGATTATCTTCAAGGCCGTGTTCCCGGCGTGGAAATCGATGCAAGCGGAAGGATCCAGATCCGGGGGAAGAATTCCATCAATTCTCCGACGGAGCCTCTGGTTCTCGTGGATGGGGCGGAATGCAGGGATATCAAATCCATCAACCCGATGGATATCAAGTCCGTGGAAGTCCTCAAAGACGCCAGTGCCGCCATATACGGATCCCGGGGAGCCAACGGTGTAATCTTGATTACGACCAAAGGCGGCTTCGAGATGAAACAAGCCATGGAGGCTGAACGGAAAGCTCAGCGGAAAGCCCGGAAGGCTGCCAGGAATAACCCTTAGGCCGATCAAAAAACTGCAACCTATGAAAAAACCTTTCTTGCGCCGCTCTTCCGTCGAAGCCCTCGTCTTATTGGCGCTCCTTGCCTTGGTTTTCATCCCGCTCGGAATGAAGATGGGCGGAAGCAACCTCTTGAAGACCATCATGAACACGGCGCACGACCTGCTGCTCAACACCGTGTTCTACCTGATGGGGATCACGGTGCTTACGGGCGCTCTCTCCAAATTACTGTCCGAGTTCGGCGTCGTTTCCTTGCTGGAGCGCTTCCTTTGGCCCCTAATGAAGCCGCTGTACAACTTACCCGGCGTGGCTGCGCTCGGCGCCGTGATGACTTTCTTGTCGGACAACCCGGCCATCATCGCCCTCTCCAAGGACAAGTCATTTTCTTCCTATTTCAAACGCTATCAGTTGCTCTCGCTGACCAATTTCGGCACTGCCTTCGGCATGGGCTTCGTCGTCATTATCACGATGGTCGGATACGGAAAGTTGAGCGCAGCGCTCGTGGGCCTGTTCGGAGCCATCTGCGGCTCGATCATCTCGACCCGCATCATGCAGCGCAAATGCCTGAAGGCTTATCCTGAGCTGGACAGCCCAGTGGCCGTCGACCTCCGTCGCGAAGTCCCTGAAAAGCCGGAGGAGGAACAAGACAAGAGCGTATTCATGCGTTTCCTCAATGCCGTCCTCGACGGTGGAAAGAACGGCGTGGAGCTGGGCTTGCAGATCATTCCGGGCGTGCTGATCATCACGACTGCCGTGATTATCATCACCTTCGGTCCCGGTCCGTCCGGCGTCTATGACGGATCTTCCAGCCAAGGCGTACCGATCCTTCCCTGGCTCGCCGAGAAGATCCATTGGGTCTTCGAATGGCTTTTCGGTTTCAAAGACATGGAACTCATCGCTTTTCCGATGACTGCTCTCGGAGCCGTCGGCGCCGCCCTCGGCCTCCTGCCAACCTTCAACGCCGCAGGCATCCTGGACGGCAACGCCATCGCTGTCTGTACCGCCATCGGCATGTGCTGGAGCGGTTTCCTTTCCACCCACACCGCGATGCTTGACTCGCTCGGCTACCGGAGAGTCATTTCCAAGGCCATCGGCGCCCACGCGATCGCCGGCCTGTGCGCAGGCGTAATCGCTCATTTCGTATTTCTGCTGATTTCATTGATTTAATTCCCGCATATGTTGCATTTCGTCCTTTCCATCGTGGTCGGCGGCCTTCTCGGGCATGCCGTCGATGCCGGTTACAACGGCCGCCTGTTCCATTATATCAACAGCCCCCAGAGCGAAGCCATCGCCCTGTTCTCCCCCGAAGTCGTTGCACAAGGCAAAGGCGGATGGCGCGGAGAACACGCCGGCAAGTGGATGTACGCAGCTTCCCGCGCCTTTGAGCGCACCGGCGATCCGAAACTGCTCGCAAATCTCGTTTCCGTGGCGGACTACCTGGTTTCACTTCAGGAAGAGGATGGCTACCTGGGCTGCTACCGTAAGGACAAGCGCTTTTACCACCGCCCCGCCCCGGAAGCCATGGTGGTGGACTGGGATACCTGGATCATCGCTTATCTGATCAAAGGGTTCACGGAGACGACCGTGGCGACCGGCGACCCGAAGTACGCCGACTGCGCGCTGCGGCTCAGCGAATTCCTGCATTGGACCGTTTTCGACCAGGGCATCAAGATCGCCCAGACCGGCATGCACAGCGGAATGGCGGGCTGCGGAATGCTGGATCCGCTTTGCGATCTGTACAAGCTCCGCCCGGAGCCCAAGGTCCGCGCCTTGATTGATGAATGCATCAAGGAAATGGACGAGACCCCCTGTCTGCAACTCATCACCCTGCTGGGCAAGGACTATGACGTATCGCTGGTCGGCAACGGCAAGATCTATGAGATGAACCGCTGCCTGACGGGGCTCGCCAAGGCTTATCAGCTGTTCGGTGACGAGCGTTTGCTGCGGGCTTGCCTCAACGCCTGGGAGTGTATCCGCAGCACGCATCTGACCACCTTGGGCGGTCCCTGGGGAGGCATCAACTGTTGTTTCGAACTTTTCAACCGCCCGGCGGAATGGGCGCCCTACGAGGTGACGGAGACCTGCTCTTTCATGGAATGGATGCACTTCACCTGGGAGATGCTCCAGATCACGGGGGAAGGCAAATATGCCTCCGAACTGGAGAAGACGGCTTACAATGCTTTGATGGCGGCCCGGGCCGAGGATGGTGACCGGTGGATCTACTACGTGCGCACCAATGGTGAATTCGGCCCCGGTGCGGACTGGAGCTGCTGCTGGAGCAGCGGAATGACGGCGCTGGAAGATGTGCCGGTGTATATGTATGGGGCGCGGAAGGACGGCGTCTACGTCAATATCATCTCTGAGTCGTCGACGGTGCTTTCCGTCAAGGGCGGGCAGGTCCGGATCGACCAAGCTTCCGATTACGCCCATACTGGCCGCGCAGAGTTTGTCATCAGCGAGGTCGGGGCGCCATCCGGGGGGCTGGATATAACCCTCGCGGGGAAGGCCTCCCGGACAGCATCCCCGACCACGCCTGCAAAGCTTCCGTCCGGAGCGTGGACGCTGGCGGTGCATCAGCCGGAGTGGGCTCCTTCCTTCGTGGTGAAGGTCAACGGGAAGGCGGTCAAGGCCGCGGTCAAGGATGGATACATCCGTGTCCGCCGGGCCTGGAAAGCCGGAGACGCCCTGACGCTGGAGTTCCCCTATGAAGTAAGACGCTTGGAACGGACCTGGGAATATAGCAACGCCGGTTCGCGGGAGCACAATTTTTCGAACTGGTACAACGGCTTCACGAACCATTACGTCACGTTCTGTGCCGGGCCGCTCGTTTTCGCGACCAACCACTTTGATAAATTTGCAGAGCGCCACCCTGTCTTCCTGACACGCAGAGAAATCGAAGCGGCTTCCCTGGTGCGGGGCGCGGAACTCTCCGACCTGTATGTAAAAGCCGGCAGCACGCTCCTGCGTCCGATCTGTCAGATGCCGCCTTACGAAGGCCCGCAGTGCCGGTTCATCTGGTTCCAGATCCAATAAGCGCTTTACGGTTCGAGAATCTGCGCGGCTGCGTTCTTCGTGTCGACTTTCTCGATGACACGCTCCAGGATCCCGTCTTCGTCGAAGATGAAGGTCCGGCGGAGCGTACCCATCGTTGTCTTGCCATACATCTTTTTCTCACCCCAGGCGCCGAAATCCTGCAGCATCTTCGTGCTGGTATCGGCGAGCAGGCGGAAGGGTAACTGGTACTTCGCCCGGAATCCGCTATGGGATCTGGCGCTGTCCTTGCTCACGCCCACGACATTGTATCCTGCCGCGGTCAGCGCCGCATAATTGTCCCGCAACGAACAAGCCTCGGCCGTACAGCCTGAGGTGTTGTCCTTGGGATAGAAATAAACGATGGTCTTACGACCTTTGCCGATGAAATCTTCGGACTTCACCGTATTCCCGTCCTGGTCCAGAACCTCGAAGGACGGCATCTTGTCTCCTGTTTTCAGCATGATATGATTCCGTTATGGTTTGAGTTTCGCGGCTGCGTCAATCAAATTGAGTAGCTGCCCGCGGAGACCATATCGATCCTCTTCGGCCGCAGGAGCCACCAGGTCATGAGCCATCGACCAGCTGGCGGATGCCTTATATTCGGAATCCCGCAGGCATAGGCCGAAGGCGGCTATTCCGGCAGCGAGGCCCATGTTGACACTCATTTCCTTCAAATCCGCAGGAACAGTGACCTGCATCGACAACGGACGGCTCTCTCCGCCCAGACTCTTCCTATAGCGCACGTCGAAGCGGGCTGCTGCCGTTCCCGATGTAAATCCTCCGGCTGGAACGATTTCGTACAAGGCTGTGATTGTCTGCCCGGCTCCGATTTCACCGGCATCTTTCTTCTCATCCTCGAAATCCTCCTTGGACATCAAGCGGTTTTCGTATCCGATCAGCCGGTAGCTCCCGACAGCGGCGGGATCGAAGGTCACCTGACACTTGGTATCATTGGCTACGGAAAAGAAGTGGCTCCGTTCGTTCACGAAAACTTTCATCATCTCCTCTTCCGAGTCGATATATGTGTAGGTGCCGTTGCCATGGTTGGACAGGTTCTCCATCCGGGAATCCTGGTAGTTGCCGGTGCCGAAACCCATGATACTCAAATAGATGCCTTTATCCAGATAGCTTTCGACCATCTCCACCAATGCTTCCGTGCCGGACACTCCGACATTGAAATCACCGTCCGTGCACATGATGATGCGGTTATTGCCTCCCGTGATGTAATGCGCCGTCGCTTCCTCGTACGCCATCTTCATCGCGGCACCGCCGGCCGTGCTGCCGCTGGCTTTGAGTTTCCGGATCACCTTCTTAATCTTGTCGGCATCCGAGACCAGTGTGGATTCAAGTGCCTTGCTGACACTTCCGGAATAGGTGATGATCGCAACCCGGTCGGTCGGCTTCATATAGTCCAGCATCGTGATAAGGCCCGTCTTGAGCAGTTCGATACGGTCGTCTCCGCACATCGATCCGGAGGTATCGATAAGGAAAATATAGTTGGCGTCGGGGATCTGGTTGTCGCTGAGCGATTTCCCCTTCAGCCCCAGACGGAGCAAGGCGTGCCCTTCCTGCCAGGGACAGGCCGCAATCTCAGCATTGATGGCAAGTGTTTCCGCCCCTGTCGGATCCGCATAGTCGAAGGTGAAATAATTCAGATACTCCTCGATGCGGACGGAATTGCGGTTAGGCAGGAAAACGTCCTTCACGCAGCGGCGCATGTAGGCATAGGCCGCACCGTCTGCATCCACCGAAAAAGTGGAAACCGGCTCTTCGACCGTCATGATGAAGGCATTTTCCCTGATTTCATCAAACTGGTCGCCGGAGACCGGCACTTCCGGGCCCTCAACGACCTGGCCGTTCACCGACTCGGAATAATAATCAGCCGCTTTCTCAAAAGACATAGAGCACGCATACAGCATCGGCACAGCGATGCAGAGCGAAAGATACCACATTTTTTTCATTTCCGTTCAAACTTGTTTCTGATTGGAAAAACCCGAAACACGGAAATCTTGCGCAGAGGAGTTAAAAAACCAGCAACCGATAGCCCAAGGTGAGCTGGAATGCGGCAGGATGAGCTGAATAAAAGTTGGAAGGTGCCCCATCTGAAGGGAAATGCCAGGAGAAACCCGGTTGGATAAAAAGGGCGTTGTGCTCGAAAAACGCCCATTGGAGTCCGGCACCCAGGTTCAGAGAGACGCGCGTATCATGGAGCGGGATGGTAGCGGATCTGGAGGAAGCCCTCTTTCCATTCAAGTCCAAATATTGATTCTCCTTGCAATTGCGCGACCACTCCAGCATCGGACCTCCGGCGAGATACAAATCCAGCGACCGCCACTGAAAGGCATCGAAATGCAAGTAGAGCGGGACACCCCAATACAGGTAGCTTCGCTCCGTCGTCACCCGGGCGTTTCCTGCCGGCGTACGGAAACTGGACTGCAACTGCGTGCCGACGAGGCCGGTTTCAAGGCCCCAGCGAGGCAGGATTCCGACTTTAAGCCCTACCCCGAAACGAGCGGATTGACGATGGGCGGCTTCCGTCTCGCCCGGTTTGTTCCGTCCGGCCATCAGCAAGTTCCAGATATCATTTCCGCCGCTCATCGACCGGGTAGCAATGAAATCCGTATAATCCGACATAGACGAAGCCAAAAGGGTCGGAGAGCCAGTAAACGTCTGCGAGGAAGTTTGAGCCAACAGTCCCGTAGTCACGCCGAGCTGGACACGGGCCGGCATCCGGGTAGAGGCGAGACGCCGAGAAGGGGTATGCTGCAGGGGTACACGGGTCGAAACGCCGGGACCTGCGGGTGTCTGGGAGGGTGTCCCGGCTTGGGTGGGAGCCTCGGGCTCAGGGGTAGTCCCAGCATCGGAGGAATCTTGCATCTCCGGAATGATGGATGCCTCCAATCCCTGCGCCGAAGGGATCTGAGGTTGGTCCTGAGGCATGGGGGCCGATTGAGACCGGTACTTCGATGAAACGGCGGAAGGCGATCCAGCCGTCGGCGATGCCGGCGTTTCCGGGACAGTCACTTCGGGTGCGGTCTCTTCGACGGCAGGCTCAACCTGCTCTGCCAGCTTCTCTCCGGTATCAGAAAAGACTGACGGGGCGGGCACGGCGGGGCGTGTCAAAAATACCAGGCCGGCAATGGCGGCAGCGGCTGCGAGTCCACCTCCGGCATACCACCATGCGGCCGCTCTCCGGCGCCGGGGGACGGTCGCCGCCCGGACGGCCTCCCACAATCCGTCCGGTTCCTGCTCGGTATAGCCCTCCATCAAACCGGGAAGGTCATCCGTCCAATCTCTTTTATGGCTCATAATGCTTCAAATAATCTTTGATCTGGCGGGCCAGCAGCGCCCGTGCCCTGAAAAACTGCGATGCGGAGGAGTTTTCCTTGATGCCCAGCAACTCCGCGATCTCCTTATGTGACTTCTTCTCGAAAACGAACAAGTTAAATACGGTACGATATCCGTCCGGCAAGGCTTTGATCATATCCGCGAGGATGGCCGGAGGCACTTGGGGAAGGCTTTCCAAATCTTCCTCCTCACAATCCGGGAGTTCCTCGACATAGCTGATCCGTCCGCTGCCACGGAGCGACTTCAGCGCAGCGTTGACCACGATCCGCGTCATCCACGCCCGCAGGCTCCCTTCCCCCCGGAACTCGAAGTCCTCGATCCGGGTAAAAATGGAGATAAAGGCATCCTGCAGGATGTCCTTCACCGCCGCCCGGTCCGGGACATAACGCGAGCAGACCGCAGTCAGATACCCCACGTAACGCTCATACAAGGTGCGTGTTCCCGAGGGGTCTCCACTGCGGACCAGCCGTAACAGTTCCCGTTCGCTAAGGTCGCCTGGACCGGAACGGGAACGCCCGCTCAACAAGCTTCCCTTCACTGTTTTTCCACTTAAGCGTCAGTGTTTTCTCTTCATCTCCCGTATCGGGGAGGGACTGCAGGTCGAAATAGACCACCGAATCCGCCTTTTCCTTTCGGCCATCCCCTTTGGCGTCGTGGCGGAGTGTCACTTCATAAGGGTCGGCCGGGTTAAGACCGGTGACCAGCGTAAATGCGTGCGGCACGGCTGAATCCCCCCACCAAGTCTCATAATGGAGGGTCAGATAGCCGTCTTCGCAGGAGGTCATCCAGTCGGATAGGAGGTCCAGGGGGTCATCACCTCCGGCAGGGGCGACGGCACTGACCGTCCCCTTGTCCAGTGCCTCAAACCAAAGGACATCGGCCCGGTGCCCGTATTCCGGGACTTGGTCGGCATAGATAAGCAGACCGCAGAAAATCCGCTCGAGCCCCCGGTATGGAGCCGTATCCCCCGAGGGCAAGAGTCGCGTCCTGTCATCCACTTGGAAAAACACGGTGCCGTCCGGTGCCGTCCGGACGCTTACGATGGCCGAATAAGCCGCTGCATCCACTTGCCGGTCAGCCATCTCCACATCCAAGGGTGCCATTGAGCAACCCGGAAGGATGGCCGTCAATGCGGCCCAAACATATAAATGGAGTCGTTTCATTCTCTGTAAAAGTAAATTGCTACCGGTTTAATCCGGCATCAGGCGGAATCTTGCATCCACCGTATGAGATTGTGTAGTATTATCCAGGGAAAAGTGAGTTCTCCCTTATCATCTGGCTGGTACATCCCGGATCTCCTTGCCGAAGGGAAGCAGGGAATTGAGAGCCATCCTGAAATGCTGGACGCCCCAGGGGATGCCGACGATGGTGATGCAGAAGATCAGGCCGAAGAAAAGATGTGTCAGTGCGATCTCCCACCAGCCCAAGAGAATCCATACCACGTTCATCACGATCGACAGGCAGCCCGGCTCACCCGGAGCGTCGACCAGTTCCCGCCCGAAAGGCCAAAGCGCCCACGAACCCAGTTTGAACAGTTGGATCCCGAAAGGGATGCCGATGATGGTGATGCACATCAGCAGTCCCACAAACCAATAGCCTATGGCGACCAGAAGACCGCCGAGGATCAGCCATACGATATTTCCCAATGCCTTCATATCGCAAATATAGCATTTTGAAACAAAAAAGACCGGCCGCAGCCAGTCTTTTCGTACCCCCGAGGCGAATCGAACGCCTATCGTCGGAACCGGAATCCGAAATTCTATCCATTAAACTACAGGGGCAGTTGCAAACCTGTCAGGATGAAACGTCCTCCCCGGTTTGTGACTGCAAAAATAGCAAAATTTCTATTTCCTAATGTCAATTATTATGATTATTTTTGTTTGATTGCACTTAATGACGAAATGAAAGCCTATCTCTTCCCCGGACAAGGTTCCCAATTCCCCGGCATGGCACGGGAGCTTTACGACGGCTGTCCCGATGCCAAGTCCCTGATGGACAGGGCGGATGAGATTCTGGGCTTCCCTCTCACCCGGATCATGTTTGATGGCAGCGACGAGGACCTGAGGGCAACCCGGGTCACCCAGCCGGCCGTGTTCCTTCATTCAGTCGCCGCTTTCGCTGCCCTGGAGGATCATGATGCGGATGCTTTTGCCGGACACTCGCTCGGCGAATTCTCCGCGCTTACGGCCGCGGGAGTGCTGGATTTCGAAGACGCCCTCCGCCTGGTTGCCTTGCGCGCTTCCGAGATGCAGAAGTGTTGCGAGTTTGTTCCCGGAGGAATGGCCGCGGTCATCGGCCTGGACGCGGAGAGTGTCGAACGCCTCTGCGCGGAAACGGAAGGCCTCGTCATCCCCGCCAACTACAACAGCGACGCACAGATCGTCATTTCAGGTGAACTCCCGGCCATCGAGAAGGCATGTTTGAAAGCGAAGGAGTCCGGCGCCAAGCGCGCCCTCCCCCTCCCTGTCAGCGGAGCCTTCCATTCTCCTCTTATGGAGCCGGCACGGAAAGCCCTCGCTGAGGCAATCGCCGATACCCGTTTCAGGAAACCGGTCAGCCCAGTTTACCAGAACGTGACAGCCCTTCCGGAAACCGACCCGGAGCGCATCCAGGCCAACCTCCTCGCCCAACTGACCTCCCCTGTCCATTGGACCCAGACCATACGCCGTATGCGTCGCGACGGGGTCGCCGACTTTGTCGAGCTCGGCCCCGGCGCCGTCCTGACCGGTCTGCTCAAACGGATTGCAGAAGAATAAAACCACATAAATGATAAACCTGACTCATATGAGCACTGAAACCCATTACCTTGCAGTCGACCTCGGAGCCACCAGCGGCCGTACGATCCTGGCCACTTTCGACGGCAGCAAGGTCGGGATGCGCGAGCTGACCCGCTTCAAGCACCCCATGGTCCCGATCGGAGGTCACCTCTACTGGGACCTTCCCCACCTCTTCAACGAAATCCTCGAAGGGCTGAAGAAAGTCGCTTCCGAAGGGATCGAGATCCAGTCTGTCGGCATCGACACCTGGGGCGTGGACTTCGCCTTCTTCGGCAAGGACGGGCAGCCCGTCGGTCTCCCCCACTGCTACCGCGACGA
>JAEEGI010014004.1_pt1 | contig 16926 bp, 13 predicted proteins | sample 8958751 | NCBI WGS metagenome assembly JAEEGI01 (sample SAMN16246545, study PRJNA631951) | gut metagenome | biome: gut microbiome; feature: rumen; material: KS-attached | host: Bos | place: Iran: Karaj | collected 2018-10
ATCCTTTCAGGCGCTGATGGTGTCTACAGCATCGCGAGTTGGAACAGGAAATATCGTAGGTGTATCTACTGCTATTTGCATCGGTGGCCCAGGCGCTATGTTTTGGATGTGGATTATGTGTATCTTCGGCGCAGCCAGTGCTTTTGTAGAAAGTACACTAGCGCAGATTTATAAACAGAAGGAAGATGATGGCAGCTGCTATGGTGGTCCTGCTTACTATATAGAGAAGGCGCTTCATGCACCATGGTTATCGGTGCTGTTTTGCATCTTCTTGATTTCTACTTATGCATTTGGATTCAATTTGCTTTGCTCATATAATTTGCAGTCTTCATTTGCTGCGTATAGCTTTTATAATCCAAAGCTTACACCAATCATTGTAGGTGCCATAATCGCTGTATTGGTAGGAGCATGCATTTTAAGTGGTGGTAAAAGAATAATTAAGCTGACAGAGGTGTTAGTTCCATTTATGGGAATAGCCTACGTGGTAGTTGCTATAATAGTTATTCTTGTAAACATCACTAATGTGCCAGCGATGTTTGCAGTAATCTTTAAGAATGCATTTGATTTTAAATCAATCTTCGGTGGAGTTGCAGGTTCGTGCCTAATCTATGGAATCAAAAGAGGATTGTACTCAAACGAAGCAGGTGTAGGTTCTGCTCCAAATGCTTCGGCATCAGCAAATGTTACTCATCCTGTAAAGCAGGGATTGGTACAGACAGTATCCGTTTACATTGATACAATCTTACTTTGTACTGCAACTGGACTTATGTGCTTAAGCTCAGGTGTTGCTCCATCTGAGGAACTAAGTGGAATCCTTTATGTGCAGAAGGCAATCTCTACAGTATTTGGACATTTTGGTCCAGCATTTATCACTGTTGCCATGATTCTTTTTGCATTCACTACATTACTCGGAAACCTTTACTATGTAGATAATGCTTTGATTTATCTCAACGGTAAGAAAAATCCAAGTGCTAAATTCATGGTTATCTTTAGATTATGCTGCGTAGCAGTCATTTTCTTCGGTGCAATTATTTCCATGGACACAGCCTGGGCTGCCGCAGATATTACCATGGGACTTATGACAATCATCAATCTCCCATGCTGCGCTCTTTTGTATGGAGTAGTCAACAAGACCTTAAAAGACTACGAAAAGCAAAAGAAGGCTGGCAAGAATCCTGTATTTATAGGAAAACATGTAGGACTAAAGGAAGATGAGATAAGCTTTTGGAAATAAAATCAATATGTATATACTAAAACTCCCAGCCCGTGCTGGGAGTTTTTTTGCAATATAATATAATTGTTCCAGGATATTACTATCTATGGGGAAAAAATAGCTATAGATAGTAGTCATATGGAAGTACATTACTACCTGCAGTTGAAATATAGCCATAGATAGTAGTCCCTCGAAATGATGTTACTATCTGTAGAAATAAAATAGTCTTAGGGTAGTAGTTTTTGTTAGAGCCACTACTATCTGTGGGCGAAAAGTGATTATAGGTAGTAACCTGAGTGGAAATCACTACTATCTTAACAGGATAATTGATTGTAGATAGTAATGGAATAATTGAGTAGTAGATTTATGAGGAGGAAGAATGTATAAGTACCGACTACACTAAATAAAATTAGCAAACAAACTTTCGAAAAAAGTGTTGACAATCGAAAATATGTTTGCTATATTATACTCATCGCTACTGAGGGAAGTAGATACGGCAAGGCAATGTGAAAGTCAGACAGACATTTCTATACAACTGGCACTAAGGAGGCGAGAATAATGGAAATACACATTGCATGTCCATGCTGTAATAACAAACGATTATTTGATGCAGAAGATACTACTGATGGAATAATTAAAATCAAATGCCCCAGATGTAAATCAGTAATAGCGGTTAGTATGCATAATAAGAAAATTCGTACTGAGCAAATAGGTACACAGTCTTAATTGATTAGTAGTAACCAACGCCTGACGAAGTAATAGAGATTATAGATAATCTCTATGCTTTGTCAGGCGTTTTTTATTTGTTTAATTACAGCAATATTAAAAATGAAAGGAAGTGATGAAAATGGGAAAACTAACAGAACTTGTAAAACTCTTAGCAGAACTTAAGAGTGCAGCAGAAGTGTTGGTGACAGTGATTGATTCACTGGAAGACATGGTTGGCTCAATTGATAAAGTAGCCAAATAAGAATTTTAAAAAGTACAAAATATCATTTATATGAAGAGGAGATTAATAAAATGGATTTAATGGTAAAGAAGACACAGGAATGGTTAAACACAACTTATGGAAATAATCCTAATTTTGTAAAGGTTACAGAAGATGGTATTACAGGAAATGGAACAGTAAAGGGACTAATTAGAGCCTTACAGATTGAGTTAGGAGTTACAGTCGATGGTTCTCTTGGAACTAAAACACTGGAGAAGTTTGGAACACTAACAAGGGGTTGTAATAAGATTAGTGAGTCGAAGAGACGACAGGTATTCATTCTTCAGGGAGGTCTCTATTGTAAGGGATATAATCCAAATGGATTAGATGGAGGATATGGAGCAGGTGCAGAAAAGGCGGTAAGATTGTTAAAAACAGATGCGGGTCTTTCTAATCCAAATGGTAATGCGGATGCTATGTTCATGAAAGCGTTATTAACAACTGATGGATATGTATTGGCAAAGAATGGTGATGCGCAGGTAAGATTAATACAGCAAGCATTAAATAGAGACTATTCAGCATTAATTGGCTTAATCCCTTGCGATGGTCTATTTGTAAAACAGACTCTTAGAGCTCTAATTAAAGGTTTACAGTACGAGATTAAGAAAGAATGGTCAGAGATGGTAGTAGATGGTATCTGGGGAAGCAATACATACGGCCATTGTCCGGTGTTAAGAAAGGGCGAAGCTGTAAAGAATGTAAAATATGTTTATCTTTTACAGTATGCTCTTTATGTGAATGGGTTCCCTACAGGTAACTTTAGTGGTGTATATAGTGATAAAGTGGAAACAGCGGTCAAGAATTTTCAGAAGTTCGCAAACATTTTTACAACAGGAACAGTTCATAAACAGACATGGGCTTCACTTATGGTAAGTTATGGTGACAAGACCAGAAAGGGTAAGGCTTGTGATTGCAAGACGCCTATAACAAAGGCAACTGCTATTTCATTAAAAAATGATGGAAGAGAAGTTGTAGGTAGATACATTGTAGGTGGTGTAGACAAAATGCTAACACTTGATGAAGAAAGAATTATTTATAATCAAGGCCTAAAGATAATGCCAATCTACCAGACTACAAATAATTCTACAAGTTATTTTACAAAGGAACAGGCATTAAAGGATGCGTCAAGGGCATATATTAATCTATGTAAGTTGAAGTTCCCTAATGGAACAACTTTTTATGTTGCTGTAGATTATGATGTTAACGAGAAGGAAGTTGCAAATGTAATTATCCCATACTTTAGAACCTTCTGGGAACAGTTCAAATCGCTTAATAACAGGAATTATAAAATTGGCGTATATGGACCTAGATATGTTTGTTCAGAGTTAACTAGAGCAAATCTTGTAACAAGCAGTTTTGTTTGTGATATGTCATCAGGTTTTGCGGGTAATATTGGAAAGCCATTACCACCAAACTGGGCTTATGATCAGATTTCTACAGTGAAGATTGGTAAAGGTGTAGGTTTACTTGAGATTGATAATAACATCATGTCTGGAAGAGATGGAGGTGTTTTAGTAAATCCTGATGTGCCATTTAATCTTATTGAAAGCGAGGAGCAAGAATATATACGAAATACTGCAAACGGAATTCTAGGGAGATTCAAACTTCGTGAGATAACAAGTGCTGAATATGGAATAAATGAAGAAATACCAATCGTAATAACAGAAAATGTTGAAGTATATGCTAAAATTTCTTATGATGTGACAACCAATAAAAACGCAATATATTCTGTAGGTATTACTCATCGTCAGTTTAAAGATCCAGATTTTTCAGTAGAGTTTGCAAATATGAAGGCATCACTAAAAGGAATTGATAAAAATTTAATTCCAGATGTAGATAGTCTGGCTGCAGAAATTGGAAATGGAAGACTGGAAATATCTGTTTCTGGGGATGCAAATCGAACAGTTTTTGAAATCAAATCTATTGTATTATCGACAGAAAATGATACACTAAAACAGGACTTTGCGGTAATAGTGAAGATTGTATGCAAGAATCATACGCCAAAACCGGTGCAGATAGCACAAGATGTATGGGAGTTATTTTTGGAAGATATCCAGAAAGTACAGTCTCCAGATCTAACTTACACAGAAAGAATAAATGTGGTTTTTGCCATTATAATAATTGCATTATTTTTTGGAGCAGTGTGTTTAGCATAAGATGTTTTGGTGATAGACCAAGATGAGCTATAGCAATTCTTGGTCTATTAATAAAAAAATAGGAGCGAATGGTATGTTTGAAATAGCTTTTAGCTACAGCAATATGTTTGAGAAGCAGGTATATGATATCTATTATGATAAAATAGGAACTAGGACACGAAAAAGAAAGAAAAGAATGATATGTATTTTAACTTTGTTAACTGCAGCATTAGTTATAGATTATTTTATAACTAGAAATTTTATAAGCTACTCATCGCTTACAATAATATTACAAGATATTTGTATAGTAGTAGCTGCCGTTTCCCTTTATATTGTAGTTTTCGCCTGGCATAGTTTTTATCTTAAGTTCAATAAAATATTGTATCTTGATAGATTTAAAGATAACGACCCAATAAATGTAAAAATATCTTCGGACGAAGCTTATATTACATATCATTCTGAAAAGATAATATTACGACCTAAGTATCCGTTGTTTCAAATAAATAAGAACAAGCATTTTCGAGTATTTGTATATGATACGCAAAAGTATATTTTTTTTACAATGACAAATACATACTATTTTATATACATAGATAAGGAACAGTTCTCTACTGATACAATAAAAGAGTTACAAGAAAACTTGCAAAACATCTATGGAAAATGTTATGTAAAAAAGTATTGATCATGATGAAAGTAAACCCAAAACTCCCAGCGCGTGCTGGGAGTTTTTAGCATTGTATAGGTTTTTGATATTACTACCTGTAATAGAAATATAGATATAGATAGTAACTATTTAGAAGGACATTACTACCTGTAGTGGAAATATCGCTATAGATAGTAGCCAACAGGAAGGATGTTACTATCTGTATGGATAAAATACTCTGAGGGTAGTAGTTTGGGTTAGAACAATTACTACCTGCGGAAGAAAATATTATATAGGTAGTAGCTAATATGTGAATGTCTACTATCTGTCATGAAAAATGGCTCGCAGGTAGTAGCCCGAATAGAAAATGCTACTATCTAGGCAGAATAATTAATGGTAGATAGTAATGTATAAAAAAAATAATAGCGAAACAAAGTGTTTTAGTAATTTTCCTGTCAGGAAAATAATTTATATACAAACTAGAAAACTAATATGTTAAAATATCTCTAACCAAATCTTATAATCTGAGTAACAAAATTGCTATTCATACATAAACTCGGGAGGCTTAGATTATGGGAGAGACAAAAACAGTAGGTTACAAGGACATATTAAAGATAGCTAATTGCAGGAAGCTATTATTTTCAAATCTTATTAACAGATTTGGAGATTCAATAGATGCCATTGCATTTACCTGGCTGGTGTATCAGTTGACAGGTAGCGCAACCTGGTCTGCAATCATTTTTGGACTTAATCAGCTACCAGGTATAGTTGTGCTTCCGCTGGCTGGCGCATGGGTAGAGGGCAAGAACAAGAAAAAGATTATCGTATATACGGATTTACTTCGCGGGCTGGTGATAGCTGGATTTGTAGTTTTGTATTATTTGCATTTGGTTAATCCATTTATCATGGCTGGATTCACACTGCTAATCACTACCATTGAATCCCTCAATGAACCCGCAGCAGGTGCTTTTGTGCCAGAGATAGTTCAGGGTGATTATTACACTAGCATGCAGAGTATGAAGATGACAATTGCTCAGGTGGTTAATCTTGTTGGAATGTCATTGGCTGGAATTATTATTGCAGCTTTTGGAGTGGGCGTTGCAATGCTTATTGATGTGGCTACATTTTTTATTGGAGCATTCATTATCCTATTTATTGATTACAGCAAATGTAAGGTTCAGAGTGCTGTTATCAGTGAACAGGACTATATGACCAAACTCAAAGATGGTTTTAAGTATATGAAGGGCAATGGCACAATTATTTATTTCTGCCTTATGGCAGTAATGTTAAACTTTGTGCTTTCACCACTGAATTCTTTATTAACACCACTTGTATCTAGTGTGTATATGAAGGATGCTGATTTTTTGAGTATTGTTATGGCTGGACAGTGGGTTGGTGCAATCATTGCATCACTGGTTTTGCCAAAGGTTATATCTAAGATTTCATTTGATAAAGCTGTTGGTTGTCTTGGAGCAATTGAGGGGGTGGCCTGCCTTTTGCTTTCAAGAGGAGCGTTAGTGAAAGGTAGCATGATTATGTCGATTGTGTTGGCAACAGGTAGCATGTTTATAATCGGATTAACAATGTCCATCCTCGCTGGTATGTTGACTGTGGAATTGGTGAATAGGATAGATACAGATTATATGGCTAGATGTAGCAGCGCTTTTAATGCAGTAGGAACAGCATCACTACCAGTGGGAACATTTTTTGTAACACTAGCTACAGTTAGGCTAAATTGCGACACCATACTTTTATTCACAGGAGTGCTTGGAATCATTATTTTTGGTGGAATATATTTTGTGAAAAAGGTAAGCACCATTAAGGAGAAGAATGTAGATGCAAAACAATCTATCAGAGAACATCAGAGCAAACAGGAAGCGGATGCTTCTTACCCAGGAGCAGCTGGCTGAGGCCATGGGCGTAACAGTGGGCACAGTGTCAAAATGGGAAAACGGCAACTGTGTCCCGGATATAAATACAATGATGGATTTGGCAGATTTCTTTAATCTTTCTATGGATGCGCTGGTTGGGTATTCCATGGTATCAAAGAGAGTGGATGATATTATCGAGGAATCATTTGAGTTATACAGGGAACATAGGCTTGACGAGGCAAGGGAGCATCTCGATAAAGCTGTAGTGAGATATCCTAATGATGTAAAGATTTTGAAGAGAGCTGGTAGTGTATATTACATAAGCTGGTATCAGGATAATAAAAATGAGGATTTTAGAAATCGTGCCATAGAATTATTTAATCGAGCATTACGCATACTAGCGGATTCTCCAGAAAACAAAATCGATGAGATTGCAATCCTTAAGAACCTTGCTTTGCTTGAGAAAGACAATGAAAAGCAGATAGAGATTATAAAGCATATAAATGTAGATGGAATATATGATGATTTGCTTGGAGAAATATATTGGCATCAAGGGAAAAAGGAAGAGGCGTTAGCTTGCTATACAAAAAAGTTTCATTTCAGTGTTCTTGACGCTACTGATGTAGCAGGGCATATGCTGGATTATTTCTTCTCAAATAAAAAGTATAAGGATATGCTTGAATTATACCAGTGGGTAGAACAAACTGTAGCAGGGCTTATGCTTTCAGATAAACCCTCTTATTTAACAAGGTATGTTGCTATGATAAAAACATGTGAGGCTATATGTTATGAACTCATTGGCAATCATGAGAAAATGATGTCTGAAATGGCTTTAGCTATTGAAAAAGCAAAAGCTTTCGACGCAGATCCAGTGTATGACATCTATACAAATGTCAGATTTGTTTATGGTACTAAAAAAGATTTGCCAGTAGCTTATGATGATAAAGATAGCAATACCGTATTAGGAATAAAGCAAATTGTAAATGAAATATATAGCACAGGCGAACTGGGCTTCACCAAAAAAGAACTGCAAGCTATAAAGCGAGTGCAAGAGTATATAGAAAATCTTATTTGACGCGCGTCAAATAAGATTTGACTAAGGGCTACTGAGAAGATTTCTCAGTAGCCCTTTTCTTTGCAAAAATAGGCTACCATTTTTACAAATCCATGTTAATATAATAGGGCTGAATTAGTTTGACACAATTAAATTAGTCTTTCCTAACTACCACTGGCATGGGGTTAGGGAGTGTAGCACATAGAACAGGAGTATATATATGTTAGAAATCAAAAATCTTACATACAAGGTTGATGATGAAAATGATACTGTTAAAGAAATCATTGATGGTCTTGACCTTACAGTAGAAGATGGTAAGTTTATCGTCATCACCGGTCCTAACGGTGGCGGTAAGTCCACACTTGCAAAGCTTATCATGGGCGTTAACCAGTTGACAAGCGGGCAGATTATCCTTGATGGTGTGGATATCTCAGAGAAAAATATCACTGAGCGTGCAAAAATGGGAATCAGCTTTGCTTTCCAGGCACCAGTTCACTTCAAGGGAATCAGAGTAATCGATTTACTTCGTCTTGCAGCAGGGGAGCACATTTCTGTTGCAGTAGCTTGTGAGTACCTTTCAAAGGTAGGACTTTGCGCTAAGGATTATGTAGAGCGTGAGGTTAACGGTTCACTTTCAGGTGGTGAGCTTAAGCGTATCGAAATCGCCACAGTACTTGCACGTGGCACAAAGCTTTCTATCTTTGATGAGCCAGAGGCTGGAATCGATCTTTGGAGCTTCCAGAATCTTATCAAGGTATTTGAGAACATGCGCAAGGATATCAATGGAACAATCATTGTTATCTCACACCAGGAGCGCATCCTAAATATCGCAGATGAAATCGTAGTTATTGAAAACGGCAAGGTTAAGAAACAGGGACCTAAGGATGAAATTCTCCCAGAGCTTCTTGGCACATCAGCAGCAGCCAGCATTGCCTGCGAAAAGTTAGGAGGTGACCAGTAATGGCTCTTGATGCAATTCAAAAGAACATTTTACATGAGGTTGCAGATTTAGATGGCATACCTCAGGGTGCATATAATATTCGTTCAAACGGTGCCAGCGCAGCACGTAACACTACTGCCAACATCGACATCGTTACAAAGGAAGATAAGCCAGGTATCGATATCATCATCAAACCAGGCACAAAGGGCGAAAGCGTTCATATCCCTGTAGTCCTTACAGAAAGCGGTCTCAAGGATATGGTTTACAATGATTTCTACGTTGGAGAGGATGCAGATGTTACTATCGTAGCTGGCTGCGGTATTTCTAACTGTGGTGACCAGGATTCTCAGCATGATGGTATCCACACCTTCCATGTAGGCAAGAATGCCAAGGTTAAATACGTGGAAAAGCACTATGGCGAAGGCGACGGAAAGGGCGCTCGTATCCTTAATCCTGTAACAAACGTATATCAGGAAGAGGGCAGCCATGTAGAGATGGAAATGGTTCAGATTAAGGGCGTAGATTCTACAGTTCGTACTAATTACGCTGAGCTTGCTGAAGGAGCAACACTTCTTATCCACGAGGCACTTATGACTCACGGCAGCCAGAAGGCCACATCAGATTACAAGGTACTTCTCAACGGAAAGGATGCCAGCACAGATGTAGTTTCTCGTTCAGTTGCGAAGGATGATTCAGAGCAGATTTTTGAAGTAGCAATCGAAGGAAATACAGCCTGCAGCGGTCATGCAGCCTGCGATGCAATCATCATGGGTAACGCACACGTAGTAGCTATCCCACGCCTTGACGCAAAGAACGTAGATGCAGCCCTTATCCACGAGGCAGCCATCGGCAAAATCGCCGGTGACCAGCTCATCAAGCTCATGTCTCTTGGCCTTACAGAAGAAGAGGCTGAGGAGCAGATTGTAGCTGGGTTCTTAAGATAATGTGAAAAAATCAAGAATTTAATATCTAAAGTTTGTGTATTTCGGTTTTCAACCCTCCAAAGGTGCTATCATTGTGGTAGTCACTTTTGGAGGGATTTTTATGGCTATTGCACCTATCGGCGGATTAAGTTCATATAGTCCAATTAGTAGCGTTCAACCCATGAACTATGCCATAGACAATGATGCAGATTTTTCAGATGTGTATACTAATGAATCTGTAAAAAATGGTGCGGCTGTTACAGGCACATCACCTGTACAATATCCTAACGTCACAGTGCAGGAGATTGATAGGGATTTTACAACTGTAGATCCATATCAAAGGCAAAAGCATAATATCAAGGTATCCAGTGACTTCAATGACATAGCTGCTAAGTTCCTTTCGGAAAATACATCTTATGGAGTAAATGGAAGGGGCAGCACCTATAGTACATCAGGATCACGTTTTGATGCCTACGTATAACAAATAACTTAAAATGCAATTAGGAATCTATATATCCTGTCACAAATTAGCTTTTAGTAGCTTATTTGTGACAGGATTTTTATTATTCTACTAAAATTCTGTCACAAGAACTTCAGCAAAGCCCATAAATTCATTCAGCCTGTGACAGAGTTCTAGCAATATTAGCAAAATTCTGTCACAAGAACTTCGATAAAGCCTATACTTTCGTTGACCTTGTGACAGAGACCACTACAAATTAGCAAAATCCTGTCACAAGAACTTCAACAAAGCCCATAAATCCATTAGACCTGTGACAGAACTATAATGACATCTACCTATAATATGATAAAATACTCTAAACTGGCAACAATTATGGAGGGGTCTATGGAGTACAGAAGCAACAAAAATGGGGAACAAATATCAATACTTGGTTATGGTTGCATGAGATTCACCACAAAGGCGGGGGCTATTGATATAGATAAGGCTGAGCATGAAATCATGACAGCTTACAATAGTGGAGTTAATTACTATGACACTGCCTACGTGTATCCTGGTAGCGAGGCAGCGCTGGGAGAAATATTAGAGCGCAACTCTATAAGAGAAAAGGTAAATATTGCTACTAAGCTACCTCAGTATTTGGTTAGCAGTGCAGCAGCTCTTGATAAATATTTCAACGAAGAATTAAAGAGGCTTCGCACAGATTATATTGACTATTATCTAATGCATCACATGACGGCTATGAACCAGTGGGATAAGCTGGAAAAGCTAGGTGTGAAGGAGTGGATTGCCCAGAAAAAAGCCAGTGGGCAGATAAGGAATATTGGATTTTCTTATCATGGAAACACGGAAGATTTTATAGGCATATTGGATGCCTATGACTGGGATTTCTGTCAGATTCAATATAATTACATGGATGAGCATTCGCAAGCAGGCCTTGAAGGACTTAAGCATGCCGCAAGCAAAGGAATTCCAGTGGTAATTATGGAGCCTTTACGTGGAGGTAAGCTGGTAAATCTGTTACCTGACAAAGCAAAGGAAAAGATTGCCCAGTACGAGAAGGGCTATACACCAGCTGAGCTTGGCCTTAGATGGCTTTGGAATCAGCCAGAGGTAACCTGTGTGCTTTCTGGAATGAATTCTGTAGAGATGGTGCAGGAGAATTGCAGGATTGCAGCTGATGCCAAGGCAGATACTTTTACAAAAGAAGATTTTCATTTGATTGAGCAAGTGAAAACTATTATTTCCGAATCGGAGCTTGTAGGCTGCACGGGCTGTAGATATTGTATGCCATGTCCTAAGGGCGTAGATATTCCAGCGCTTTTCAGATGTTATAACATGACAGCGCTAGAAAGCAAATCAGCGGCTAGATTTGAGTATGCCCAGACAGTAGGATTAAAAGATGAGCCTGCTTTTGCCAGTCAATGTGTACAGTGTGGTAAATGCGAGCACCACTGTCCTCAGAGCATCCCAATAAGGGAAATGATAAAAAAGGCTGATAAAGCATTACGACCACTCCCTTACAAAGTAGGCATTAATATAGCTAGAAAAATTATGTTGAAGTAAGTTGAAGTATATCGTATAAAGTTTGAATTGTTTGTGATTTTCAGCCATTTTCAGAAAACTTGTGCTATCATTCAGTGGAGGGCATGAGTAAAATAATACATAATTACATGAAATAAATACAAAAGGGATCATATGTTATATGGTCCCTTTTTGCGAAAATAATGTAATGGAGGGGAACATGATATTCAAAAAGCTATCTATCAGAATTACAGTCTATATTGTTTTAGCTACTACGATAGGATTTTTAACACAGACAATTCTGGCATCCAATAATATGCTGAATATTATGGAAAATGAAGCAGAAACAGAGTTGGCGGGTATAGTAGAACAGATATCTGCAAGACTGGATGCCTACACTCAAAAAGAGTATGCATATTTGGATGGATATATGACATCATCTGAAATGGATGCTATTATAGAGAATCCTTTTGATGAGGAAGTACAGGCGGCAGCGCAGAATCATACAATGCAATTCATGAATGCAATTCCTAACAGCAAGAGTTTGTTCTATGTTGAATATGATGGAAAAGTATTAACTCATACACGTCCAGATATGGTAGGTTTCCAAAATGATGCTGATCTGATAAAGATGATTCAGGAGCTATACTATAATGCCGAAGGCACAAATGTATACAATAGCGTAACTGCAGTGTCTCCTGCTACTAATGAGATTAGTCTTATTTTTGCACGTTCATCATATAAGGCAAATGGTCAGCCAGCAGGATATTGTTCGGTAGAAATTGATAAGACAGAATTCTATGAGCTTCTTGATAATGGTATTCATATTACTTCTAATCAGGATGTTGTTTTGACTGGCGTACGAAATCCAGTAGTTTATTATTCCAACAATCCAGATGAAATCACTAATGAATCAACAAACGTAGCAGTGCAGCAGGTCCTTGAAAAAATCAATGCCGGTGACACAACGGAGGAAGGAATTATAGCATACAAGCAGGCTGGAACCGGTAAAGAGATGTATGGATTTTATAAATACATGTCAGCTAATGACTGGCTGTTGTTTGTTGGCGCAGATATAGACCAGTTATATGCTCAGGCACATAGCGCATCCAGAGAGATGCATCTTTTAGGAACAATTTTTGTTATATTGATTGGTATCCTTCTTGTATTTATTATTGGTCACATGATTAAACCAATCACAAAGATTCAGGAAGCCTTAACGCGTGTAGCAGCCCTTGATTTGGGAGACAATAAAGAGATTGAACAATTTGAAAAACGAGCGGATGAAATAGGAAAGCTGGCTAAGGATACTAAGAGCGTTATCTTCAATCTGAAGGGCGCGGTAGGTGTATTTAGAGAATACAGTAACCTTTTGGATGAAAACTCCGGCAATTTGGATGATGCATCAAAGCTTTTGACAGAGATTACATCAGATAACAAGGGCATAGCTGATAATCTTGCAGTTAAGATTAATGAAACTAACGATGCTATTGAAAACATCCATGCTGAAATTGAAAATATCGTATCTCTCATGGATGTTGTATCTGATAAGGTGGAGATTGGTCAGGAAGATTCAGAGAAAATCATAAAATCTGCAGCTGAAATTAACGAAAAGATTAATGATGAAATCAGTACAAATATGGCAACCTTGCAGGAGACTATGGCGCACATGCAGGAAGCTCTAGAAAGTCTTAATGCGGTTGAGCAGATTAATGTATTGGCTGAAGACATCATGTCTATCACATCTCAGACCAACCTGCTTTCACTGAATGCTTCTATTGAGGCGGCTCGTGCAGGCGAGGCAGGACGAGGATTTGCGGTAGTTGCTGGTGAAATCGGTCAGTTGGCAGACCAGTCTAAGGATACAGCGATGAATATTACAGAGATAGTTGCAGCCAGCAACCAATCTGTTGCAAATGTTCGTGACGAGGTTACAAAGCTTATCGACTTTATTAAGAATGATGTAATGGCAAGCTTTGAAGTATTCTCAGCGCAGAGTCAGCATTATGATGAAGGAATTCAAACAATCAAGGAGGCGGTTGGAGAAATCGGAGATGTAATGAAGTCTCTATCAACATCAATCGATGAAATCGCACATCAGATAACAGCAGTTACTGATGCATCTCTTGAAAATACAGACGGTGTTTCAAACATCCTTGGAAAGAATACAGAAACAAATGATGTTTCAGAGAACATAGAAAAGCTTGCTAAGGAAACAAAGAACAATGCAAATGATTTGAAGCTAGCCATTAATCAGTTCAACGTGGATTAAAATTCAGGAAAAGAGTGGCCAATGTCACTCTTTTTCTTTTGTGTAAATAATAGTAAAATATAATCACGTTTAATAATAATTAGGGAGGTAGACTAATGAGCAAGGTATTGATTTTTATGGCAGAGGGCCACGAGGAAATCGAAGCGCTTACAGTTGTTGATATTCTTAGACGTGCTGATATTGAAATAGAAATGGTTTCTATCACAGGCAACAAAAAGGTGCCAGGTGCCCACGGTATCGCAACATACTGCGATAAGCTGATTGAAAACACTGATTTTGAAAGTGCAGATATGCTTGTGCTTCCAGGAGGAATGCCAGGTACACTTAATCTTGAATTATGCGAGCCTCTCATGGATCAGGTTCATGGCTTTAACACATCTAAAAAGGGACTTGCAGCCATCTGCGCAGCACCAACTGTTTTTGGCAAGGCTGGTATCCTTAAAGGAAAGAAGGCCACCTGCTATCCTGGTATGGAGAAGGATTTGCTAGATGCAGATTTTTCTACAGACCCAGTTTGTCACGATGGCCACATAATCACAAGCCGTGGCATGGGAACAGCTATCCCATTTGCACTTGAAATCGTAAAGACCTTCAAGGGAGCAGATGTAGCAGACAAGCTTGCAAAGGGAATAGTTTATAACGTATAGGAAGGATTATAGGAATAAATGGAAAGAATTAAGAGCTTTACAATCAATCACAACATCCTTACACCTGGATTTTACATCTCACGTGTGGATGATGGAGATATCATCACTTACGATTTGCGTACTCGCAAGCCAAACGCAGGTGATTACATGGATAATGCAACAATGCACTCAGTTGAGCACATGATTGCTACGTATATACGTAATTCAGAAATCGCAGACCACGTTATCTACTTTGGCCCAATGGGCTGCCAGACAGGATTCTATCTTGTTGTAAAGGGCGTAGATTCAAAGAAGACATTCGAGGTTGTTAAAAAAGTATTTAAACAGACAGTAGACCACGAAGGCGACGTCTTCGGAAAAAGCGCCATCGAATGCGGTCATTACGAAAACCTGGACATTGCCCTTGCCAAAAAGGAGTGCCAGCGTTACCTAGACGTCCTCAACTCATGGACAAATATGGAATTCACATATCCATCGTAGAAAGCTCGTTGTAACTAGTAAGAGTATAAATAGCTGGTAGGCAGCAAAACACTATAAATAGCCTGTAGGTATCAAGCTCTTAGTGTTTCCGAAGGAGACATTTAGTCGACGAAGGAAATATCTAAGGCTTGAGACCGTAACTGGCGAGAGAAAACCTAGGAGGTAGAAAATGAAGTTAGGTATTATTGGTGCAATGCAGATAGAGATTGAGAATCTTAAGCCTTCAATTGAGAAGCCAAGATTCGAGACCATCAGCGGCGTTGATTTCATTTCAGGCGAAATCAATGGCGTAGAGGTAGTAGCAGCCGTTTCAGGAATTGGTAAAGTCTTCGCTGCAATCTGCACAGAGATTATGATTTTACATTTTGGAGTAGACCATGTGATTAATATTGGCGTGGCCGGCTCTCTTGTAAAGGACCTTAAGGTTCTTGATGTAGCTGTTGCAGATTCTGCAGTTCAGCACGATATGAACACAACAGCCCTTGGAGACCCAGCAGGTCTTGTTTCAGGAATTAACATTGTTAATTTCCCAGCTGATGAGAAGCTTAAAAAGGCAGTTTGTGAGGTACTTGATGCAAAGGGAATCTATCATCAGACAGGTGTAATTGCATCAGGAGATTTGTTTGTAGACACTGATAAGCAGCGTCAGAATATCCGCATGAAATTCGACGCAATTGCTGCTGATATGGAGGGCGGAAGCATCGCTCACACATGCTATGTCAATAATGTTCCATTTACACTTATCCGCTCTATTTCTGATGCAGATGGTAGTGCAATGGACTACAATACCTTTGCTGGTAAGGCCGCAGAGCAGTCAATTAGCATTGTTTTAGATGTCATTGCAAAGTTAAAATAATAACAATCTGACACCAAATCGCAAAATTTGACCCTTATTAGGTAAAGAATACACTCTACAAAATACACAAAAAAATAGATAATATATCACAGTTAGATAAAAATTTAACAAATTATCAAAATAGGATGTACAATGTACATCCTATTGTTGTATAATGTCAATTGTCTTTTAGGAAATTCTAAAGTATTTAAAGGAGATGTAAAATGAATCACACACAGATTACTGACGAGTACTTAGAGAAAATGGACGCTTACTGGCGTGCAACTAACTATCTCGCAGCAGCACAGTTGTATCTTCTTGACAATCCACTCCTTCGTGAGCCACTCACAAGAGAGCAGGTTAAGAAGAAAATCGTAGGACATTGGGGAACAGTACCAGGACAGAACTTTATTTATGTACACCTCAATCGTGTAATTAATAAATATGACCAGGATATGATCCTTATTTCTGGTCCAGGTCACGGCGGAAACTTCTTCGTGGCTAACACATATCTTGAAGGCTCTTACAGTGAGGTATATCCAAACGTAAGCCGTGATATCGACGGTATGCAGAAGCTTTGCAAGCAGTTCTCATTCCCAGGCGGTATCTCAAGCCACGTTGCTCCAGAGAACCCAGGTTCAATCCATGAGGGTGGTGAGCTTGGATATTCTATCGCTCACTCATTTGGTGCAGTATTCGATAACCCAGAGCTCATTGCAGCCTGCGTTGTTGGTGATGGTGAGGCTGAGACAGGCCCACTTGCTACATCATGGCAGTCAAACAAATTCTTAAATCCTATTACAGATGGTGCGGTTCTTCCAATCCTTCACCTTAACGGATTCAAGATTTCAAACCCTACAATCCTTGCTCGTATGTCACACGAAGAGCTTGTAAACTTCTTCACAGGTATGGGCTGGGAGCCACACTTCGTAGAGGGTGATGAC
>JAEEGI010014006.1_pt1 | contig 16924 bp, 14 predicted proteins | sample 8958751 | NCBI WGS metagenome assembly JAEEGI01 (sample SAMN16246545, study PRJNA631951) | gut metagenome | biome: gut microbiome; feature: rumen; material: KS-attached | host: Bos | place: Iran: Karaj | collected 2018-10
AATAAGGTGAAGGCCTCGATAAAATGGGCATTTTTCATGATTCAAACGGGTGAATATGTTTCAAAAGTAAGATTGTTTGTGAAACAGTTTATGACAGATAGCATTCATTTGTAGTAACTGCATGTTCCCCGTCAACGAGGGGTGGGGTGCACTCCGCACCCTCCCCCGTTGGAATCAAATCGATGAGACTAAATACATCAAATAACCACAAACGAAGAAAATGAGAAGACATCTTCAGATATTTGCGATACTGCTGTCCGCCATCCTGCTGTCATCATGCAAAGACAGCAGGAACGAAGCACTGCGATATGCGGGAGATAACCGCAGTGAGTTGGAGAAGGTGCTCGACCGCTATAAGGATGACCCAGAAAAGCTCGCAGCGGCGATGTTCCTGATTGAGAACATGTCCGGCCACTACTCCTACCGCAGCGATAGCATCCACACATATTATAATATCGCGCGCGAGGTATTTAAGTCCGGTTTGAGCCCGAAAGAGCAGAGCGATTCACTGCTCCGTATCTGTGACACCCGTTTCCCTAACCTTGACCACGACACCATCTGCGATGCCGAAGTCATCAAGGCCGACTTCCTCATCCGCAACATCGACCAGGCATTCGAGCAGTGGCAAACCCGCCCATGGGCCAGTCACCTCACCTTTGATGAGTTCTGTGAGTGGCTGCTTCCCTATAAGGCAGTGGAACTGCAGGAGATGGACTGCTGGCGGGATACGCTGTCCACATACTACACATGGGGGCTGAACAATATGGTCCGTGACGACGACACCTATGAGACCACTGTCAATGCCGTCAATACAGTACGCAACGAAATCAACTGGCGAACCCGACCTTTCGGCATCTGGGACCGTAAGGGCTATCCGCTGCTCAGCGACGCGACGATGCAGCATATCACCTTCGGTGCCTGTCTCGACTATGTGACCCTTGCCGTACTCACCTACCGTAGTGTGGGCATCCCTTGTGTCATCGACGAAACTCCTTACTGGGGACGCTACCGTGCAGGCCATAGCTGGTACACCATCCTCAACAACCGAGGTGAGGAACTGACCTCCGAGTGGGATGTGTCATCTTTCCCCGGAACAGCATTCTTCACCGACAAGCGCATCCCGAAGGTGTTCCGTAATACCTATGCCGTCAATCCTGAGCGTCGTGAATACCGTGAGAAGTCCGTCTATAAGCATCCGTTCAAGATTTGCCAGAAGGACATCACCGACAGGTACTTCCGTACTTCCGACCTCGACATTCCTTTGCTTCCTGATATCCATGTAGCGGAGCCATACGTATATATAGCTACCTTCACTGCCATCGGTTCCGACTGGAGCGTGGTGGACTATGGCACCATAAAGGGCGGTAAGGCCCACTTCAGCAAGATGGGTCGTAACGTTATGTATCTTGCAATGGGATATGATGGCGAACGCCTTCGTCCCGTATCCCTGCCGTTCATCCTGCATACCGACGGCAGCATCGATTATATAGAGTGCAACCCGAAGAAGACACGCAGTGTAGATATCCGCCGCAAGTACTACCAGTCAAACAACGTGGCGAAGATGCGCAAGCGTCTGCTCCACGGAGTGATACAGGCTGCTAACCGTACCGACTTCGCTGATGCCGATACCATCTATAGCATAGAAGACCTGAATCTGCCCGACAAACTCCCAATCCATTCAGACAAGCAATACCGCTATTGGCGTTATCTCTCACCCAACGGCAGCTATGGCAGCATTGCCGAACTGGCATTCTTCACCGCTGACAGCACGGAGGTGAACGGAAAGCCGATAGGCAGTACGGATGACCAGGATGCTATCCACCGGGCTTTCGACCATGACTGGCTGAGTAACTTCGAGACAGGTGCGGCCGATGGCAACTGGGTAGGGATGGATATGGGCAGACCTACAGCAATCCGTTTTGTGCGGATAGTGCCAAGAGGTGATGACAATGACATCCACCCAGGCGACACCTACCTGCTGCGCTATTGGAACGAAAACCACGAATGGACTTCATGCGGTATGCAGACCGCCATAGGCAATACCCTCCACTACGACAATATCCCTGAGGAAGCCTTGATGTGGGTGAGCGACCTCACCCGAGGCATGGATGAACGTGCCTTCCTAATAGATAAGGACGGGAATGTGGTGTGGTGGTGATGATAATTTATAATTAATAATGTATAGTTTACAATAACCATTAATACAAAAACAAAAAGACAATGAAAAGATTTAACAAAACAAATGGAATGTATGCACTGCTGGTGGCAGTAGCTGCATTGATTGGTGTTACTATTTATGGTTCATGCTCGGCAGATGAAGATTATGGTGATTATTCATCTCGGGACGAGTTATTCACTTTGGCTGATGGTATAATGGGAAGAGGTGTGGAAGGAGTGATATACGAATGGTATGAGATAGACTCTGGAAATGCTGTAACATCTCAATCTATATATTTCGGTACCCATTGCTTTGAGATAGAAGCCAATATATCATGGCGCGAGAATAAAATTGATGCAAATCTATCACCCGTGTCATGTTCACTTGCCATCAAAAACAATGATTTTATATCCTTTAACAATGAGAATATTAGTCCCTTACCTCGTTATGTGTTATCATATCAAAAAACAGGAGACATCAAGTCATTGAATCCAACTTATAGTGAACTTACTGTTGAAGAGCATGTAACATGTTATCAAATTCAATATGATCCCCAAGGTCATGAAGTAGGCAGGGAGCAAGTAGGAGTTCAGCAAGGCATGTCGTTCAGGGTAGATATCACAAATTATGTCACCTACCGCGTTCTCTGCGACTAGACTGATAATTAAACACAACCTCAATATATACTTTATTGATTATGAAGCGAATCCTTTTTTTGACCCTTTTCGGGATATTGGCAATTGTACATGCTAAGAGCAATACAAAACTATCGTATCTGTATTCGAACACGAATGAAATTGAAGTGGCAAGGATAAGGTATGATAAGGATGCGACATGTGTGACTTTCAAGACTACCCGACAAGTGGGGCCTACATTTAAAATCGGTCATGGCATCTATATTGTAGGAGATGATGGGATACGTCATCATGCCATTGGAGCGGAAGAAATCAAACTTGATTCTCTATACGTGCTCTATAAAGGACAGCGGCTGGAATTTTCTGTTCGCTTCTTACCGGTGCCCGAGTCGAACCTTACCCTTGACATCATTTGCCCTGGTTCGTTTGGTGTTTATGGCCTGCACGATTCAAACGTAAAGTTGAACATTCCAAAGGCAGTTGGAAAGGCGGATAATGAAGAGACGGATTTTCAGCATATTAAGATGCAGGATACGGAGATAGAGGGAATTATTCACTTTTCCGACGGAAATATCCTTACTCAGGTATATTGTAATTCGGAGGCTCCTAGTTCGTATTTAAGAGAAGAATCAACAAAATACAGCTCGATTGATGCATCAGGACATTTTAGCGCTAAATTCAAGATGTATACCCCTCAGATGATCCAGCTCCGTGATGCTCGTCTAATGAATACCAACTTCTCTACAGGATTCATCTATGTCCGGCCAGGGGACAGGATTTCGGTAGAGATGAATGGCATCCGCGAGGGTAAAGGCATTGCTTACACCAATCATTCCGGCAGGGAAGCATATAACAGATTGGCCAATTGTCCGTGGATTCCCATAACAGCCCTTGACCGCCAGAAATACATTGGAAATATGACTGCCGGCTTTGTCGACTATAGTTACGAACAGCATTATGAAATGCTGATGGCGGATTACAAAAAGGCTATGGAATATGCGGACTATGTTTGCTGGCACTACTGTCTGTCTCCTTATGAGACCTTGCTATATTTGAACAGCGTCAAATCCTATTATTTCAATCTGCTGGCAGGTACAGATGTCTATATTAAGGACCGATACCAAGATACAAATGACGAAGAGGAGAGGCTCCGTTACAAGGTCATGCTTGACAAGGCCGATTATAGCTATCTAAAGCTCTTGGTAGAGCCAAACGATGTCTCTTTGTTGTATTGTGACATTAGTCCTTTCGGCTTTTCATACCAGTTATACCCTATTGAGAACTGCTTCGGTAAAGTCCCAGAGAATACTCCTAATCGCTGGCGAAAGATTATTGAACTCCAGCAGGAAGAACTGAACAGGATCACTGGATGGACAGGCAGGACGTTCTTCATGGAGATGCTGATAGCAAAAGAGGTGCACAAATTGTTCCAGCACCATATAAGTGAAGCGGATCTGGCTGACGTAAAAGCAATGCTTTCTCATCCTTACTGCAAACAATATGTAGACATCGCCTATGAAGAGTATAAGCAAAGTCATTGATAGCAACAATTGTGAACAGTGAATAAACAGGAAAGATGTTCCTAATACTCACCCTCCTACTTTTCTCCACCTGCCTACCACCCATCCAGGGATTGACGGATGATGTGCTGATGCCGAAGTGGTATGGAGTGGTGATGATGGGAATGGTGACAGCTACTATACACCTTACCCTCCCCAAGCGGGAGGATAAGGTGTATAGAGGTAGGTACATGGGGAGTAGCTTGCAGATAGCGGTGATGCTGGTACTGACGTATCATCTGGTGTATGCATTGGTAGCGGATGTTATCATGACGGGAAGTGCTGTCATCAAGGGGGTGTTCGATAACCCTACGGGATTTGCATTACATACATGTGTGCTGGTGGCGATGATAAAGCAGACCCACCCCCAGCCCCTCCCTGTAAGTGAGGGGAGTTGTTTCCGTCTGATGTTAACACGCTATGGCAAAGGGGGGATATGGGTGCTGACAATATCATCGGCAGCGATGGTTTTCCTCTCAGGATGTAGGACGGGGATGATATGCATGGCTGGCACCATTCTCCTGATGATTTACCAGGAAGCAAAGCGATGGGTTAAGACAGATACGTTGCGGTTATGGGGAAGGATTGTTGGTGTGGGATTTCTATTGGTTGTCATGCTATATGTCTTCTCTGTGAAGCAGGAATCGACAGGTGGCAGGCGGTTCATCCTCGAACGTACATGGGAGTTGATTGAGAATCATCCGCTAACAGGATACGGATGGCATGGATTTGAACGTGAATATATGCCACACCAAGCGCAATACTTCCAACAACATCCTGACAGCCCTGCGGCATGGTATGCTGATGAGATCAGTCATCCGCTCAATGAATTCCTGTACCTGTGGGTGGACTTCGGTATCATTGCTCCGTTATTGTTGTTGCTGTTGTTTGCTGTGCCTTATTATTTCTCCCTTCAGGGGCACAGAAGCCCCCTTCAACTCCCCCTAAAGGGTGAGAGTACTGGACACAGAGGGGCATTGTTGATGCCAGTGATGGTGGTACTGTTGTTCTCACTGACCAGTTATCCATTCCTGTATCCTCTGCCATTGGTGGTGATGGTACTGACATATATGGTGATGTTAAGAAAACCTATAAGCAGACTGAAGCAACGATACAGGAAAACGGTGACGGTGACATCAATAGGAATATGCATCGCAGGACTGACACTGACAATATGGGAAATGACCTGCGAACATGAGTGGGCAAAGCTCAACCGAGCCGTGGAGCGACATTATACGGCAGCAGTGATAGATCGCTATGACAAGCTGTCCAGTCACTACAGCAGCAATGCCCGGTTCCTCTACTCGTATATGGTTGCCCAATACAAGGTGAGCCGACTGGATGAAGCGACCAATACCTATCATCAGCTGCGGCAGTATGCCGATACCTATGACATGGAACTCCTGGCTGGGGATACATATCGCCACAAACAACGATATGCCGAAGCTCTACAACACTATGAGACAGCCATGTGGATGTGCCCTGTGCGGTTCGCACCCCTCGAAGGGATGATGCAGACATATAGAGACAGTGGTGATCTCCTTCGTGCCGACTCCATTGCACAGGTCATCCTCGCCAAACCAGTGAAGGTGCCATCACCACAGGTGGAAGAGATAAAGAGGAAAGCGAGAGATAAAATAGGAAGTAGGAACATGATATATAAATAGGGGTGTGATGTAATAATTGATGTATTATTTTTTGCGGTATTGGATAATGGCTCTGCAGGTATTTGCAGGGCTGTTTTTCTTTCTGCTGCACAGCATATTTGGCTGATGGTGTAAAAAGTGGTGTAAACATATTATAAATAAGGTATGGTCGTATAAAAAGAATGTTGTAATTTTGCAGCCGCAAAACAATTTATTATAACTGAACGTATGAAAAGATTTAACAAAACAAAAAGTATGTATGCATTGCTGATAGCAGTAGCTGCAATGATTGGTATCACGATTAATGGATCATGCTCCGCAGATGAGGATTTCTGGGGATTTGATGAGGAATACACATCAACAGAGAACACACGGTCTGAAGTAAAGGAAGCGTCAGGATATCTTAAACTATCTACGTACGATTTTACTAAATGGACCTACGAGGATCATGTGATTATACAAGAAGCCCTAACTCGTATGAGATCAAGTAAGGCATTAATACATAAAGGGGCTAAAATAATTGTTAAGAAAGATGCAAAAGCCAGTAACTTAAACATGGCAGAGGAATTATTTACTTTTATCAAAGATGCCAGTGGAGATGGTTATGATGTGATGAGGGAGAACAATGCTGGTCAATCAAATAAAAAGAAAAATATTTCTCGTAGAAAAACTCGAGACCCAGAGTTCTTCGGTTCCCACAATTGCACACAGCAAGACTATTTCGGACATGCCATAGCACATTGTTTAAATTTAGATATAGACTCTGTGAATAATATAATAAAAACGAATGTATATTTCTCTTATCCCGAAGTAGAATTGCCTGGGGGAATAATACCACTGGCATTTAATGAGTTTAATAATATTAAGGGTTTTGTGCAACAGGGAGAGTTCTTCCCTACTGGTACCCAACTACCGTGTCCGATACCTGGTATAGTATTTACCCCAGGCGAAGCGTTAAATGGGGAGTTGGTATATTTTGATGGAATCTTCTTTGATCTTATCGGCTATAGTGCCCTAAAGAATAAATTACGGTTATATCCTCTGTCCGATAGATTTTGTTTCCCCCCAGCTTTGGTGGATTCTACTCATTTTGCATACTTTAAGTAAGAGCTAAAAGATTAACGACTTTAAACCTATCTGCTGGTTTGGTGTCGAAATAGCATCACAAATCATTATACTCCTTAATATGAAACGTATTCTTTTTCTTTTATCACTTTTACAGACAACCCTCATGGCATCTGCCTATGACATCAAAGTTGATGGACTGTGCTACAACTTCACATCCGACTCCACCGTAGCTGTCACCTATATCGACCTTAGCAATAGCTTTAAGAACGAAGAGTATAAGGGCGATATGGCCATTCCCGCTTCCATCGACTACGAGGGCAGGAAGTATGCCGTCACATCCATCGGTAAATATGCCTTCATCCGCTGCCCATCCCTGAAGTCGGTCAAGCTTCCATCCTCCATCGTTACGATTGAAGATGGAGCTTTCAGTAACTGTCCTACGCTCGAATCGATAGAGATTCCTGAAGGAGTAAAGGAGGTGGGAGAAGCATTTGTTGTTTGTAAAAACCTGAAATCAATCGTCCTTCCTTCGTCCATTACCAAAATGCACCTTTTCATCATTTGGTGTAGTGATAGAATGGAGAAAATTGTCTGCAATGCCATTACACCACCAAGCATTACTATTGGCGACTGGACGGAGTCAGTCGTAGAGAACTTATCAGACGAATCTTTCTTCCGCCAGTGCGCATTAAGAGTTCCGAAGGAGTCGGTCGAGGCATACAAGGCAGCATACGGGTGGAATAAGTTCTGTGATATCGGCTCATATTCACCAGATGAGGTTTTCAAGCCAGTTGAACCTAAATCCACACTGCCTACACCGACATTGGACCCTCGGGCAGTAGAAAAAGATATGTCGGAATTCCTTAAACTGTCTTCGTATGACCCGTTCAAATGGACACAAGACGATCATTTTATTATGCAAAGAGCCTTAACTCGTATAAGAAAAGTATCAAAAACAGAAGGCACAAAGACAATCATTGACAAAGGAGCAAAAGCCAGCGACTTAAACATGGCGGAGGAATTGTTTAATTTCATCAAGGATGCTGCCAGTGAAGATGGTTATTCTGTTCCAGAGGGAAGTAAATAGAAAGATGGATTTTGAGTAAAAAGCCAGAGCGATTAAGTAAGCGCAGAATCAAAGTCTTAGAAATATAAATAATAAAAGAAGAAAATGAATAATAATAACAGATTCAAAGGCATGTATGCACTGCTGGTGGCAGTTGCTGCAATGATTGGTGTTACTATTTATGGCTCATGTTCTGCTGATGAGGACTTCTGGGGATTTGATGACGAATACACATCAACAGAGAACACACGGTCTGAAGTAAAGGATATGTCAGGATATCTTAAACTATCCACGTATGACCCATTTAAATGGACATACGAGGATAATGTGATTGTACAAAAAGCCCTCAATCGTATGACGTTAAAACATGAAGGCACAAAGGTTATCGTTAAAGACAAGAATGGCAGTGACTTAAACATGTCAGAAGAATTGTATAATCTTATCAAGGATGGTTTTGGAGATGGTTATGAAGTGATGCAGGAGAACCATTCTGGACAATCGAATAAAAAGAAAAATATTTCACGCAGAAAAACTCGGGATCCAGAGAACTTCAACTACCACAATTGTACAAGGAAGGATTATGTTGGACATGCCATAGCACTTAATGTTTCTCAGAATATAGACTCTGTGAACAATAGAATACAAAGGGAGGTGTGGTCATCTTATCCAAATGAAGAATTGCCTTGTGCATCAATAACATGCATTGTATTTGTTTAAGAATTATGTACGACAGAATACTTACTTTTCCTCAGGTGCCACACCGCCATATCCAATACCTGGTATAATACTTACCCCAGGCCAAGCATTAAATGGGGATTGTGTATATTTAAGTGGAGGAAACTATTATCTTTTTGGCTATAATGCCGAAAAGAAACAATGGTGGTACCATACCGTCACAAATGAATGTGCTAATAGTCCCTGTGAAGTAACAGAGAGTAAATACGCATACTATAAATAGGGATGAAAGCCAAATGGCTCTAAACTATTTTACAATTCTGCCGTCGTAATTGTATTACAATCATTATACCTAGAATATATGAAACGATTTCTTTTTCTTATGTCACTGTTCCAGATGACACTCATGGCTTCTGCATACGACATCAACGTGGATGGTATTCGCTACAACTTTACATCCGACTCCACCGTGGAAGTTACTTATATCAAACTTGGTCCAATGGGTTCACCTTTTGTGAACGAAGAATACATGGGCGATATGGTCATTCCCGCTTCCATCAACTACGAGGATAAGAAGTATGCCGTCACATCCATCAGTGAATATGCCTTCATCCGCTGCCCATCTCTAAAGTCGGTCAAGCTCCCTTCTTCCATCGTCACTATCGGAAATAGTGCATTCAGTAATTGTCCTGCGCTCGAATCGATAGAGATTCCTGAGGGTGTAAAGGAGGTGGGAGAGTCATTTGTTGATTGCAAAAACCTGAAATCAATTGTTCTTCCTTCGTCCATTACCAAAATGCATCTATTTATCATTAGAACTAGCGATAGAGTAGAGAAAATTGTCTGCAATGCCGTTACGCCGCCAACCATTACTATTGGTGACTGGGCGGAGTCAGTAGTAAAGGACACACCTGATGAATACATCTTTCACCAGTGTGCATTACGAGTTCCAAAGGAGTCGGTAGAAGCATACAAGGCAACATACGGATGGAATAAGTTCTGTGATATCGGCCCATATTCACCAGATGAGGTTTTCAAACCAGTTGAACCAAAATCCACACTACCCGCACCGACACTGGACCCTCGTGCAGTAGAAAAGGACATGTCCGAATTTCTTAAGCTATCTTCGTATGACCCGTTCAAATGGACACAAGACGATCATTTTATTATGCAAAGAGCCCTCAATCGTATGACGTTAAAACATGAAGGCACAAAGGTTACCGTTCAAGACACGAAAGCCAGCGACTTAAACATGTCAGAGGAATTGTTTAACCTTATCAAAGACGGTTTTGAAGATGGTTATTCTGTGCCAGAGGCAAGTGAATAGAAAAATGGCTTTTGAGTAAATAGCAGTAACAAGAAAAAGAGTCTGTTGGAAATATACTAATTGTCATGCAACGAATCACACGGATAATCGTGTTAATTGTTATATCTGGGGGTATTTGGTTTACCTCCAGATATTTCTACGATGAGATAAATGACAGCAAATTGTATTTCGTTCTTGTGATGTCGTTGCTATTTTTTTTATGTTGCAGTCTATTTCCTAAAGGATTTCTCTCCCTTCGTCAGGGAATGTGTTCTCAATGGTTCGGAACAGGTGTATCCCTCATGGGATTGGCATTGTCTGTGCATGGAATACTTCAATATGCTAACATTATTCCTTCACATACGATCTTTGCGATAACGGGTCCATTTGAAAATCCGGCAGGCTATGCAGCGGTTCAATGTTCCTGCTTGCAGTTTTCGCTATACCTCAGTTTGCACAATAAAGTATCATGGCCGATAAGAATTCTGGCTATCATCTCTTCCTTATTGATAATCATGTCTATTGTGCTGTCTGGTTCGAGATGTGGATTTTTGGCGGCATTGGTTGCTTTAGCTGTGATACTTGCATTAGAAACAAAGATGATACAGTATCTCAAAAAACATAGGATAATCCTATTTGTGATTGCTTTGGTTTTCATTGCTGGAGTATTCCTGCTATATAAGATGAAACCTGCTTCTGCTGACGGTCGTTTGTTGGTATGGCAAGTATGTTGGGAGATGATAAAGGATAAACCCATTACAGGTTTTGGCATCAATGGTTTCCATGCCAACTATATGGATTATCAAGCTGCTTACATGGCGGCACATTCCGATTCTCCTTATAGGATGCTTGCCGACAATATCACACATCCATTCAACGAGTACATACTTCTCACAGTCCAGTTCGGTATTATTGGCTTGGCAATGGCTTTGGCGGTTTTGGTCTTTCTTATTAAAAACCTGTGGAAGCAAAACGGTCCGTTCCGTTCTGTCGGGATAGCAATGATAGGGGCAAGTGTTGTTATGTGTATGTTCTCATATCCTTATCATTATGCGGTTATATGGTTCATGACACTTCTCTTGGCTATTGAAGCAATACCTGACAGATATATGGTTCCAGGAAAGGCGATACGCTATGCTTTAGTGTGCGTTTCGTTTATATCATTGATTGGGACAGGCTGCATGCTATACCATCATTTGAAGTGGGCAGAGATGTCAAGACGCTGCATTGCAGGGCAGACAGAGCGGATGTTACCGCATTACGAGAAGATGATGCCATGGATGGATTGGAATCCGTTGTTTTTGTATAATTATGCCGCAGAATTGAACTACGTTGAAAGATATAAAGAAAGCTTGGCATTAACTAAGGAGTGTATGAAGGTATATAACGACTATGATGTCCAGATATTGTTAGGCGACAATCTGGAACATATCGGTCAGAGTAAGCAGGCAATCACCGCATATCGTCATGCATCGGATATGATACCAAGCCGGTTCATCCCTTTGGAATCGATGATGGACTTGTATCAGCAAACTGGCGACACCATAAATGCCAGACTGATAGCAGATGAAATCCTCGTCAAACCAGTGAAAGTGCCATCACCACAGGTGGAGGAGATCAAGAGAAAAGCGAAGGAGACAAAGGAAAATGCAAGGACAATGTAAGAATTAAAAAATGTAAAAATGAAAAGTGAAAATTATGAGTCCTTAAAAAATAGCATAGTTTTGGATGCGTGAAAGATTTTGAGAGGTTTCTTGCACTCAAGAATGCAGATTTATTTGTATTCTTTTCGCTTAATCGAAATTTTCCATTATCTTTGAGATAAATGTCTCGAAGATAGGCTGCATCTCGAAAATACAAAGAAAAAATGATATTTCTTTGGTATTTTACTCGATTTGCACTATCTTTGCACCTCGAAATATAGTAGATAGAGCGACAGCTTTCTGTACTACTCACGAAATCGCCAATAGAATGAGACACGGGAAGACTGCTGTTAGCTCACACTCAAGTATGGGTGTGGGCTTTAGCGGTATCCATCTGTGTCGAGGTGTTTGGCGATACCTGTGAGTAGATGTTCTTGCCGCTATTGTCCCGCATCCTTTTTATAGTCTACTATATTTATTCACCATTAAAGATATACAATATGAGTAACGAAGAAGAATCTTTGTTGGCTCTCCTTTGGGAGAGCCTAAGTAATGGACAACGTAGTAATGCGCCGATAGTTGTCAATATCAACAGTTTCAATGCCCCTGTCGGTCAGCACAACGACCATGTGGATACTGTAAATTTCTCGATGGATAAGGACGGAATTATCAGTTTCGAACCCGTTCGGGGGACTGGTAAAAGCATTATGCCGCCCGAAGTGATGGCCAAAGCATCGGAACAGACGATGGAAGAAGGTTATTGGTGGGCGAGTACTGCGTGGGCAGTGGTCTATCGCATCTACCAGATGAAAGGCTTCACGGGTAGCATACGCCAATTTGTGCGTGATGTGAAGGAATGGCCTTGGCAGAAAGCCCTGGCGTTTCCATGTACCTACGACAGCATCCAGAAACCCATTGTCAGCGGGAAACTCTCGGGCAGCATCGACAAATGGAAAGAGGACGGTGCATCTGAACAGATGCAAAGACTGGCTCACAGGCTCCTTGACCTTCTAAACTGACTTCTGAATGTTCTGAAAAACAATCTAATCATTCTAATAATGATTCTAAGGCTCCGACATTTTTTGCCGGAGTTTTTATTTATCCTTACCTTTGCAGCGGGTTTAAACAGACCCTCTCCTGTCCCCCTTGAAAGGGGATGATAACTTCTAAAAAACAAACAAAGGTATGAAAACAAGTGAGCGAGTATTGGAGGAAGTATTGACGATACGGGCACGTCTGAGAAGCCGTATCATAAACGACCTCATCGAAAGGAACGAAGAAGTGAGTGAACATGACATCGGGCTTATCAGGCAGATGACGACCGACCTTGCCGTCGTGTTTGTCACAGTCCTGGCTCATGTCTCCCGCGGATGGAATGCACAGGACTGGAACGATTTCTGGCTGAGGATGTCACGTAGGATCTTCCGGCCATGAACACCGAATCCATCTCTCTCATTCGGGAGGAACTGGCACTGGCCGGTTTCTCCTGCGAGGATGAACAGCGGCTGAAGAAGCTGGAAGCACGGCGCATCCGCTCGGATACGCAACTGCCGGAGGTGGAGTTCCTCTTCAGGCTTCAGAACCGGCCCTGTTTCGCCCGTGGCGAACTGGTTGGGCTCTCGGGCAAGGCCAAGAGCGGCAAGACCTTCGTCTGCAGCATCCTGATGTCGCTCTGTTTCCGCAACGAAGTGCTCTCCGTCGAACGGATCGATGCCAAACCGTTGCACGTACTGTGGTATGATACTGAACAAAGTGAGGAGTCGACGCAAGACATCCTGCGACACCGAATCATGCCCATGACAGGGATTCAGACGGCTGACGGAAATGTATTCGAAGAGTACTTGCATGTGTTCAATGTCCGTGGCGAAGCCTGGGCAGACCGTCTGCCGATGCTTGAGACAGCCGTCCGCTACTACCGCCCCGACCTGGTGGTGCTCGACGGTATCCGCGACCTGGTGGCCGACATCAATGACGGTGTCGTGGCGCAGGACGTGGTGGAGCGGCTTATGCACTTGGCTTCCGAGTGTCATTGCTGCATGGTGTGTGTGCTCCATCAGAACAAATCGTACGAAGACCGTAACCTGCGCGGTTGGATCGGTACCGAACTCAAGAACAAGGCCTTTGAGGTGTACGAGTGTGCCAAGTCGTCGGAGCGTATCTTCACGTGGAGCCAGACCGATACGCGCAAGTATGACATTCCGGAGGGTATCAGCTTCTCCGTAGATGAGCAGGGCATCCCTTACCGCTGTACGGAACGGCAGCTGATCGAGGCACAGTTCAAGGCACAGCGTAAGATGGCCGATAAGCTGGAGAAGAAGGGACGCAGTAACAAGCCGTATAACGACCTCAATCCCAGATATGCGCATAAGGAGGGCCGTAGGCATGTATTCAACGTAAAGCAGCTCTTCAGCGACATCATGCCGTCTGGGCAGATCTATAAGGAAGACGACCTCAAGACAGAGATCTATGCCAAGACCTATGCCGTCAAGGACAAGATTCACGATGAGATACTGCGCAAGGCCGTCAGCGAAAAGGTCATCCTCCAGTCATACGATTCCTTCGGCCATCGCATCTATGTGTTGCCTGTACCGGCATCCCAAGAGCCGGAGCTGCCGCTCTGACCTGCCTTCGGTGAAGCCTCTCCGACCCCCACATACTACCTTCTCTCTCGTAGAGAGAAGTACGTATGGGGTCAGAGCTTCACCTACGGCAACCATAACGATAACGGCAACCATAACGATAACGATAACCATAACCATAACCATAACCATAACGATAACAGCAACCATAACGATAACGATAACCATAACGATATGATATACGATACAGTTACGATTCAACGGTTACGTGCCCTGCCGGTTTTCTCGGTTGCGTCACACCTGGGCATGACTCTCTACGGCACAGGCCAGACCTGTCGCCGTTGCCTCTGTCCGTTGCACGACGACCACCACCCGTCGCTCCATCTGAATGCTCCGCGCAACATCTTCAAGTGTTTCAGCTGCGGCAAGGGCGGTGATGTCATCAGCCTTGTCATGCAGGTACGCAGCCTCTCGTTCCCCGATGCCTGCGAGTGGTTGGTGAAGGAATTCTGTGTGTCTGTCACTCCTTCGGAAGGCAGTGGTAAGAGGTGTGCGGTTAGCGTATACCCCCAACAGTCCACTTGTGGTGAGCCCGTCGAACCCACTTGTGGTGAGCCTGCTTGCCCTGAGCCTGCCGAAAGTGCCGGATGGGTCGAATCCACTTGTGGTGAGCCGGTCGAATCCACTTGTGGTGAGCCAGCTTGCCCTGAGCCTGCCGAACGTGTCGAATCCACTCTCAACGTCCAACTTGTCACGAAGTCCATGTCGGTAAAATCTGAGTTCTGCAAGTCTGTGGTCTCCTGCGGCTATCTCACGGAGCAGCAGCTTCAGCATGCGGTACAGCGTTACCGTCTCGGAATGAGCCGTGACGGCGGAGTGGTGTTCTGGCAGATCGACGAGCGTCAGCAGGTACGTACGGGTAAGGTGATGTACTACCTGCCTGATTGCCATCGCATCAAGACACGGAACCCTACATGGGTGCATACCCTCCTTAAGAACTCTCTCCCTAAAGGCTTCACGCTCCATCGCTGCCTCTTCGGTCAGCATCTGTTAATGTCTGATGGAAGAGGTGAGAGGTCTGATGGAAGAAGCATGAACCGTGAACAGGTAATCTGTATCGTGGAATCCGAGAAGACCGCCGTCATCTGCAGTGAGCATTTCCCCGACTGTATATGGATGGCATCGGGTGGACTCGGTGAAGTACAGCCCGATAAGTTCCATCCCCTAAGAGGCAGGAATGTCGTGATGTTCCCTGACACCGACCCCGATGGCATTGCCTTCCGTCGGTGGAGCGAAGCGGCCGACCTCGTGATGCACCAGCTCTTCTGGGAGGACTCACCTCCCATCCGTGTATCTCCCCTGCTCGAGCAGCATGCCACAGCGGAGCAGAAACAACGAAAGATAGACCTCATCGATTTCCTGTTTGAGGGGCATACAGACTCTTCATAATTTATGTCACACAGAACGCACGGATGACACAGAAATAAAAAAACTCTCTCGTGGTTCAGATGCTGTTCGCATCTTCTTGGATAGCATCATTGTCTGTGATTACAAGCGAGCTTGACTCACTCCTATGATGCTTATCCAAAGCTTTCAGCTACGAACCGCTCGCAGAGAAAAAACAAACAGGAATCGGTTTACGGTTTGCCGTTTAGGATGAAGCCTGCAAACCCATCGAATTCAGCCTGAATTCAAGGCGTTTGGAGCCTCCAAACTCTGCGAAGGAAGGCTATTCTTGATGATGAAGATAAAAAAGCTTTCCTGATGACAAGCATCCTTTGGTTGCTTTGCAGTGTTCGCATGATTTGTTCATCTGTAAGCACGCTTCCCATGACCATTTTATGCAAAAATGCGATTAAGTGAGCACAGAGTCAAGCTTGCTTGAACTATGCCGAGCGTGAGCATTTTATGCAAACCCTACCCCCTTGCAGGGAATGTCATCAGGAAGGAGAAAAATATAAAAAGTCACTAAAGTCTTAGGTCTCAAGCCCTTTTTCTCTTTTGACAGTTTGTAATCGTTTTTCTCCTTGGGAAGGTTGAGCCATCAGTATGATGGTAGGGATGTGGGGAGGTGAGGACATGGAAAGCTTGGTTTCGAAAGGACTCACAACACACAGACCGAAAGCCGACATAGGAGGAGTCAACCTGAGCAAGGCTTTTTTATTCACTAAAAGAATCTGAAGCTTATGTGGAATATGTGTGCTGATTATGAACCAACAAAAACAATGAAACAATATGAAAGCAATGTATAAATCCGAACTGGCAGCACTCGCAGGTGTGTCTTCCCGCACCTTCCAACGCTATCTCGCAACCCGTCGTTCTGTCCTCGACGCAATGGGAGTCAGTCCCAGAACGCGCAAACTGCCCCCACAGGCCGTCCGCTATATCAGCGAGGATTATTGCATCGATGTATAGGGTGAGGGAATGAAGTTTTTTTATTAATCTAAAAACTATTTTCTGGGAGACGGACAGAGACGGCCAACGTCATTCCAAAATGTCGTAACTTTGCAGTGAAGTTAAGACAATGTCTTTCACATAGCAAATTTTGCTCTGTGATGAGCTTTGCTCAAGAACTTCACTGCGAATATC
>JAEEGI010014007.1_pt1 | contig 16924 bp, 15 predicted proteins | sample 8958751 | NCBI WGS metagenome assembly JAEEGI01 (sample SAMN16246545, study PRJNA631951) | gut metagenome | biome: gut microbiome; feature: rumen; material: KS-attached | host: Bos | place: Iran: Karaj | collected 2018-10
CTACTGCGTTCAGCGCGCCGCAGGTCCCCTCCAGGCAGCAGCCGCAGCCGCCGGCCAGGCCGAATCCGGCCTTGATCATCTCCGGGGTAAGTCCCATGTCGGGGAAGGTCAGGTAAAGTCCGTTGAGCACGCTCTGCATGCAGTTTCCGTAAAGTGACTCTGTCCTGTGGGCCTCATCGTAGGCCTTCTGTACCAGAGCGTCTTTTTCTTCCTGAGGAAGAGCACAGTAATCCTTCATCTTTTGCCTCCTTGATGTCCTTCCTGGTCTCAGGTACTTAGCAGATGGTCTTGCCGCCGTCAGCAACGAAGTTGCAGCCGTTTACGAAGCTGGCCTCGTCGGAGCAGAGGAAGGCCACACAGTTGGCCATCTCCATGGGGCTTGCGGGACGCTCCATGGGTCCGAGGACGATGTTGTCAGTGGGATCGTCGAAGCCGTTGCCCTTGTAGGACTCCATGACTTCTCTGTACATGCCGGTATCAACCCAGCCCGGGGAGATGGAGTTGATCCTTACGCCGTTGACGCCGTTCTCTGCGGCAGCGGTCTTGGTGATCTCGATGATGGCAGCCTTGGATGCGCCGTAGGCCACCTCGAAGGTGTATCCGAACATTCCGGAGCAGGATCCGAAGTTGACGATGGCTCCTTTGCCCTTGGCCTGCATGATGGGAAGTGTGTAGTGCATCATGAGAAGTGTGCCGAAGAAGTTGATGTTCATGATCTTCTTCATGTCCTCATACTTGTATTCCTCGATCCTTGCGGTGGGTCCCTGGATGCCTGCGGTGTTGACCAGAATGTCAACTGTGCCGAAGTGAGCGACTACCTTCTCCACAAGGCCTCTGACCTGCTCTTCATCGGCAAGGTCGCCTGCCAGGCAGAGAACTCTCTCCTTGTCGAGGCCCAGTTTCTCAACTGTCTTCTCGCAAAGCTCTTCTCTGATGTCCAGGAGCGCTACCTTGGCTCCGTTGTCATAGAATTTTTTGACGCAGGCCGATCCGATGCCGCCGGCTGCTCCTGTTATGATCGCCACTCTGTCCTGAAAATCCATATTAATCCTCCTTGAATGTCATCAGTTTCGATTTCGATTATTCCCTGTATATGAAATATACTTTATAGACTGTTACATGGCCGTGGTCTCGTCGAATTCCTTCTTCATGGCCTCGACGAATTCAGGCTGTGTCAGCACGTCTTCAGCTGTCATGACGAAAGCTTCCGCCACCAGCTTCATCTGCTCATAGGCGTAGTCTGTGTCTGCCGCCACGCAGAACTCATTGGTGTGGATGCCCACAGCCGGATCTCCGGTGACGTCCCAGAGCTGGTGGATGGTTGGACAGCAGTAGCTGACGTTTCCGATGTCCGAGGAACCGCCGAAGTCCACATGTCTGATAGGTGTCTCCGGGGCCACCTCTCTCAAGTGAGCCATCGATCTCTCAGAAAGGGTCTCGTTGGTGTGGAGGTCATCGTAGTAACCCTCGAAGTTGGTTATCTTCACCTCACATCCGGTGGCGAGAGCGGCGCCTCTGGCGCAGTTCTTGATCTTTTCTGAGAATCCGTGCACGTACTTGGATGTGTTGGCGCGGATGTAGAAGTCGCAGCTGGCGTAGTCCGGGACCGCATTTCCCACGGTACCGCCGTTGGGGATGATGCCGGAAACTCTGGCGTCGGGGGTCACGTGCTGTCTCAGGGCGTTGATCCCGTTGAAAGTCTCGATCACCGCGTTCAGAGCGTTGACTCCGTCCCAGGGAGCCGTGCCCGTGTGGGCGGACTTTCCGAAGAACTCGAACCTTTGGGAATCCAGGGCGGCCATCATTCCGCTGGGAGCGTGGCATCCGAAAGGATGTCCCATGATGGCGCAGGCCAGATCGTCATAGTAGCCCTGCTCCGCCAGGATGCACTTGGCGCCCATGGTCTCCTCCGCAGGTGAGCCGATGACTCTCACCTCGCCGCCGTACTGGTCCACCGCATCCTTCATGGCGATGGCGGTCAGACAGGCAAGGGTGCCGATCAGGTTGTGACCGCAGGCGTGGCCCAGGCCGCGAAGAGCGTCGTACTCAGCGGGGAATCCGATGACCGGGCCCGGCTTCTCGCCCTTGTAGGATGCGATGAAGGCCGTCTCCAGTCCGCAGACCCCCTTCTCCACCGTGAAACCGTGGTCCTCCAGAAGTCCGGTCAGTCTGGCGAAAGCCTGGAACTCCTGGTTACCCAGTTCGGGGTTCTCGTGGATGAAGTGCGCCGCCTCCCTTATCTCGGGAAATACTGCTTCGATACGTTCTTTAGGACTTTTCATCTGAATGACTCCTTTCGTATGGCGGGTCCTGCCCGCGCAAAAGATCCGTTCCGGACCCTTAAGCTTTACCAAGTACTTCCACGTACATTCCGGCTTTTTCCCGGAACACGCGGCCGATCTCCTCCACTCTCTCGTCCGAGGGCGGTTCGAACTGGATGGGGTCTCCTCCGATGTTGCGCTTCTTGGAAGCGCCCAGTGTGTGATATGGAAGCAGGGTGACTCGCTTAAGCCCGTTCTCCCTGTAGAATTCTGCCGTACGCTCTATGATGCTGTCGGTATCGTTGACGCCGTGGATCAGGGGCATGCGCATCCAGATCTTTTCTCTCAGTTCCGGATCTCCGGCCAGGGTCCTGAGATTCTCCAGGATCGGGCCGTTGTCCACTCCGGTGTACTCTCTGTGAGTCTCCGGGTCTATGGACTTCATGTCGTAGAGCACGTATTCCAGGTTGGGATAGGAGGCCAGTCTCAGCAGGTCCTCAGTCCTGCCCAGTCCCGATGTGTCGAGACATACCTTGATCCCTCTCTCCCCTGCCAGCCTGATGAGCTCCTCGGCGAAGGCCGCCTGAGCCAGAGGCTCTCCGCCGGACACGGTCATGCCGCCTCCGGTATGGTCGTAGAAGGATTCGTCCTGTCCCACCTTGGCCATGACCTCTTCCGGGGTCATCCTCTGAGCAACTGCCTTGAGGGCGTTAGCGGTGCAGTTGTCCGCGCACTTCAGGCAGTGATCGCAGAGCTCCCAGTCGATGACGATCTGACCGTTCTCGTCGGCAGACACCGCCCCTCTGGGGCAGACACCGATGCAGTAGCCGCAGTGGATGCAGCTGTTGGGCATCCTGATGAGCTGCTGGTCAAAGCTGATGAGCTCAGGGTTGTGACACCACTGGCAGTTCAGGGGGCAGCCCTTCAGGAACACAGTGGTCCTGATGCCGGGGCCGTCCTCAGTGCTGAACTTCTGGATGCCGCCTACCAGTGCGGATATGTTGTTTTTTGGGTCGTCTGTATTGTTGTGCATTGGGTTTTTTGTGAAATATATGGTCATTTCTATCCGATAATATTGTATTTCATACCCGCCCCCTTCTCAACTCAAAACTTGTTACAAAACGTTATTTTGTTGCTTAAGAACCTGATTTGTGGTATTGTGTGGATAGCAAAAAAATCGATTTTATTGCCCGGAGGAGAACGACATGCTTCTTGAAAAATCTTCCTACTCAAACGACTTTCCGCTTCAGATCCGTGTCATGCAGGTAAAGGACTATCCTCTTCACTATCACCAGGACATCGAACTGGTCTACGTCCTGGAGGGAGAGGTGCTTCTCAGAAGCGGATACTGCACATACAGCCTCCACGAGGGTGATCTTTTCTGCAACAACGGTCACGAGGTGCACTCCATCAGCTCCGACACCGGAGACAACGTGGTCTGCTCCATCAAGATCTCAAACAGCTTCTTCACCCAGTACTTCCCCAAGCTGTCACATTCAAGCTACAGGACCTACTCCAAGGTACCACATGACGAGAGATACGACACGCTGAGGCGCTTCTACCTCACCATTCTTCATGATTTCCTGAAGAAGAATTTCGATTACAAAAAACAATGCATATATCAGATGAACGAGATGATCAAGTACCTTAACAAGTACTTCAATCTCTTCTCCGTGTCCGATAAGATCGTGGTGGGCTTCGAATCCAGCAACCAGATCACCATAGACCGCATCAGCCGGATCACCGACTACATATACGCAAACTATGCCGACAAGATCACTCTCCAGAATCTGTCCGAATCGGAGCACCTGTCCCCCTTCTACCTGTCCCACCTCATCCACGAGTACACAGGCATGAGTTTCAGGGACTTCCTCTGCTTCGCCAGAGCTGAGCGCTCCGAGATCGCCCTCCTTGAGACCGACAAAAAGATCAGCGCCATCGCCAAGGAATCCGGCTTCTCCACCACCGCCTACTACAAAAAATACTTCGAGCAGTGGTTCGGTCACTCTCCCGAGGAACACCGAGTGCTCTGCCGCCCCGAGATCTCCGGGCCGGATCATCCCGGCAGCATGAAGGACGTGCCCCTCAGCAAGGCCGTCGCCCTCACCGAGAAAATGCTCTCGCTGATCACGTCCCAGGACGTGGCCAGCTCCCATATCTCCAGAGCCAAACTGGACCTGGACATCTCAGGCCAGGGTGAGACCGCAACTTCCCTGAGGCCGGTGTTCACCGTGAACATCACCGATGAAGACTACGAGATGCTGGGGAACTCCATCCCCTCCATTCTCCGGGAACTTCTGGGTGACGCGGAAGCCAAGATCAGCATCCCCGAGAACCGGGTGAGCCAGCAGGGCGGACTGGCAGATCTCCTTAGGGAAAGCGGCTTCAGCATCACCGCATCCCACACACTGCAGCCCCAGAGGGAGCAGGCGCCCCACTACGGCAACGACACCTGCATGGCTCCCATCCACGTTCTCAAAAACTATCTCTTCGGCATGAACGATGAGATCAGGATCCGCTTCAGAGATCAGGGAGACGTGGGCATGATATTCAAGGGTCAGAACGGAAGTCTCACCTCCGGATGCATCCGCAAAACACTGTTTTTCGGCTATCAGTTCCTTTCATTCATGAAGGGCGATCTGCTGTCGCTGGGTCCCAACCACGCGGTCATGAAACTGGAGGGCGAGAGCCCTGCCTACATGGCCCTGGTCATGAACTACGACGAGCGGTCCGAACGCCTCATGGACGTCAGTTCCACAGTCTATCAGGCCTATGACGCCATCTCCGGCTGCATGGACGAACTGGAAGCCAACCTGACATTCCCGGTGCTCCCGGGCACCTACTACGCCGCCAGATACCTGATCAACGACTCCGCGTCCATCTTCGGCCTCATGGGCAAGGTGGGCTTCCCCGAAACAGGCCGCGACGTCTGGGATCCCTTCAGGCGCCTGATGTCCGGAAGCCACAAAAGCGAAACAGGCCTCTACAATTTCAAGGATACCGCCAACCTCAGCTTCAACCTGCGCGGCGTTGGCATGGAGATCATGATGCTGAGACTGAAGGAAGAATAAAGATATGACCTGGTCATTGGCCGGCCCCCTGTGTGGGGCCGGTTTTTTGCGCAAAACATCCGGTGCGCAGCCCGTATTTACGGCTGGATTTCATTTTTTGATTTCCAGCCGTAAGGAAACGAGCTGGATTACGGCCTAAATTCAAAAAACGCTTTCCAGCCGTAATGGCTCGCAAATGAATTACGGCTGGATTTCATTTTTTGATTTCAAGCCGTAAAAATGTGGTCAACGTTACGGCCTAATTTCATTTTTTTGATTTCAAGCCGTAATTCAAGCCACACGCTCCCGCCCACACAAAAAACTCCGCCCGCAGGCGGAGTTTTCACATCTCACAGATCAGTTGAAATTGTACTGGGTCACTATGGGCTCCCTTCCCTGAGTCTTGTCGTTGAAGTACTCGTAGAGGCTGATGCCCAGGAAGGATCCGCTGATGTTCACGATGTTGTTGAAGCCGTTGCCCTGGAGGCAGCAGATGGAGTAGTAGCTCCTCTGGCTGGAACGGCAGTGAACGTATACCGGCACGTCCCTGGGGATCTCGTCCAGGCGCTCTCTCAGCTGGCTCAGCGGGATGTTGTGGGCGCCCTTGATGTGGCCTGCGGCGTATTCGCTCTCCTCGCGGACGTCCACGATGTAGGCGCCGGACTCCACCAGCCCTCTGACATCGCTGACATGCACCTGGGTGTACCTGCCGTTCAAAACATTCAGTGCCACCAGTGCTCCGAAGTTGACCACGTCCTTCGCGGTGCTGAAGACCGGTGAATAGCAGAGTTCCAGTGTCTTCAGGTCCTCAAGTGTGGCGCCCATGGTGATCATGGCTGCGATGACGTCGATCCTCTTGTCAGCCTCGCCCTTGCCAATGGCCTGGGCACCCAGGATCTTGCCGGTGGGCACCTCAAAGATCAGCTTGAAGGCCATGTAGTGGCTGTCGGGCATCATTCCCACCTTGTCGTTGGGGAAGATCATGACCGAGTCGAAGCTGTAGCCGGCCTTGGCAGCGGTCTTTTCGTTGAGGCCGGTGGATGCCGCGTTCTGGCTGAATACCCTGACGCAGGAGGATCCGATGAATCCTTTGTAAGTATTGCTGATACCATACATGTGGTCTGCCGCAGCTCTGGCTTCCCACTGGGCGGGGCCTGCCAGGGCGAGACGTCCGGGCTTGTGGGTCAGCATGTTGAAGATCTCGATGGCGTCACCCACAGCGTAGATGTCGGGGTCTGAAGTCTGGAAGTTATGATTCACCTTGATGCCGCCGGTCTCTCCGATCTCCAGGCCGGCGTCCTTTGCCAGACCGGTCTCGGGAGCCACGCCGATGGACATGATGACGCAGTCCGCGGGCACCTGGAACTCCTCCTTCGCGCCGTCCGCTCCGGTCCTGACCGCCGTTACCTCACCGTCGCCTATGGCCGTCACCGTGCTGGAAAGATGGAGGGCTATGCCGTTGTCGTCCAGTTCTTTGTGGAGGATCTGCACCATGTCGTAGTCGAAGGGCGCCATGATCTGATCGAGTCCCTCGATGAGGGCCACCTTCTTCCCGGCCTTCACCACGTTCTCCGCGGTCTCGATGCCGATGAATCCGCCGCCCACCACCACGACGTTCTCCACCTCGGGTCTGTCGATATAGGCTTTGACCCTGGCGATGTCAGTGACGTTCCTGATGCTGAACACGTTATCCCTGTCGATCCCCTGGATGCTCTTTGGCATGATGGGTCTGGCGCCGGGAGCGAGGACCAGCTTGTCATAGCTTTCCTCGTAGGTCTCGCCGGTAATGTGATCGCTGACCGTCACTGTCTTGCGGTCGCGGTTGATCTTGGTGACCTCACTCATGATGCGGGCCTCGATGTCGTGGGAACGCTTGAAGGCGCCCGGCGACATGAGCACCAGGCTTTCCTGCCTGGGAACCACGTTTCCCAGATGGTAGGGAAGAGCACAGTTGGAGAAGGAGACGTGCTCGCCTCTCTCAAACATGACGATCTCGGCCTTGGCGTCCAGTCTGCGCACCCTGGCGGCAGCTGATGCTCCGCCGGCCACTCCGCCTACTACTACTAATTTCATACAGTTCCTCCTGTTGCAAAATATCTAAAGCCGTTTGTTTACTTTCGGGGATATGATCAGCCGCGCACCGACGTGCGCAACGCTAAAGGCTACTCCAGGGGTGCCTGCAGCACCTTGCTGAAGACCTCGTAGTTGCGATTGATCCAGGAACCTTTCTTCACCGCGAAGATCACGCTCCTGAAGTATTTTGCGTAGTCCTTCTCCAGGAGAACGTACCTGAAGCAATCCGACACCAGTGCGGGCGGATTGTTGAAGGCGCCGCAGCCGAAGGCTCCGAGGATCAAAACGTCCGCGTCGTTCTCAATGGCCGCCTCCAGGATGTTCACGATCCTGGAATCGAAGGCCTCGACCAGCTGGCCCCTGGGCACCGGCCGGGTCTTCTCGGGGTGCAGATGCGGGGCTGCGCAGGTGATCACGTCAGTCCTGAACCAGTCCTCACGGGCTTTCAGGCTGTAGTCGTCGTTTTTGAACACCGTGACCCCGGGGCTGTAGATCAGATTGTCCGTGCCCAGGTCCCCGGTATTCCTGCGGTTCCAGCCGTAGTAGTTCTCAATGAAGTAGCGGCGGGTTATGGCGTTGTAGAGATTGCTTGTCCTGCAGAGGTCCTCCTCCTGGGCCCTGGAGCCGCGCTCCACTCCGCCGCCCGGGTTATATGCGTTGGCGAAGTTCAGCACACAGATCCTGCCCTCGCCCACGTGGAGGGCGGCCTCCTGGAAGGTGCTCCTGTCGGTGACCGTGATGTTGAACTCCTGGTTCTTCACGGTCCTGTTCTCAGCCCGGAAGCCCTGGCGGTACATCCAGGACTTTCTGGTGGTCTCCTCGGTGAGCGCAGCAAGCTCCGGATCCTCTTTGATCAGCGCCTGTGTATTATTGAATTCCTTGATCAGGTCAAATAACATACGTTTTCCTCCTTATTCGACGAAGAAATACCTGTTGGGCTTTCTCCTGGGAGTCTTGGGCTCTGGTCCGTCGGCGTAGCCGATGATGCAGTGGCCGATGCCCTCGTAATCGCCCTCGATCCCGAGGTCCTTGAGCCATTCCTTCCACTCCGGCTGCTCGAACTCTTCTCTTGCCCTGTTGATCCAGCAGCTTCCGAGCCCCTCAGCATGGGCCGCGTTCATCAGATTCTGCATGGTGCAGGCTCCGTCGTACACGTGGTTGGGCGACGACTTGTCCGCAAGCACCAGCAGCAGGTCCGGCGCGCCGTAGAACGGGTCGAAGCCCTCATCCCAGCCGCCCACCAGACGGTTGGCCTCGGACAGCCTGTCCCTGAGCTCCCTGTTGGTGATGGCGATGATTATGGGAGTCTGCATGTTCTTGCCGCTGGCCGCGTAGAGCCCCGCCTCCACGATCCTGTCGATCACTTCTCTGGGCACGTGCTGGTCCCTGTACTTCCTGACGCTTCTTCTGGTCAGCATGTTCTCAATAGCTGCGTTCATGATCATTCCTCCGCTTCCTTTAAACACCTCAGGCTCGCGTCAACAAGTCTCTCGTTGAGAGCCGTCCGGTCGATTATGTCTTTTATCAAAACGTCCAGTTCCGACCCCTCTTCATAGTTGGCCGGCGCAAAATATCCTATCCTGTCATCCCTCATCATCTGGTGCACCTTGGCCCTTCCTCCGGTGCGGTCATCGTAGACGCCGATGGAGTATCCGCCGTAGGCGTTGACCAGCTTCATGCAGGGGATATCGGTGGCGCTGTCGCCTATGTAGACCATGTTCCTGAAGGGCACGCGGATATCTCCCGGCTGGAAATAGTCGTTGACCGCCGGGTCGTTCACATCCAGAGTCCCCTTCTCTATCCTGAACAGGAACTGAGTTTTGTTGGTGAAGTTCACCACCTGAGCGGGCCACTCCGCCACGCCCCGGTCATTGTAGTAGAAAGAGCTGGCGTAGATCTTCTCGAAGGCCCCCGCTCTGGCCACCGACGTGCCCTCGATCATCTCCTTAAGACCCGATGAGATTATGTAATGCTCAACGATGACGCCCTTCTCGCGGCCATATTCTCTGGTACGCTCGAACCAGGTCTCCACCCCCGGGAAAAGCTCCACCCGGGAGCCGTAATCCTCCAGAGTCTTCCTGGTGAAAAGAAGTTTCCCCTCCGCCTCCTGCAGCATGAGCCGCATGTAGGCCAGGTTCTGGTCCATCTCGTTCTCGGATGAAAGCCACCCCGTCAGCTCCCAGAACTCGCTGACGTCATGGCCCACGGACTGTATGTAACCCTGGGCCTGCATGTCATCCGGAGATAAAGTTTTATCGAAGTCATAGCAGATGGCCACCACCGGGCGGTCTTCCTTGGTCCTTCTCTCGTATTTTAATTCTGTCATAGGCTTGTCCTCTTGAAAATCTTACGTTATATTTTAGCATACTTTTATCGCTTAAGCCATAGCCTGTATCCCGCACGGAAATATCTGTCCCGGGGCGTGCCCTGATCCATCCCTCTCATCACAAAATAATCTTGAAGAAATATACCGTATCTGCTATATTTCTCATATAATCTTAATCAAAAGGAGGGGTAATAATGAAAAGGATTATAACACTGACCCTAGCTGCTCTGATGATCTTCGTCTTCACAGCCTGCGGACAAAAGGATGAACCTCAATCGGTGGGCGGATGGGAACTGTCTCCGGATGCGACCGTCACCGATGATGCCAAGGCTGCTTTTGAAAAGGCAATGGAGGGCCTGGACGGAGTATCCTATGAGCCGGTGGCTCTTCTCGGCACTCAGGTGGTGGCGGGAATGAACTACTGCTTCCTCTGCGAGGCGACTGTTGTCGCTCCCGAAGCAAAACCGTATTACTCGCTGATCTACGTCTACGCCGACCTTCAGGACAATGCGGAGGTCACCAAGATCATCGCCATGGATCTGGGAAAGGTCATGGAAGATGGTGTTGTCGAAGACCTACAGCCTGAATCGGGCAACCTTACAGGCGCCTGGGCAGTCGACAGAGAAGGAAGCGTTGAGGCGGACGATGCCGTGCTGCACCTGGCTTCACAGGTGGTGGCCGGAACCAATCACTGCGTGCTTTGCAAGGGTTGGACGCTGACGTTCATCTATGAGGATCTTCAGGGGAAAACAGAGGTCCTTAAGAGCGTGCCGCTGGACATCTCTGCTCTGGCTTAGCTTCTTTTTTGGGGGGGTAGCCCCGATCTATCAATAACGAAAAGGACACCGGTCCTCCGGTGTCCTTTTATTATGTTTTATACTTTCATCAGATCCGCTATCGTGACGTTGTCCAGATAGCCGGTGATCCGGTTATTCAGCTCGCTCCACATTGGAAGGGTCCTGCAGTCCTCGGTGCGGTCGCATCCCGCGGCGTTGCACTCCAGGCAGGCCACCGGCGCGATGTCCCCTTCGGTCACCCTCAGGATCTCACCCACCGTGTACTCCGAAGGATCTCTGGACAGGCGGTAGCCGCCGCCCTTGCCGTGGACCCCTTCTATCATGTTTTGCGATACCAGAAGAGGCAGGATGCGCTCCAGGTATTTCAGCGAAATATCCTGGCGGGCAGCCACCTCCCTCATGGGGATGTATCCGTCTTTGCTGTTTTCTGCGAGATCCACCATCACGCGAAGCGCGTAGCGTCCTCTGGTCGATACCATCATTTCTGTCACCTTCCTTAGGCGTCCATCATACCATATCAGTAGGTGGATTGCAATCCGCCCGCCTTCCTGCCTTGAAACACCTGCGGCTCACTCTCAGTGGTTCTCGGCGCAGCTGGCGCAGTCCACCAGTCCCTTGAATTCTTCGGGATCGTAGGGGATGCCGTTTTTGTCGTAGTAATCCTTGAGAGCCAGTTTGATGGCCTCTTCGGCCAGCACGGAGCAATGAAGCTTGTGGATGGGAAGGCCGTCAAGGGCCTCCGTCACAGCCTTGTTGGTCAGGGCCGCAGCCTCTTCAACAGGCTTCCCCTTGATGAGCTCGGTGGCCATGGAGCTGGAAGCTATGGCGCTGCCGCAGCCGAAGGTCTCGAACTTCACGTCAGAGATCACGTCGTCGTCTATTTTGAGATATATCTTCATGATGTCTCCGCACACCGGGTTGCCAGCCTCGCCCACGCCGTCAGCTTCTTCGATGACGCCCACGTTCCTGGGGTTGCGGAAATGATCCATTACCTTGTCGCTGTATAAAGCCATTGTGTTTTCCTCCTCTTGCTCCGTACCTATTCACTGAAAACGTGGGTCCTCTTGCCTGTTACCAGATCTCTCCAGAATGGCGACATGTTCCTGAGATATGTCACCACATCCGTGACCGCCTGAATGATCTGATCCACGTCCTCCTCCGTGGTGTCCTCCCCGATGGTCAGCCTCAGGGACCCGTGTGCGACCTCGTGGGGCCTGCCGATGGCCAGCAGCACGTGGCTGGGATCCAGCGACCCGGAAGTGCATGCGCTTCCCGATGATGCGCAGATGCCCTTGTCGTCCAGAAGGAGCAGCATGGACTCGCCTTCGATCCCCTCGAAGCAGTAGTTCACATTGCCGGGAAGACGGTGCTCGCGGCTTCCGTTGAGTTCGCCGTAGGGGATCTTGTCCAGGCCTTCCATCAGGCGGTCTCTCAGGGCCGTCATCCTGGCAGCGTTCTCCTCCATGTGGTCGCAGGCCTCAGTGAGAGCCGCAGCCATGGCCACGATGGCGGGGATGTTCTCTGTTCCCGCGCGCTTGCCCCTCTCCTGGGCTCCGCCGTTGATGAGATTGTGGAGCACTATGCCGCGCCTTGTGTAGAGCACTCCGATGCCCTTGGGCCCGTGGAACTTGTGGGCCGAAAGTGAGAGCATGTCAATGTTTTGCTCCTGTACGTCTATCTTTATATGTCCTGCCGCCTGCACAGCGTCGGTATGGAAGGTCACGCCCTTTTCTCTGCAGATCTTTCCGATCTCAGCTATGGGCTGGATGGTGCCGATCTCGTTGTTGGCGTACATTATGGTGACCAGGCAGGTATCCTCGCGGATGGCCTCAGCCACCTGTTCCGGATCGATGATGCCCGTGCTGTGCACGTCCAGAAGCGTCACCTCGAAGCCTTCCTTCTCAAGCTTCTCCAGGGTGTGGAGCACTGCGTGATGCTCGAAGGCGGTGGATATTATATGTTTCTTACCCTTTTTCTCTCCGGATCTTGCGGCGGATAGGATCGCCTGGTTGTCCGCCTCGCTTCCGCCTGATGTGAATGTGATCTCCCAGGGGTTGCAGTTCAGGCACTTCGCCACCTTCTCCCTGGCCTCCTCCAGGGCCTCCTTGGCCTTCTGACCGAAGGAGTAAAGGCTGGACGGGTTGCCGTAGTACTCGCTCATGTAGGGCAGCATTGCCTCGATGGCGGTCCGGCTCATCCTGGTGGTTGCCGCGTTATCAGCATATATCATAGTCTTTTCCTCTTTCTTTACGTGGGTTTTGCCTACCGCCGCGGTAGGCAATTAGAATATACGACTATTTACCTACCTCGTCAAGGGGTAAATGCAAAATATTTTCTCTAAAATTGCTCAAAACACTGTTGACAGCCACCGCGGTTTGTTCTATACTACCTACCAAACAGATAGGTAGTCAAAGGAGGCATATCATGTCGAACATCAAAACTAATCTCATTGACCTCATCGGAAAGACACCACTGTTCTTGGCGTCGAGATACAGCAAAGATGCGGGCCTTCATGGCGCGCTTCTTGCGAAGCTGGAGTATTTGAATCCCGCAGGCTCCGTCAAGGACAGGATCGCCTGTGCGATGATCCTGGATGCCGAAGAGAAAGGCATCCTGAAACCCGGCGCCACAATAATCGAGCCCACCAGCGGGAACACAGGCATCGGTCTGGCAGCTGTGGCTGCAGCCCGCGGCTACAAGGCCATCTTCACACTGCCTGAGACCATGAGCGTGGAACGCCGCAAACTTCTGGCAGCCTACGGAGCCGAGCTCGTCCTCACCGAGGGCGCAAAAGGTATGAAGGGCGCCATTGCCAAAGCTGACGAACTGAACGCCTCTATCCCGGACTCCGTGATCCTGGGTCAGTTCGTGAACCCCGCAAACCCTGCGATCCACTACAGGACCACCGGCCCGGAGATCTGGGAACAGACCGAGGGCAAGGTGGACATCTTCGTGGCAGGCGTAGGCACCGGCGGAACCATCACCGGCACAGGCCGCTACCTCAAGGAGCAAAACCCCGAGGTCAAGGTGGTCGCCGTTGAGCCCGCCACTTCTCCCGTACTTTCCAAGGGAACTCCGGGAGCCCACAAGATCCAGGGCATCGGAGCAGGCTTCGTCCCCGAGGTGCTGGACACCGGCGTCTATGACGAAGTCATAGCCATCGAGAACGAAGACGCCTTCACAGAGGGAAGACGTTTCGCAGTGACCGAAGGCATCCTGGTCGGGATCTCTTCAGGTGCAGCTCTCAAGGCCGGACAGATCCTGGCCTCCCGCCCCGAAAACCAGGGCAAGTGCATCGTGGTGCTTCTCCCCGATTCCGGAGACAGATACCTTTCCACACCGCTTTTCGGGGAATAAAAAGGGATGACTCAAACATAAAAGGCGCTGACCCTCAGGTCAGCGCCTTTTTGTTGTTACATACCATCCTTGACACGTAAGACATATTTGGGTTTTGAGGGAAGATAGATGATCCTCACCGGACTGCCTTCACGGAGGTCACCGTACCAGAACTCCCGGTCCTTGTAAGTCTCCACGCTTTTGCCGCTGGCCAGCTTGGCCTCCACCGTTTCTCCTTCATCAGTCCTGTAGGTCACATAGTACACGTAATCCGTGGTGGTCTTCATGGTGTCCGGGTCCGTAGTGGTATTCTCCCATATCCTGGTCACCACGGCGTCAGTTTCGACCCCCTCTCTCTTCAGATCTCTGTTTCGCTTAGCCGTGATCAGCATCATGACGATGACTGCCAGAACTATTGCTGCGATCACAAAATATATGATCTTATCCATAACACATATCCTTTCTTTTGCTCCTATTGGACTTTGTCCTTTATTACATATTTATTGGTCTTCCACCTGCCGCTCAGGTAGAAGGGAATGACTATCATGAAGGGTGTGTAGCCCGCCAGGGCGTCTCCCAGCCAGAAGCCCATGTAACCCATGCTCAGGATCTGTCCCAGGAAGTAGGCCAGGCCTATCCTCACCACGAAGGCGTCCAGGATGGCGATGGCGAAGTTGATCACGTAGTTGCCTGTGCCGTTGGACAGGGCATTGGAGGGTGCCCTGAACGCCGACCCTATGACGATCACGATGGCTATGGGCAGATACTCCATGGCGCAGGCGATGACGTCAGGATCCGACGTGAACATGCCGAAGAAAGCCTCCGGGAAGAAGAATATCACCAGGGCAAGGCTGACAGAGATACAGATCATTATCTTGAAGACGGATATCATGACCTGCGGCACCCGGTCGTACTTCTCGGCACCGATGTTTTGGCCTATCATGGAGGCTCCGGCGGTGTTGAAGGAGTTAGCGCACTGGTTCACTATGCCGCTTAATTTCGACCCGATGCCGGTCACCGCCGATACGGTGACGCCGAAGGAGTTCACGAAGGAGTTTACGAACATCTTGGAGATGGACACCGAGGTGCTCTTGAGGGCCATGGGCAGTCCAAGCTTGAAGAAGGTCATGAACATGTCCCTGTCTATCCTGAAACAGCTTCGGTCGATCTCGAAGCCCAGTCTGCTGCGGTTTCTCACCAGGAAGATCACGGCGATGACGAACACCGTCCCCTGACTGATGACCGTGGCCAGCGCTGCGCCGAAGGCTCTGAGGCCAAGGCCGATGACGAACCAGCAGTCCAGTCCCACGTTGAGTGCTGCGGCCATGGCTATGAAGATGAAGGGATGGATGGAGTCTCCCATTCCCCTGAGCACTCCGCTGACCGCGTTGTATCCGTATATGAAGAAAAGTCCGAAAATGCATGTGAGGCAGTAGAGTCTGGCATCCTCGAAGGCCTCAGGCGGAGTGTTCATCCACTCCAGGATATTGAGATGAAGGAGTGCCGAGATCACAGTCATGATCACCGAGCCCAGGGTCATGCTCACCGCGAAGGTCCCGATGAACCTGCCCACTTCCCTCCTCTGGCCGGCGCCGATGTACTGGGCGATTATGATTGTCCCCGCGTTGGTGAAGCCCATGGCCAGGAAGGTCAGGAGATGGTTCAGGTCGCCCCCGATGGACACTGCGCTGAGCCCAGCCTTGCCGATGACGTGACCCACGATGATCATGTCCACCACGTTGTAGACTATCTGCAGCATGTTGGCCAGGAAAAGCGGCATGGCAAATCTCACCAGCATGCCGGTCACCCGGCCTCTGGTGAAGTCCCGGATCATCTCCTTCTTAGGAGCGTCACCTGCCTTTCTCTCGCCGTCCTCTGTGGGCTCTGGAGTTTTGAAGTCTTCCTCGTTCAAAACATCTACCTCCCGCCCCGGCGGATGGTGCCGGAGCCGAACTTGCTGTTGATCATTTCAAGGAGTCTGTCCAGTTCCGGGTCGGCCTTGGCCTCGGCCTGTTCCCGGGCCCTGGCCAGGTCCTCCAGAGTCATCTGGCTTTCCTCTTCATCTCCCTGGGTAAGGCTGCTGACGCCAACCCCAAGGAGCCTGATGCCGGACTGTTCACTGTACAGTCCCTGTTCCCCGCCCTCTCCGAACATGAGGGACCGAAGGAGCTTCATGGAGTTCCGGAATATCTCGTCTCCGTCGTCCGTTGCACGGTCCAGCCTGCTCTGCCTTGAGTGACGCCGGAAGTCCGATGTCTTCACCGTGACTGTGACGGTTAAGCCCCTGACGGAGTCTTTTCTCAGGCGGGCAGACACCTTGTCCGAAAGTTTCCTTATGATGGCCGGCGCCTGAGCATCGTAATTGTCTGTGGTTATATCCTCTGCGGTGGTGGTCTCGTTGGAGTAACTCTTGGCAGCCTCGCGCTCCACGCGGACCAGGTTGCTTCCCTCTCCGTTGGCCGCCCGGTAGATGTAGTCTCCGGAGCTTTCCCCCAGGAGCACCCTTAGGATGGCGGGGTCCATAGCCGCAGCATCGCCGATGGTCCTGATCCCCATGCCCTCCAGCTTGGCGGCGGTCTTGGGTCCGCATCCGAAAAGCTCGCCGATGGGCAGGGGCCACATCCTGGCCCCGATCTCGTCGGGCCAGAGCTGATGTGTCAGGTCGGGTTTTTTGAAGTCCGAGGCCATCTTGGCCAGGAGCTTGTTGGTGGAGATCCCCACGTTGACCGTGAATCCCAGAGCACGCCTGACGTTGTCCCGGATCATGTCGGCCACCTTAACCGCAGCCGCGCGGACCGCAGGATCTCCGGGGTCAGCCTGCCCGGTCCCCGGCATCTCCCGTATGAAATCAGTTATGTCCACGAAGGCCTCGTCTATGGATGCCGGCTCCACCAGTTTCGAGTAGCTGCGCAAAACATCCATGAACCTGTGGGAATACTCTCTGTACGTATCGAATTCCGAAGGGACCAGGATCAGACCGGGGCATTTCTTCAGTGCCTGGGTGACCGGCTCACCGGTCTGGACGCCGTACTTCTTGGCGGGTATGGACCTGGCAGTGATTATTCCGTGGCGGGTGGCCAC
>JAEEGI010014012.1_pt1 | contig 16919 bp, 15 predicted proteins | sample 8958751 | NCBI WGS metagenome assembly JAEEGI01 (sample SAMN16246545, study PRJNA631951) | gut metagenome | biome: gut microbiome; feature: rumen; material: KS-attached | host: Bos | place: Iran: Karaj | collected 2018-10
GGTCTATTTTGACTCACCCGACCAACCCGGTCACATGGTCAGCATCAACCGTGGCACACAGCCTGGCGTGGAGAACGTGATTGAGCGCGGATGGAAATTCTATGACGAACGTCCGTGGGCGGCAGGTGTCTTCTATTGGACGGGGTTTGACTACCGTGGCGAGCCCAACCCCCTGTCTTATCCCGCCCATGACTCGGAATTCGGCATTTTTGACTATTGCGGATTTCCCAAAGACGAGGCCAGCTATCTCAAAGCATGGTGGACCAACGAGCCCGTGCTGCACATCTTCCCGCACTGGAACCTTCAAGGCCATGAGGGCGAGGAAGTGGAGATTTGGGCCTACAGCAACTGTGATGAAGTGGAGTTGACCGTGAACGGCAAGAAACTGGGTCGTCAGGCGATGCCCAAGAACGGTCACCTGAAATGGAAAGCCGTCTATCAACCAGGCCGCATAGTTGCCACCGGATACAAGAACGGAAAGCGCATCTTGAAACAAACTATCGAGACCACCAACCCTGCGGCAAAAATTGTGCTGAAGGCAGACCGAGGCCTCATCACCGCCGATGGACGCGATGTAGCCATCGTTACCGTTGAGATTCAGGACAACAAGGGGCGCCTGGTTCCTGATGCCTGTCCCATGCTGACCTGCACACTTGAAGGAGACGGCCGCATTTTGGGCGTCGGCAACGGAGACCCATCTTACATGGGTCCCGACCATCCCAATGAACTCGACTGCCACACATTCCAAATCCCGGCATTCAACGGACTGGCCCAGATTCTCATCCAGAGCGGACATACTCCCGCTGCCCTTCAACTGAACTGCAGCAGCAACGGCCTAAAGTCTGGAAATTTAACTATCACTGCCGAATTCCCTTCTAGTTTCTAGTCTCTAGTTGGCATCCGAAAACTAGAGACATGGCTGTCCGGCAAAAGTTATTTCCGTTTTATTTGATTTGTTTGCGTGTGCACGTGAAATCAAACATAAAATTGTCCTTGTTGTCTTTCTTGTCTTCAAAATTTTTGGGAGCTGGATAGCATAGTATTTATTGTACTTATTGTCTTCCTTTTCCATCGTAGCGTGAGGGGATGGGTGGCGGATGCATTAAAAAATTGTTGTCTGGGTTGTTGTTTAGTTGTCTTTGTTGTTTGAGTTGTTTTCAAACAACGGGGACATCAAAAACACGCAGTCGGCCGTTTTTTTGTTGGATTTATGGGAAATGGGCAAACCGATGATGAAAATTGGGAATAATTGATTACCTTTGTGGTTGGTGCCTCACAAGATACTCCAAACCGCCTACAATATAATTATTAACCAATAAATTCTGATAACTATGAGCAAGAAACTACTATTCCGATTGGTCGTCCTGCTGACGGCTATGATGTACGCCCTGGGTATGCAGGCTGCCATTGTCGAGGCTTATGCCTGCTACACGCCGGATAACACGACACTGACATTCTACTACGACAACCAGCGTAGTAGCCGTACGGGCAGGACCTACGACCTGAATACGGGCTCCAACGATACCGGATGGGACACTGACGACACAAAATACGATGTGACCGAGGTGGTATTTGCCTCCTCGTTCGCCAATGCCCGGCCGACAACCACCTACGATTGGTTTTACTTGATGACGAATCTTCGGTCTATCACAGGTATCAGCTACCTGGACACCAGGGAGGTGACCAATATGGCTCACATGTTCAATGGCTGCTCTAGATTAACGAGCCTTGACGTGAGCGGTTTCAGTACGGCCAAGGTGACCAACATGCGAAGCATGTTCAGAAGCTGTTCTGGTTTGACGAGCCTTGACTTGAGCAGTTTCAACACGTCCAAAGTGACCGATATGTACAGCATGTTCGATGGCTGCAGCAATCTGCGAACCATCTATGCGGGCGGTCGTTGGAGCACCGCAATCGTGACTTCCTCCGATGATATGTTCTATGACTGCTCCCGTCTCGTGGGTGGCAAGGGTACGACCTATGATTCCAGCCACACAGACAAGGCCTATGCCCACATCGACGGTGGCCCGAGCAACCCGGGCTACTTCACCGATATAGCCCCTCAGCCTTATGCCTGCTACACGCCGGATAACACGACGTTGACATTCTACTACGACAACTCGCGCGGCATCCGTACGGGCACAACCTACGACCTGAATACGGGCTCCAACGATGCCGGTTGGGACACTGACGGCACCAAATCCAATGTGACCAAGGTGGTCTTTGATCCATCGTTCGTAGATGCCCGCCCGACGACCACCTTCGATTGGTTTTACATGATGAACAATCTGGAGTCCATCACGGGCATCAGCTACTTGAACACCAGTGAGGTGACCAATATGGGTCATATGTTCAATAGCTGCTATAGATTGACGAGCCTTGACTTGAGCGGTTTCAACACTTCCAAGGTGACGGCTATGAATTGCATGTTCTATGACTGCAGTAATCTGCAAACTATCTATGTGGGCAGTGGTTGGAGCAGGGCGGCCTTGACAAACTCAGCGAATATGTTCTTTGAATGCTCCAGCCTGGTGGGTGGCAAGGGTACGACCTACAGTGGCAGTCATGTGGATGCGACCTATGCCCACATCGACGGCGGCCCGAGTAACCCAGGCTATTTCACCATTGGTACTGAGGCATACGCCTGCTACACGCCGTCGAACACGACGCTGACCTTCTACTACGACAACCAGCGCAGCTCCCGCACGGGAACAACCTACGACCTGAACATGGGCAAAGACATTCCCCGTTGGTACTTTGACGGCATCTGTGAGTACGTGACTAAGGTGGTATTTAACTCGTCGTTCGCTACTGCCCGCCCGACGTCCACCCGCGCCTGGTTCAATGAAATGCCTAACCTGCAGTCCATTACTGGCATGAAGGAATACCTGAACACCAATGAGGTGACCAATATGTCTTATATGTTCTTTGAATGCTCCAGCCTGACGAGTCTTGATTTGAGCAGTTTTAACACGTCCAAGGTCACCGATATGTATGGCATGTTCTATGAATGCTCCAGCCTGACGAGTCTTGACTTGAGCAGTTTCAACACGTCCAAGGTGACCGATATGTATGCTATGTTCTGTTTCTGCGATTATCTGCGGACCATCTATGTGGGCGATGGTTGGAGCACAGCGGCCGTGACCGTGACCAACTCCGTAGATATGTTCTATTACTGCAACTGCCTGGTGGGCGGAAAGGGCACAACCTACAATGAATCCAACCCGACGGACAAGACCTATGCCCACATCGACGGCGGCCCCAGCAACCCGGGCTACTTCACCGATAAGAACGCTGGCCTGCGTGGTGACGTGGATGGCAGCGGCAACGTGAGCATCGACGACGTGACGGCGCTGATCGACTACCTGCTGGGCACAAACACTGGTATTAACTTGCAGGGCGCCGACTGCGACCTGAGCGGCAATATCTCCATCGACGACGTGACAGTTCTGATTGATTACCTCTTAAGCGGTGCGTGGTGACAACGTCACCAGCGCCCCGCTGTGTATGGGTGTATAGTGGCCTGGCGCCCACGTGTATAAGTGTATATGGCATCCGCGTTCCATCCATCTGGGATGCGGATGTCTCTATACACGCGGGCTCAGCCCGCAATACACTATACACACGCCGTAGGCGTTCTCGCCTCTGCGAGCCCTTGCGAGTAATAACAAATGCTTAGCGACTTAGCGTGAGGGCTTTCCGTGCGTTTTGGGCTGGCTAGTGCTCTGGGATTTGGCAGTCTCGACATTTTTATCTACTTTTGCAAGTCCATTTCATAGAGACATCAACATTAATAACCATAAATAGAAAGACAAGAAAATGAAAATGAAAATGTTAGAAGGAAAAGTGGCGCTCATTACCGGAGCTGCCAGGGGCATTGGAAAGGCCATCGCCCTGAAGTATGCCGCCGAGGGTGCCGACATTGCATTCACCGACCTCGTCATTGACGAGAATGGCAAACAGACCGAGCAGGAAATCGCTGCCCTGGGTGTGAAAGCCAAGGGCTATGCCAGCAATGCCGCGAGCTTTGATGAGACCGAGGCTGTCGTGAAGCATATTCACGAGGACTTCGGCCATATTGATATTCTGGTCAACAATGCCGGCATCACCAAGGACGGTATCATGCTGCGCATGACCGAGCAGCAGTGGGATGCTGTTATCGCTGTTAACCTCAAGAGCGCGTTCAACTTCATCCATGCTCTGGTGCCCATTATGATGCGCCAGCGAGCCGGTTCCATCATCAACATGGCATCGGTGGTGGGCGTTCACGGCAATGCCGGACAGGCCAACTACGCTGCCAGCAAGGCCGGCCTTATCGCCCTGGCCAAGAGTATCGCCCAGGAGATGGGTAGCCGTGGCATCCGTGCCAATGCCATCGCTCCGGGCTTCATCGATACCGACATGACCAAGGCGCTGCCTGAGGAGGTGCGCAAGGAGTGGTGCCAGCGCATCCCCCTGCGCCGTGGCGGCACTGTCGAGGACATCGCTAACGTGGCCACATTCCTCGCCAGCGACATGTCGAGCTACGTTACCGGTCAGGTCATCCAGGTCGATGGTGGCATGAATATGTAAGCACCTTATTTGAATAGTGCAATAACAACAGGGACACCCAGATTCTTGGGTGTCCCTGTTGTTATTGTTAGTTTTGTCGTTGATTTTGCAGATATTTGTTTGATATTTGGTGATTTGTATTTAAATTTGCGGCCAATTGGGGTTGCTGACTCAAAAAGTGTCATTTTATTAATTATTAAAGAATCTGAACATGAACAAGAAATTTCTACTTTTTATTGTTGTTGCCTGTCTCATGGTAGTGAGTGCAGGCGCCCAGTCACGAAAGTCGGACGCGGCTCGATCGTTGCAACGGCCGACATTAAGTCGCGTGAACCCGCAAGTCGCTGCGAGTGTTCAGGAAATGCAGGAGCGCTCTCCTGTCGCTGCGCCTGCTCGGGACAATGCCCCCCTGAAGCCATTCTATCGCCGCCCGGCCGGTGCATTCTATTGCTCGCAGGTTGCTATAAACGGTGTAGGCGGGTATATGCTAAATCATGACTTTGCCCTGCTCAAGCCCTATGCCGAGTATGCTTTTTATGGGTCTGTCCAAAACGCTGATGGGAATACTGATGTTGCTTGGGATGCGTATCGTGCTCCAGATTACGTTGAAGCAGTTGATCGTGAGTGGGTATTGAAAATGGCATATGACATGTCTATCGAGCCGATGCCCATATTCTATGCTACAGATGGCCCGCTGGATGATCCCCAGTCCAATTGGTATTCTTACCAGATGCCCTATTACTCTCGGCAGAGTGGCGGTTTCGTCGAAGATGTGCGCTATGCCCAAGCATGGGCAGTGCCTAATCCTGATGTTGTTTTTACCGATGAGGATGAGAGTGTTGACTTTCTTTTGTCGAGCAAGACGACTTGTACGGGTGGCCGTAATAATGATTTAAACTACAGTTGGATAAAGTATTCTAGCGTTTTCCCGATTGTTCAAGAGAACCCCTTTGGCAAGAACACTAAGCACATCGATGGCATGGCTCAGGCCTTTGAACGTCCCGAGCATCCCTATCTGCTCAAGAAAGTTTATTTTTGGATAAACTCGATTGAATGCGATGCCCCTGTCAGTCTCACCTGTAAAGTGTATCGTCTTGAAGATATTCCTCCCTATAAGGATGAAGGTTGCGCCGTCTTGCCTGAAGCGCCTGGAGAACTGATTGCGATAGGAGAGGGTATTGTGGACCAAATGACTCAAGAAGAAAAAAATGGGTTTGTCGAGTTTGAACTCTTTGGATTTGATGAGGATTCCCCAGAGTTGATTTATGAAATGGACCCCACGATTGACTATCCGATTCTCGTTGTCATCGAAGGCTATAATGATCCAGCTGCTGCAGACCTCGTTGACTTTTCAGCATTAATCTGTGCCGACATCCATGAAGACGAGGGCTACGGAGAATTGGCCTATCTTAAAACTCCAGTTAATGACGAAGATGGGAACTTCACTGGCGAGTATGAATGGACTGGCTTGAACCATTATATTAACAATGCCGAGATGAAGACAGCCCTCTCGATCTTCATTGTTGCCGACCAGCCTTTTATCACCTTTAACTATAAAGAAGAGGATGGTGAGTATGTCTTCCCTCCAGAGGGTGGCCTTATGGAGAAGCACTTTGGGGATTCTACCACATGCAGCATTGAGTTTTATTCATTGACACCCAGTGCCGACGATGGCTGGACTGTAACATGTCGTGGAGAGGAAATTCCCGAATGGCTGGACATTGAACTGATTGATGGTGATGACTTTGGCGAATTTAATAATCTCGTTACTGCCAAAGTTGTTGCCGAGCCGATACCCGAGGGAGTGTCTTATCGTGAGGCCGTCGTCAGGTTTGAAATCCCTGGTGCCTATATCAATTACAAGTTCATTCAAGATGGCGGGCATCTGCCTAATCCTTGTATTGACGAAGATGGAGAGATTAATATCGGTGACTTGAATTACTTGATATCCCTGATACTTAACGAAATGTATGATAACTGTTATGATGTGAATGAAGACGGTGAACTCGGTATTGCCGACATCAATGCGCTGATAGACCTTATTTTATGGGAATAAACTATCTTGAGATTTCAAGACTGTCAATGCCGTGACTCCTGTCACGGCATTGTTTTCATGTGATGTTGTTTCGAAAGGATTCTCTTGCTGCTGGGCGCTGTTGCACAAGAACGTCAATCTTCGCCCTCGGCTACTTCGCACTGGCACATTTCGCTGTATTCCTGCCAGTCGGGGTCTTCTTCGGCCTCGAACTGGAGTGGCAGGGCGGGGAAGGGTGCCATCACTTCATTGAACTTGCGTTGGAAAATGTGCAGGCTGCGGGTGTAGAACACCCAATTGCGTTCACTGTCACCAGTGTAGATGCCAGTGAGCACAGCTACTGGATCTCTGTCAAAGCTTTCATTCAAGGCATCGGTAACCTCTTCCATGATTTTACTGTCGGCAAACACTGGCAAGCCCTTGTCGTCGCCCTCATAGGACCAAGTCACCTCAACGCGGTACCGGTAAAGTCCTGTCTCAATCACATTTTGCATTGCGCGTCGCCCGGTGACCAGGATGAGGTTACCGTTTTCGCCCTCGGCTGGAGCGGTCCACCAGTCATTGCTGATTCGGAGTTTTGCCATAGCGTGTTAGGTTATCTTTCAACCGAAACAAGTGCCACGGCTTTTGGGCAGCTCGTCGCACTTGTTGGTTTATGGGTTATCATTATGTTATGTTTTATTACAAGGCGCTGCCAGACGGATATACTAGATTGACCACCTCATACTTGATGCTGCGGTTCTCGCCCTGTCCTCGGCTGGCATAGACACCGAAACTTGCTTTTACCGTGGGGCTGTCACCATAGGTCCCTGAAGCCAGCTTATTCTTGACCTCATTGAGATAAGCCACAAACTTGGGCATGAACTCCTCGTCAAATTTCTTGATGGCTTCGGCATCGGTGGTCTCGAATTCCGAAGCTGCACCGCTCGAGTAGTTCACTTTGCGGTCAAAAGCAATCTGATTGGTGTTGATCCAAGACTTGATGTCGTTGAGCAACTCCTCAGGGCCTTCAAAGGAAACCTCTCCGGCCGAGATGGAGTAGGACACAAATAAAGGATACTCGGGGTCTTCTTTGCCTCCCAAGCCACATGATGAAAAGCCTGTGGAAATGAGTAATACGCTGATTAATAAGAGTGCGAACTCGTGAATCTTATTCATTTTTGTAGGTCGAATGTACTCTAAATGATAGTTAATATTATTCCGTGGCAAAATTACACAAAAATGGGAAACAGAACCGTAATCCATGAATTATTTTTTGTCTTGCTTACCTTTCTTAGCGGATTTTAATGGGAAATCTTACCGCAAAAGATGCATTAAGTGTCCTAAATCACTGTAAAAAAGCACAAAATGACGCAAAAAACTCCCGAAAACACTTGTTAATAACTTTTTTTGCGTACCTTTGCATGCCCGTTTGAGTGACGTGGTCACCCTACGGGAAGCCGTGATTCGGCGGCGGCACGCTGTTTGCAGGTGGCATACACGTTGCCGTGATTGTTGAACAAAATTAAGAATGAATGAATAAGACATTATTGACGATTGCCGTTCTGGGACTGCTCACCTTGTTCACTTCGGCCTATTATTCGGCTCCTGCCGATAGCCGCATCGGGTACAAGGCGCCATCCTTGGTATTGGGCAATGACAACAATGATCTGTCGCCGCTGCAGCAGTGGCGCGGTGAGAAAGTGCTGCTCACGTTCTGGACATCTGCCGATGCCGAGTCCCGATTGAGTGACCTGCACTATGACCGCTTGTCGCGTGGCGAGGACAATGGGTATGTTCATGTGTCGGTCAATCTTGATCCCAGTGTGAGCGTGTTTAATGCCATTGTCGCTCTTGACAGCCTTGACCGTTCAACTCATTTCACCGCATCGCGGGAGACGCAAGAGTCGATTGTCAGGAACTGGCGATTGGACGAGGGATACCACTCATTCCTGCTTGACAAGGATGGCAAGATCATGGCCATAGACCCTGACGATCAGACGCTAGCTCGTCTCAAGTGACAAGAAGTTCCCTCAGAACAAGAATAAACGATTGCCGAGGCTCCAAAACACAATGCGTGATGGAGCCTCGGCATTCTATATGTCTTATCAACAGATGGGATTCGACGATTTGTGAAAAGATTGATTACTTCACTTGGCTGGAGTGCCGCGTTTCAGGTACGGGCCAGTCAACCATCTGAAGAGAGGCACCTTCCCCATCAGGTAAATGACGGCTACGATGATAACCGTGTGCAGCAGCATGAACGGGAGTGTGTTGGGCAGATTAAAATAGGTCACAGCAGGTTTAATTAGCAAGCTGATGATGAAGAAATGATACAGATAGTAGAACAGGCTGTCCTTGCCCAGGTGAGTGAACAGCTTGAATTCTCTCATCAGGTTGAAAACCAACAGTGACAACGATACCGAGCACGTGAGAATCATGAGTTTTTGGGGCAGGTCGCTGATGGTGTAACGGTCGGCACCGTTCATGATGTTGCCACAATGGGGATAGAGCCAGAAGATGATTGGCAGCAGCACAATGATGAGAGCTGCATACAGCACATTGGCCTTCCACAAGCGTGAGGGAATCTGCCCTTGCCTGTAATAATATCCCAACAGGAAAAAGAAATAGAAGTTGAGGCCGCGTTGCAAAGCCAAGTAATTGCCTAAATGTGTGAATCCCGACACCAGTGTCACGATCAATGCCAATCCCAGGTAAAGGGCAGGCCGCTTGAGTAATGCCTTCGGTGTGTAGTAGAGCAGGATGCGCCAGTAAATCAGGCACAGGATGTACCACAACACTCCATAAGGGAAACATTTCAAAGCCCATTCCAGACTGCTGCCTTGGAAATAAAGCCTGATGACACTGAGCGCTTGGAAAATGATTAATGTGATGGCAATGTTGCCCACACCGCGCCACATGTCACGAGCGCTCTGTTCGGCAGGATTCTTTGTCAGATAACCCGAGATAATGATGAACAACGGCATGTGGAAGATATAAATCAACCCCATCACCGCATGGTTGATGCGGTTGACGTTGTCGAGCGTGGTGATGACGTGTCCCAGAATGACCAGGACAATCAACAGCCCCTTGATGGAGTCGATGCGTTTATCTCTTGCCATGATGCTTAAAATACCATTTGTAATAACGCCACGTCGCGGTAGCAGGAACCTCGTTTCACCCATGAGTGCAAGACGCCGGCTCGACGATAACCGAAATCCTCGAACAGATTGAGGCACACCTCGTTATCAAGTGCGATGTACACATAGAGCTGCCGCATCCCGATATGGTTGCGGGCATAGGCCGTGAGCAATTCCAGCGCCTGTCGGCCAAGTCCCTTGCCGCGATGGGCTTCGTCGATGAACAGTCCCAGTTCGGCACGGTTGTTCAATGGGTCGAAATTGAGGAAATCCACGGTTCCGACTGCAGTGCCATCCTCAACGAGCGTTACCATCAGCCGCAGTTGCCGCTGGGCATAAATGTCGCCCGTGTAATCCTCGAGATAGTGCCACAACGCCTCACGGGAGTACGGAGCGATGGTGTCACTCACCGTCCACAGCCTGGTGTCGTTTTCCCAACCGTATAATGTCTCCAGGTCAGTGGGCTCCAGCGCCCTCAATGCAATGATATGGTTACGCAGCAGGTCACTCATGACATTTTGGGTGAGATGATGATGCCGTGGCGGTCGGCAAAAATGTGAAATGCCAGGCGGGTTTTACCACCATGCTCGCGGATGTATTCCACCACTTGGGCGCAAGTGCGACAACCGTCATCAATCAGCACATTGTAGTTGCCGCTCGATGGGATGCTGTCCTCAAACGAGTTGATGCCGGCGTGACGGGCCACCTCTGCTGGCCGGTCGCTGATGATGACCCATGGCCATTGTTCGCTGGCAGGCTTGCTGCCCAGCGGAATCAGCCGCTTGACGAGCCGCTTGGCCATCGACAGTCCCGCACGGACCATCACACCCAACTTGACGATGGGATAAAAAATGATATTGAAGCGCGGGAAATGCTTGCGGTAGAAGATGAGCATGGCGTTATAGAACACGCGCACATAGCGCATCGAGTCCTTGTGGGTGCTCTCGCCCTTGTAGTGAACCATGGGTGTGGGCAGGAACCAGTTCTGATAGCCGGCCTTGACAATGCGATAACTCAAGTCGATGTCTTCGCCGTACATGAAAAAACCCTCATCAAAACCGCCTAACTGCTGCAGTACGCTGGTGCGGCACAGCATGTAGGCGCCCGACAGGATGTCGATGCATTGAGGTTCCAAGTCGCTCAAATATCGCAAATGATATTTGGCGAACCAGGGTGACCGCGGGAACAGTTTCGACAGACCGAAAATTTTGCAGAACGACACCCACGGGGTGGGGAAGGAGCGCTTGCTCTCGGGCAGGAATACGCCGTTCCCGTCCATCATGCGCGCCCCGATGGCACCGCACTTCTCGTGCGACCTCATCCATGCGATGCCCTCTTGCAGGCATTGCGGGGTGATGATGGTGTCCGGGTTAAGGATGAGTGTGAATTCGCCGCGTGCCAGCATGATAGCCTGATTATTGGCACGGGCAAAACCCACGTTCTCCTGGTTCTCGATATATGTGACCTGCGGATGTCGTTCGCGTGAGAACGCGATGCTGTCGTCACCTGACAGGTTATCGACAACAATGACCTCGCCCGCCATGCCTTGCATGGCTTGCTCAACCGAACGTAAGGTCTGCTCCAGCAGATACTTCACGCGGTAGTTGACGATGACGACGGTCAGTTCCATATTACTTTAACGCAACATTAGCGGTCTTTCTTGTGTTGATAGGACAGAGCTGCGCCCAAAGCGGTGCGGTAGCGAGCGTGTTCGGGGATGTGGAAACGCACGCCATACAGTTCTTCCATCATCGGGAAAATGATTTGACATTCAGGAAGTTGTGTCAGGTTTCCAATGAGGACGAAATCCTTGATGCCTTCGCCCACCTGAGATAACACGGCACACGAGCCGATGGTCTCAAGAACCATGCAGATGATGCCCTTGGCGATGTCATCGGGTGTCGCGTTACTGCTGGCGGCCTTACCGAACAGTGATGCTGTGGCGTGCATGGGCAAGCCTTCGATGGCGCCTTTGCTGATGTCCTTGATTTGGAGATTGATGTGTGAGATATCGCCACGGGATGCCATCTCAACAACTTCGCTGACGTTATTCGTTTTGAGCAATAGATGGGACAGTCCCTGCAATGTGCCACCTCCCATCGAGATGCCGCCGATGTGGCTGATGTCATCGCCATCGACACGCACCAACGTTGTGCCGGTTCCCATCGAAACGACAATCAGTCGATCAAGGCCGCTGTCAAAACGAGCTCCCAATCCGTCTGCTTGAAATTCATCCACATGAGCGGTTGGCAGGCGGTAGATGGGTGTCTCGACTTCGCTGGCACCCACTCCTGTGAGCATGACGTGCTCGATGTCGTCGAGCGAGATGCCATTGTCGTGAGTGTATTTGCCGAAGGCACCGAACAGCGACGAGATGGGGTCACTGCCCGTGATGCTGATGGGGGACTTGATGCAGGTGCCGTTCTCGACCCCCACGATTTTGGTCGTGCTGCCACCCACGTCTATACCGATTACTAAGCCCATAAGATTGTCTCTCTTTAATCACTAATCATACTAATTGCAACTTGGGTCACTGGGCAGATTCAGCCACAACTTGTAGCGGTCGCCGAAACGTGCTACTGCATCGCGCCACTGGTCGTCGTCGCCATCACCCATGAGCAGGTCATGGCCGCCGTTGTCGAGCACCGCCCAGTCATGGCGTTGCAACTCGCTGGCAATCTGGTCCTTCTCCCAGCCACTGTAACCCACAATGAACTTGATGCGTCCTGCAACGGGTCCACCCAGTTCCACGTAGCGCTTGATGGCTTCAAAATCTCCGCCAAACCACACGCCGTCGCCCACGTCGATAGCCTCTGGAACAACTTCAGGGCCCAGTGTGTGCATGTAGAACATCATTTGGGTACCCACAGGACCGCCCAGAAACAAGGGAATCTCCTCGACTGTCTCGATTTCGGGCATGATGTCGCGCAGGTTGTAGCCTGTGTAGTGGTTTACCACCACACCCATCGCGCCCTCGCCCTCATCGGGATCCACAATGAGCACCAGCGACCGTCTGAAGAAGAAGTCGCCAACCGTGGGCTTGGCCACTAGCAGTGAGCCGCGCCTGGGCTGCGGTTGCTCGTCGTTGAGGTGAAATATGTCTTGATCCCACTCGTTCATGCTTGCAAAAATACAATAAATCGTCTAACGAGAGGCCAATTCCCCCCGAAAACTTTTCTCTTTGCCCGTTTAAGGCATCTTGACGCGAATCTTCGAACTATATTTTCATTTGCCTCTAATAATTCGGCCTTTTTCTCGTTATATATATAAACACATAAACAGATAGCAATGAAAGTGATGAAATTTGGCGGCACCTCGGTCGGTTCAATCGAGAGTCTGCTCAACCTCAAGAATATAGTCAATGCCGAGGCCAAACCCGTCGTGGTGGTCGTTTCAGCAATGGGTGGTTTTACCAATCAGTTGTTGGCGATGTGTGAACAGGCACAGCAGCGCGATATCTCATGTCTGGACACGCTTGAGGCGGCACGCAAGCGCCATCATGATGCCATCGACGGCGTTGTGATAGAATCGATGCGTGACGAGGTGCATGCGACTATAGACCGCTTCATCGATGAGAGCCTGAAGCCTTATTATCTCGCTCTGGCCACTAATCTCCACATGCCTGTCGATGAAATCGAACGCGTGTGTGACGCCATCGTCGCTCATGGCGAAATCTTGTCGTCGGCGATAGTGGCAGGCATGTTCGAAGACGGTGTGCCCCACCTGTCGCTCAACTTCATGCGCACAGTGCCCGACGGTGCCGGACGTGTCCTTGAATGGGAAGAAACCGGCCGTTTGGTTAATGAGGATTTTGCCTCGTTAGACGAGGGCGTGCATGTGGCTCAGGGCTTCATCTCGCGTGACAAGGAGTCGGGCGACGTGACCAATCTGGGACGTGGCGGAAGCGACTACACCGCAGCGATCCTCGCCACCTTGCTAGATGCCGATGCCTTGGAAATCTGGACCGATGTGGATGGCTTCATGACGGCCGACCCGCGCACTCATCCCGACGCCACTGTCATCCCGCAGATGACTTATGCACAGGCTCAGGAAATGTGTGATGCCGGAGCCAAAGTCATCTATCCGCCTACCATAGCCCCAGTGGCAATGAAGAATATCCCCGTGTGGGTCAAGAACACATTCAATCCCAGTGCACCAGGAACCATCATTGTTAATAGACGATTGACTCGATGAACTATTACAGTACTAATAATCATCAAGTTACTGCGAGCCTGGAACAAGCGGTCACCAAAGGGCTTGCCCCTGACGGCGGCTTGTATATGCCCGAAAAACTGCCGCGCTTGCCCGAGGCTTTCCTGCGCAACATGAGTGCGATGAGCCTGCAGGAAGTGGGTTACGCCATCGCTACCTTTGCCCTGCAGGGAGATGTTCCTGCCGATGTCTTGCACGATATTGTGTTCGATGCATTCAATTTCGACATCCCGCTGGTTAAGACACCTGGCGGAAACCATGTGCTGGAATTGTTTCATGGTCCGACCATGGCTTTCAAGGATGTGGGCACGCGATTCTTGTCACGGTTGCTTAACCATTACCGCACTCGTCATCCCGAGTGGACCACACTCAACGTGCTGGTCCCCACCAGCGGCGACACTGGCAGCGCTGTGGCCAACAGTTTCTGGCGGATGCCGGGTGTAAACGTCTATGTGCTCTATCCACGTGGTGCCGTCAACAAGATTCAGAAGGCGCAGTTCGCGTCGTTGGGCGGCAACGTGACGGCTATCGAGGTTAACGGCTCGTTTGACGATTGCAAGTCGCTGGTTGAGGAGGCCTTCATGGACGCTGACCTCAACGAAGCCATGCGCCTCACGAGTGCCATGTCCATCAACTATGCCCGCATTGTTCCGCAGATGGTCTATTACTTTTGGGCCTATGCGCAACTTGTCCGAAAGGACGTGGACGTGAGCAACCTGGTGTTTGCAGTGCCGTGCTCAAATCTGGGAAACCTTGCCAGTGGACTCATGGCTCAACGCATGGGATTGCCCGTCAAGCGTTTCATCAGCGTCGAGAATCAAAACAACATTTTTTACAATTATGTCAAGACGGGTGTATTCACGCCCAAACCCACTCAATACAGCATCGCTCCGGCCTTGGATGCCGGTTGCCCAAACAACTTCGGGCGCATTGTCGATTTGATGGGAACTCATGAGGACATCTGCCGCAATATCCATGCTTACAGCTACGATGACAATCAGATCATCGATACCATTTTGCACACCTACGATGATGAAGGCTATCTGCTTGATCCGCACAGTGCTGTAGCCTACAGGGCCATGGCCGAGGACTTGCAGCCGGGAGAGACTGGTGTCACTCTTGCAACCGCTCATCCAGCCAAGCTCAAACAAATGATGGAAAATATCATCGAGGAGCCAGTCATCTTGCCCGACCAGCTGGCGCGCTTCATCAGCAGCGACCTGCACATCAAGAAGATGAGCAACGGCTTCACTGCCTTCAAGCGCCTCCTGTTGGAAGACAATGCATGAGTCTGTGATTATTATTGTGATGATATTGGTGTTTGCCTAAATTTTTTTCAATGCTAATGTCATTTTTTTTTGATTTTTTTAATAAAATCAAGTTTTTTTGCGTAAATTTGCGGAGTGTTCTATATTCATTTAACCTTTAAAGTTGTGCCCGACACAAATTCCAGGGTATTGTTCTTATGAAAAGATTATCGTTTGTGAGCCTCTTTCTGTTGCTGTTTACTGCAGTGTTTGTGAGTTGTGCCGATCCTTCACTCAATGATTATATTGAAGGTCTCAAAGGCAGTGTGCCGGAAGATATGGGTGGTGGTCTTACGATGACTGACGTGAGTATCGTCGATGACTATGTTCAAATCGATGTCACATCCGACGAAACTGAGCTTGACTTAGGCAACCCGATGGTAGGCATGATTTTGCCGAGTGTTGCTGAGGCCCTTAAAGCCGAATATCTTGAAGGTGATATGAAGGATTTCATGCAGCTATGCTCTGACGAGGGTAAGGGATTCCGCATGATGCTTACCGGTGCCAAGTCAGGAAATACGGCAACAATGTTTGAAGTCACTCCCGAGGAATTGAACACAAAATTCCCGCCCAGGACTAAAGAGTAACAATCCAACCCATCAGGCGTCCGGTTTGCTTCACGGCAGGCCGGATGCTTTTTTGTTGTCACAGCAGGAAGAACAGCGACACGCCGACGACCGAAATGACGGCGCCGAGGATACTTTTAGCGGTGATCGGCTGCTTGAAGAACCACCAGGCGGGCAGGATGATGATGATGGGAGTCAGTGCCATCAGTGTGCTGGCGATGCCAGCGGCGGTATATTGTACGGCAAGCAATGATGCCCCCACGCCGACAAACGGTCCGAAGATAGTTGTCGCCACAGCGGCGATCACGCCCTTACGGTCACGCACACCACGTTGCAAAGGTTTAAAGCCCTCGCGAAATGCCATCAGCAACGCGAAACCTATGGTTCCCGCCACACAACGGAAAAAGTTGGCGTGAAACGGCAGGATCCATGGTTGCAAATCAGAGGTGAGTGATGCCTCGTAGTGATTCATGCCGATTTTGCTCAATACCAATCCCACACCCTGACATACCGCGGCACCAATGGCAAACAATACACCCGCCAACGGCAGCTTGAGCGACACCTTGTGATGGTCGTCGCGGCCCAACACGCTGATGGCTATTCCTGCCAGAGTGACCAGCATGGCAAGCATCGCTGTGGGGCGAATTTGCTGGCCCAGGGTGAACCATGCCATGATTGCTGCAGTGATCGGGGCCAGTGTCATGAACAGTTGGCCGAATTTAGAACCGATAATGATGTAGCATTGGAACAGGCAAAAGTCACCGATGACATAGCCCACAATACCTGACAGTATCATCCACAGGTAGGCCTCGGTGCTCGCATGGGCAGGCAGGGGAGTGCCTCCCATCACCCAGAACAGGATTCCCGAGAAAATCAGCGTGATGATCATGCGCATCAGGTTGAGCGTCAAGTTTCCCATGCGCTTGCTCCCAAACTCGCTCAGCAAAGCTGTCGCCGTCCACGAGAACGCAACCCCTATTGAAATCAGTTCACCAACGTATTGCATGCCTACAAAGGTAGTGCAAGCCGAACACAATAGCAAATTTTATTTGATATTGTTGAGGCGCCGCCTACCTTCGAGGGCATCAGCCCTCAACGAGTGCAAGCCGAACACAATAGCAAATTTTAT
>JAEEGI010014014.1_pt1 | contig 16916 bp, 16 predicted proteins | sample 8958751 | NCBI WGS metagenome assembly JAEEGI01 (sample SAMN16246545, study PRJNA631951) | gut metagenome | biome: gut microbiome; feature: rumen; material: KS-attached | host: Bos | place: Iran: Karaj | collected 2018-10
AAGGAGAAGATCCATTTGAAGTAACTCTCATTTCTGAAGAGGGCGAGACTTTGAATAAGATAGAACACATCTTCGTTGATAACCTGATTTCTGTGATAGATGATGCTGTAGAGAAATGTGAGAATTACAGCGAACGGATATCTCAAGAATACGGCATTACTACAGAGTCGAGTTTATGTGAGAGCGACACCAGCCAAACCACCCCTTGAGACCGGCTGATGTGTTCAAATAATGGGTGTATTCAAAAAAGTCTATAACGGCTAATGAATACACCCTTTTCGTGTAACCAATTTTATCAAAGACTAAAATGGAAACAAACGAACCAAAGAGAGCTGTGATCTATGCCCGAGTGAGTTCTGAAAATGACAGACAGGACACATCACGGCAAATTACAGACTTAAGAAAACACTGTAAAGCCCAGAATATGGAAATCGTGAAAATCTACGAGGAACATATATCAGGTGCAAAGAAAAATGAGGAAAGACAAGTCCTTACAAAGTGCTTAGACTTCTGCACCGGGAACGACATTGATTACTTGTTATTATCGGAGTTGAGTCGTTTGGGGAGATCGACACTGCAAGTATTGAAATCCCTGGAACAACTTCACGAGGCTAAGGTATCGGTTTACATACAGAACCTTGGCATCTACTCGCTTCAACCCAATGGAGAAGTGAATCCTATCGCGTCCATTCTCATCACCGTACTTGCAGAAATGGGCAATATTGAGCGGAGTAATATCCAATACAGGCTTAACTCCGGAAGGGCCCAATATGTGATGAACGGTGGGAAACTCGGACGCAAAACCGGGAGCATCAAGAGCGAGGACAAGAAACGAGATGAGTATAAGGAGGTTATATCGCTGCTGAAACGAGGCTACTCCATCAGAAACACAGCGAAACTTACCGGCTGCTCCATATCAACAGTACAACGAATCAAAAACCAATTTGTGAAATGATTGGACATTCCTCGAGATCCAAGTGGTGTGAGGACTATGATTAGAAAGACGGCAATACCAGGCCGTTTTTCTTCTTTTTTGCTTCATGTGATACTGCAAATAAAAGATCACGTGAATTATTCGTTTGAACGTATAAAGTGAACCAATCACGACCCTGTTATTTTTCAAATACCCAATTTATAGTACGTTCAATTATAACACCATTAGGTCCGGTTTTATTTCCGTGACTTATTGGCCACCACTTAAATATGGGTTCTTCTGCCTCCTTAATTCTTATTATGAGTTCTTTATTTGAACTTTTGCATACCCACTTTTTATTATTTATAATATCTTGCATCTCAATAGGTGAAATAGAAAAATAACCTCTTCTTTCTATCGCTTCTTTGAATTTGCCATTTTCAATACAACTATTAATTCGAATAAAATTCATAATAAACTGAGGGTTTTCAAAATCTTTAATAGTAAAAAACCTGGATGTATTTTGATCAGGAGGGCAATACACGATGTAATTGTCTGTAAAGTTTTCGTCAAATGCATGAGAAAAGAGATATTCTTTATAGTCTTTGAAACTTAATTCTTTATAGTCTTCAAAACTTAATTCTTTATGGTCATCAAAACTTAATTCTTTATAGTCATCATTGGATGGTATAAAAGAAATAATAGTTGCAAGCCCCTTGATATAGTAAAAATTAAATCGTTGAAAAATATTGTTTTTCTTTCGGACTGCCCTTATGCTCTCACGCACTTCATAATTCCCATCCGCATACGTAAAGTACTTCGCCAATTCTCGCCGTAAAGATTCTGATAGATTTGGAATATAATTATCATTTTTTTCTTCAATTATCATTTTCTGATTCGTTGGATCATATCGATAAACGAATATTTTTGGTAATTTAACTCCGCTTGCTTTAATATACATTAATGATATTATCTCACCACATGTCCACCATGAATCATAATATCCATAACCATCTTCATTTCCAGTTTCGAATATCCAAACCTCATCAACATTTCTCAACTTTTTGTCAACGAATTTTTCTACAATCCATCGTTTCTGCTCGGTCATAAACTCAAAAGTGATTTCACCTTCGGCATACACCGTTACAGGATAATCATTATCTCCATGATATTCTTTTATAAGCTTTTTTAAGTCTAGTGCTGTTTTTCCGTGATAAGGATTATGATAATAATAGCTTCTATAGCTAATAAAGGCACCTTTTTTACGTGTACGGTTCATATATGATATTGAATCTTGTATCTTTTCAGTGAGTAATGATAACTTCATCTTTTCCCCTCTTACTTGATGTTCTCTAATTAGCGTTCTTTGTTTTAAACTATCAGGAACTGGAATCCTTGGTGCCAGTGTTTGTATTGTTCCATTTTCATTCTTGTATAGAAATGACTCTGACATTTTCTCAAGTTCCTTACTTATCCATTGCACTATTTCATCATTGCTATATTTATAGCATGTTCTATTATTCTGATCTCTTTTCTCTTGACCTAATTCAGGCACATTCGTACGTAATGCTTGGAAGTTTAATGGGAGTTGAGTTCTACTTACTACAAGTATATTATCTATTCCCAGTGGCAATGAAGTTGCTGCAGCATAATTAGAGTCCCAACTTCCGTTTTCATCTTCCTCTAAAGATCCATCAAATATAACAATATCATCTTCCAAACAAGCATGTATCATATCTTCTTGATTGCCATCAACAATCGGAGAACGCAAAATACAATTAAAGCCCAATTCCAATAAAGTCTGAGGAATAGTCTTACTGATTTTAGAGAACAGATCAATATCTGAGTCACTATAACTCAGTTTCGAAGAAGAGAAAACAAAAACAGAAATAGTTATTTCTTTCATAATCAAACAATTAATAACTACTCGACAATCTCAAAAATAAATATATAAACTATCTCTAATAGCATAAAGTTAACCAATAAGATTCTTTGCAAAAGTAATTCTATTTCTTTAAAAAATCAAATTATTTAAATAATCTCTAAAAATGGATTACACTAATCATTCACGGTATCATTTTTTATTCAACAAAAGCACTTTGGTTGAATAAATCATCTTCTATCTTTTTGATGATGATTTCGTGTTTTATATTGTGTATAAATCAAGGTTTTATATTACTTTTGCGTTATTATTTTGGTCTTTGATTCATAAAAAGTCAGAATAACTGAGGCTTTATAATTTAAGGTGATTCTATCAATACATTCATGAGTGTTGCTGAACGGGCATATTTTCGTGAAATGAAGAACTTCAGAAAGAGGTTTGGACTTCCATTAAGAAAAGTGGCAGATATGATGCCACTTGGCTTCTCTGATGATGACTTTTTCTCCACATTTAAACGGTGCTTTTATGGATTATGGAAAGAGATTGAGGAGAAAAAAGCGCAGTACGATTTAATGGACAAAGAACGGATACGCAAACATCAACACCCAGTATACCATTTCCCCAATCCAGATGTCTTTCTTCAACGTCGGTCTCGTACTGCATTGAATATCATTAGAACAAAGCACAAACAGGGTCAAATCCTATCTGATGAAGAAAGATCACAGCTTCGGACAAAGTATGAGCAAAGGAGTAAAAAACGGCAAGTAGAAAAAAATACAGAACTGATAAAAATAGAGCAATATCAACAATTGGTTGCTCCGGACCATACAAACTATTTTATCAGTACATATTTTAAGATTAAGCATACTCACCCAGAGGATGTTAATACCCGTATGCGAATCTTACAAGAAGCAGCTAAATTCAAATGCAAAGAAACTGTGTCCTTTCTCTTTAAGGTTAATGCGTCAGAACGTAATTTTCATTTAAGGGAATTTGCATTCCGAACACTACAAAAAGAATTTGGCTATCCACAGGTTCATCTTCATCGAAATCGAAAAGGGAAGAAACGACCAGGAGATGACGTTGTCCCTAAACTGTTGGATACACCAGAATCACTTATGGCTGAAATACAAAATTCACAATTTGACTTAGAGCAACACAAGTCATTTGATGTGTTCTTATCTCATAGTTCAGTGGATAAGAAAGATATACTTAGGCTAAAAACGCTCTTGAATAGCAAAAACTTGTCTGTTTACATTGATTGGATTGAAGATCGAGATTCATTGAGGCGTGAACTTACAAATGCTGATACGGCAAGAGTTATTATTGAGCGAATCAAGCATACAAAAGCTGTTTTATATGTTCAGACAGAATCAAGTGTGCTATCACTATGGACTTCATGGGAACTCGGATATGCAAGTGCTATAGGGAAGAAAATATGTGTGCTTCCATTAGAATATATTCTAAACCTTCCAGCATATCTTGATATATATGATAGAGCGTCACTTTTGGGTGATGAAATATTGGTTGACGATCAAGATGAAGTAATACCAATTGAAATATGGATTAAAAAGAACAAATGATATATAGGAATTGACGATGGGTAATAATGATTGGGAATTTGACGATAAGGAACGCCAGTGGATAGACTCTTTTGGGGTTAGATATTCGGAAGATAAGAAGATTCTATTAAAGTGCCCTAACACTCTAAAAGGTGTTTTCATTATTCCTAAAGGCATAAAACTCATTCAAAACAATGCCTTCTCTGGATGTTTTAGCCTTACCACAATAACAATTGCAGATTCTGTTACAAACATAGGCGTCTGCGCTTTTTGGGGATGTACTAGTCTCCGTGAAATTACTATTCCAAACTCTATAACGAGTATAGGAGATCGTGCATTCGAAGAGTGTTCCGGTCTTAAAAGTATTAATATACCTGATTCCGTTACAACTATTGGGAAAATGGCATTTAAAGAGTGCTCTAGCCTTAGGAGAATATCTATACCCAATTCTGTTACAACTATCGGAGAAGGCGCGTTCGAGTACTCCTCTCTTTGGTCAATTACAATTCCTAATACCGTAGCCTCTATTGAAAAAAATACTTTCAACTGCTGTTCTTCGCTTTGGTCTATCTCAATTCCAGAATCTGTGAAAATAATCGGAAATCATGCTTTTTCGGAATGTAAGAAACTTGAAAAAATAACTATTCCTAATTCTGTTACTTGCATCAAACATGGTGCTTTTTGGGGATGTACGAGTCTGCGTGAAATTACCATACCTGCTTCTGTTACCAGAATAGAAAGTTGCGCCTTCTCTGGATGTTCTTATCTTGAAACAATTAATATACCAAAATCTGTTACATCTATTGGAAACAGGGCTTTTGAGGAGTGTTCTGGACTTAAGACGATAATGATTCCAAATACTGTAACTCGCATTGGAATAGGCGTTTTCTATAATTGTTCTAGATTGATGAATATTACAATTCCAAATACCGTAATAAGTATAGAAAAGGGCGCTTTTTATGGTTGCTATAATCTTCGAGATATTATTATCCCTGATTCTGTGAAAACTATTGAAGAAAAATCATTCCAGGGGTGTCCCATTAGAGAAGTACTTCTTCCCCATGATACCAAATATGCAACAGACTCTTTTGACATAGTAACCCATGTTATAAAAGCAAGAGTATTCATTTCATATTCTTGGGATAGCCAAGAGCATAAAAAGTGGGTAGAGAAATTAGCTAATAATCTCTTAAAATATGATGTACATGTTACTCTTGATAATAAGACTCTTGATTTTGGGGATGGATTAAAGGAGTTCATGATAGAAGGGATATCTAATGCAGAAAGGGTTATCTGCATTATGACCCCACATTATAAGAAAAAGGCTGAAGCTTGTATAGGTGGTGTGGGAGTCGAGTACTCAATTATAAAAGATGAAATAAGTAGAGGAGATATATCAAAAAATAAATACATTCCATTATTGAGAGATGGGGTTAAAGAAGAATCTTTTACTGAAGAATTTAAAGACTCTGCCTATTTGGATTTCAGAAATGACGACGATTATGACAAGAAACTGGAAGAACTGATTAATTCTATCTTTAAAAGACGCTGGCGTTGAAACATGATGTGCTTAAAGAAAGATATACCTAGTAAAACTCCAACGAGTTATGTAAAAATGAGAACAGCAAAGTGTATGGTAATCTTAAGAAGCGGTTAACATCTTCACACCGCTAACTTTAAGACATGGAAACCATGATGTGATTGTCAATACATTCACTCTTGGAGGCGTCATATGTGGATTATCTTCCTTTCTTTTTTCGCTGGTTCCTGCGCGGTTTAAACAATCCCTCGGAACCATTTGAATTATTGATTGATATTCTCTGTTCATTGTCATCGGCATTGTTATTGGTGCTTTTGTTCATAATCTGATTGGAATTATATAAATTTTCAGCAGGCACAAATGTTTCAAAGAATGCATTAAGATCTTCTTCAAAAGATTCGATTTTAAAATGATTATCACGACAACAGGAATTTTTCATAATATCAATAACACGATCAAAGATTGTATTATTAAATATGGAATTAGATGGAACAATCATTAAACAATTATCTTGCAAGTACCTACGGCGTAATTCAGATCTGCCATTTAGTGAAAAATATTTTCCTTTTTGAATTATTGAGGCGTCCTCATACATTTCTTTTGTAATACAAAACTCTTTGTTGTTTTTAAAAAAAATGGCATATTCTTCAACTTCATTATTATCGAAATTGTTGTCCTTGATTTGATTATTGTAAATAGATGGCTCATATGCGACAAAAGAATCACGTTCACCAAAAATGAGTATAAACTGGAATTTTGGATAACATTGATTTCTATATACAAGAATGTTTTCGAAGCCAAAAACCTTTACTTCTGTGTTCCCAATTAAAAAAGTTTTATTTTTCTTGAGTGATTTAAATTGCTTAATCGGATACTTTCCAAACTTATCAATAAGCATCATTGGCGATATGTCTAAGTAAGAAATTGGTTTTGCGAAAAAGCTCTTAAGCATATCTATGTCTACATACTTTAGGCCTCTCACGCCAGGAAAAGAAATGGCCATTCTATTTTGAAAAAACTCTTCTGAATTATGAAGTGCAGCTAGCTCCTTTTTCGCTTTTTTTTCTCTCTCTCTTTATTGGTAAATGCGTAAATAAATCTGTGAATTTACTTTTTATTGTTTTCTTCCATCTAGTCTGCAATAATTGGCACTCTTTCAATGATAACTCCAAAACAGGTGATATTTTTGAGTCGATGTCTTTATTGCTACTAAATGTAATAATTTTTCGATGCGATATATCAAAAGGCAATTCGCTAACAATCCAATCACCTTCATGTGCAATAGCAATTATCTGATATGGTTTTAGGCAACTAATTGCTATGCCTAATTCAAACATCACATTAGAATTTGGCATAGATTTAATTCCTCTGCCATCTGCCCCTCTATCAATACTTGTAACAGGAGTAACATCACAAACAAAAAGATCACAATTTCTAATTTTTTTTATAACCATGTCACTAATGGGTTGCATTCCGGTTGTATTGTCGGTATCTACGTCAACAGTTATATTGCAATTAAGGCTTTTTTCTAACCAAAAAGCCCTCCGTTCTAAAACCCTTTTAATTAGGTCCTTTTGAGACAAATAATCGTCATTCGTTTCATTTTGATTATTATCTGCCTTTTTCCTTTCTATAGGGACTTCGGAGAAATCATAATCACTCTGCCAAGAATAAAAAATAGTGAAACTCTCCATATCGTAATTAGTTTACTCTCGTTTATTACAATTAAAACAATTTTCGTATTCTAAAAAGTAGATCATTCATTGAAGCAGATTATTGAAATAGCGTTATGCCAATGGAGCAAATATCACAGTTATTGATTTGGAGCATTTCTTAATAATTCTGACGTGTTACTCCCACATGAAAAAATAACCCAGATAACTAAAAAAACAAGAATGAGAACCAAGTAAAAAGGCCACGTTGAATTTGAAGATAAAGCTTTATTCATCGCACCATCATCACATACTTTGTAATTAAAATCAAACACCTCGATTTTTTTAGCGTCATCATCCATCCCTTTCTTGCCTTTAACAACATCTAAAAACCTCTCTTGTAAATTTCTAAAAGAAATCTCTAGATAAAGATAATAACTATCCAACCAATAAAAGAATGCAATTGGAATAAAGGCAATCCACAAATATTGGGTTATATCCTTATTCACAACATCAGCAGCAAGAAGGGCCGTTACAATTGTTATTGCCCATTTTTTACAACTGGCACTATTAGAAGCCATTCTAGAAATTGTGTCATTTAATAAAGAAAGATACAGTCTCTCATTTTCCTTAATTGTATTATCGTACATAAGTAATATTGTTTTATAACTGATTTTTAAATGTTATTTTTTCAATCCGCAAATATAGTAAAAAAACCCCAAAAGACTAAATTTTTTTTGAACAATAGAAAACATTAATCAGGAAGGACAAAAAGGGAAACCTTGATGTTTGGGAGAAGAATTGCTCAATAATTGAGAATACTTCATCAAAAGATGTGATTATCTTGGATTATATTTGTATCTTTGTCACATCTTGTTGCAATTATCCTATAATTGGATTAGCAGCATAATGTTAATGATGAATCTTATATGACAAAATAGTGGCCTACTTTTTATTACTCAGGTTAGTATAATTAATATACTAAGTTGTGGAATTAATGTAAAGTCGCAATGACGGTAATGATTGCTAAACTGACTGAAATGTATGGGAAGCTATTATCAATTGATATTATTAGGCGATACGGAGTGCCATGCATGCCGTGAAATTCGTAAGCGATTTTTTGAGCTCTTGAACGAGCGGGGTTTGGAAAAGTCGTTGGTGGCCGAATTGGATGGCGCCAAAATGATGACTGATGAGTATAAATCGTGCAAGCCTACGTTTGCATTCTATTTTGGCGGTCAGAGCCACGGTGATAAAGATGTGATTGCAGTGCAGAAACTGCTTGGGAATGCCGATGCCGTTTACCCAGTATACTTCACGGCAGGAAAATTCAAGGAGGAGATACCATCATTAATGAAAGACATAAACGGAGTATGTTATACTGACCACATATTGGATAGCATCGTAAATGTGGCCTTTGAGGAATTGCGGTTGTTGCGCAAGAAGCGTCGTGTGTTTATCAGCTACAAGCGGTCGGACTCGGCTGCTGTGGCCAACCAATTATATGATGTACTATCGAGGTATCAATTTGATGTATTCTTAGACACGTATTCGATACGAGGAGCGACGGACTTTCAGTTAGAACTATACCATAGAATAACGGATAGCGACGTATTGATTCAGCTGAACTCACCGAATTTTATGGACAGTGATTGGTGCAAGGAAGAGATCACAGAAGCAAATGCACGACAGGTGGGTGTACTGCAAGTGAATTGGCCAGAAGTGAGGCCTGATGTAGCCGATCAGTTGTGTGTGGTATGGAAACTAACTGATGCTGATTTTAGAAACGGACATTATAAGAACGGCAATTCACGTCTAAAGGATGCTACACTAAATAAAATTGCTGTAAAGGTGGAGGCATTACGGGCACGTAATATTGCTGCACGTCAGGATGGACTGACGGCAGAGTTCGTGAAGGAAGCTGAGAGGCAAGGACGAACCATTGTGAAAGGTCCAATGTTCTTGGTAGAGACACGACAAAATGGAAAGAAATGGTATTATATTCCAGCTATAGGTGTGCCCCAATCGATAGACTGTTATGAGTCACGGGAAACGTTAAAGAATTGGCTAGTAGATGGAGGGATGCCCGACAGGTTGTGTTTAATATATGATGATATGCGCATCCTGCCTAAGTGGATTGCCCATCTGGACTGGATGAACGAATCTTTGGAAGTGAAAACCATCAAGAAACAAGAGTTTGAATCATGGCTAAAAAGAATAAAATAAAGAATATCTTTTTGTCGGCGAGTGTACCTGAACCTGGCAATAAGTTTTACGAAGCATTAGATGTAATAGCAATCCGTGATGCGGTGATTGCACTGGCATCGGCGGTGTTGGTGAATCCGAAGTATCATTTGATATGGGGTGGACATCCGTCTATTACACCATTGATAACATTGGTATTGGATCGCTATGACCTAAAGATGTCTGACAGAGTCACGCTTTATCAGTCGGAGCATTTCCGAAAACTGTTCCCTCCTGAGAATAAAGATGTAGGGAATCGTATTATTACTGAGGATAAGGGCGATTATGAAGAAAGCCTGAAACTGATGCGTGAAAAAATGATTGGTGATAATGATTATGTGGCTGCAGTATTTATCGGCGGTAAAGATGGTGTGCTCGAAGAATTTGAGTTGTTCCAGAATTATCATCCGGACGCGCTTATATTGCCTATTGCTTCTACGGGGGCGGCTTCAAGGAATCTGTATGAAACACATCTGGAGGAATTTGATAACCGGCTATTGACGGAACTGCGCTATACATCGCTGTTTAAGGAGTTGTTGGGATTGTAGCAGAAGGTCTTGATAGAGGTCGCTGAACTTGGGAACCAATTCACAATGTTGACTCTTTTTCCCTCTTGCATAATAGCATAACATCAGTCATTACCCATGAGGCCGAGTTCATGGAGGCATCCCTCACGATTGAGCAGAAAACCATAAAGTTCTCGATAGACACTACAGTCGCGATATTGCGTGGGAACCAATTGCCCATCCTTAATCTCATGTATGGAAGCATTAGGATACGAAAGAATGACGGGAGAGTGAGTGGCAATGATAATTTGGGCGCCTATCTTGACCACATCTTTAATCCATAGCAAGAACATCAACTGGTTCTGGAAAGACAATGCTGCTTCGGGTTCATCGAAGATGTAGATGCCTTTGCCGTTCAATCGATGTTCCAACAATGCCATGAAACCCTCACCGTGGGAGAATTCATGGAAATTGAGATAGTCATAGTACATGTTTAAACCACGGCGATTGATTTCGGTGATGACATTGTAGTAACTCTCAGCCCTGAAGAAGTAGGTATCACTATAACTCAGACTGGTTTGCGAGGCAATCAGTGCGTCATGCAGTGATGAATGAGTCTCTTCGGTATGAAAGTTGAAATGACGGGAGCCACCTTCAGGATTAATGCGAAGCAATACGGCAATTGCTTCAAGTAACGTCGATTTCCCAGATCCGTTGCCTCCAACAATGTAGGTCACCGACTTCTCAAATCTAAACTTAGTGAAGTCTCTAATTACGGGTATGGAGAATGGGTATTTGCTAGTATCCCAGTCCCCTTCTCGTTTCTTGATTTTTCTCAAATAGATATTCTCTTTCATAAGCGAATTGCATTTTTGCCGCAAAGTTAACACGGCCCAATGCCATATTCCGGCACATAAAAGCAAAACTCACTTAATAGCCCATGAACAGACTGTCTTTCCCTAGAAAAGGTTGACAAAGTTGAGAGCGATTAACTAAGTTGGTTTACACTAATTTTACGGTTCGCCTAAATTGGGTTACAGTTTGGCGGTTTTATCACTGAATGGGATTACAGCTTAGTTTTATAGAATTAGCAGAAGCCCATCTTGCGGGGTTTATCTTTCGATTGCATCGTCTCGGCCTTGCAGTAGTCCATAAGGGCGGAGAGGCGGTCGGTGTCGCTGCTATCGCCATACAGGACGCGGTTGATGGTGTCTTTGCGGGCGATATTCTCGATCTGACCTCCGCTCAGTTCATAGGCTTGGGCTAAGACATTAGCATCGCTCTCACTCAGTCCAGTCACCATAGTTTGCCAAATGCGGCTGCGAACTCTGGCATCGGGCTTTTCAAACTCGATTTTATAGAGAAAACGACGCTCAAAAGCACTGTCCAGATTTGTAGCGAGGTTGGTCGTGGCGATAAGGATGCCGTTCAAATCTTCCATCTCCTGCAAAATGATGTTCTGGATTGTGTTCTCCATTTTGTCCACAGCATTCTCAGCCCCGTTCTTGCGCACTCCGAAGATGGCATCGGCCTCATTGAACAACAGGATGGGCGCCACGTCGCTTCGCTTGACCATTTCACGGTACTTGTCGAAGAGCGCCTTGATATTCTTCTCGCTGTCGCCCACCCACTTGCTCTTGATTTGAGGCACATCCACTACCATGACACATCGGCATGTCTTTTTCGCCAGCTGATAGACGGTCTCGGTCTTACCCGTTCCTGGTGCACCATAGAACAGGCAGGCGAAGCCGGTGCGGAAACCGCTGTCTATCATGCGCTTCTGAATCTGCTTGAATTTATCAACCTCAAGGAAGGAATTCAGTTCTTTGATCTGTTGCGTCATTGCCTTGGGATAAAACATGACCTTGGGCGTGATACTACCAGGATACAGCACATTGCTCAGTTTTATTTCGGGCTCCACTAGGTCAAATTCTGCCAGCAAGTCCGTTTTCGCCTTACTCGTCAACGTGAACGTCGAAGTGCTTGCTCTGCCTTCTTCACACACGGGTTCAATCAGTCCCATTTTCGCAAGGATATGTGCGCCGGACGCCAGATGCATGACGGTCGTACGATGTGCGTAACATCTCTCGAAAAGGCACTTTAATTGATGACTGCAGATTCGATCATCGTCTTCGTTGATGAGCTGGCTGCAGAAGAACGAGAGCAACATCATGTGGGCACTGGGGAGCTTCAGGTCAAGCATCTTTTTGGCAAAGCCGACATGCAGATTGTCCTTGAACAGGGTCAACAAATCATTATCCAATTCTTCAGGACTGATGTCATTATTATCCACAGCATTGAACCACGAGCCCATCAGGTCGAGCATCGCAGGGGCATCCTCAACCTTCAGTTTGGGCTGGATTTGTGCTTTGTTTTCCTGCAAGGCATTGATCACGTGTTCCGGAATGTCAAAGGCTTCACGCTCCTGGTTGCGATAGCGCATCAGCCTCATCTTAATCATGGCCTTGATATCAGCGTCAAATGAAAGACTCGAGACGTTCCTCATGCTGAGATGCTGCGACAATTCAGAGAGACGCACATTGCGAGGTCCACACTCAATCGTGATGCAGAACAGGATGGCCTGCTGCGGCGTGATGCCGTAGGCATCAGCCACCAACTTGATTTCTTTCTTGCACTGCTTCAAGAACAGGTCGCACAGTTGCGAGTCACAGGATTGCTCGACGATGGTCTCAACAGCTTTCAGCAAGGTTAGCTTTTTGCTTGTTGCACACTTGGTTGTTTTGTTCTCTTTCTCCATTGTAAAACGATATTTAATGGTTGATAAATTGCGGTGCTGGTTGCGTCGTGCCCGATAAGCGGGCACAACAATAATAACGCTAAAGCGTTGGTGGAGAACTGTTTGTTAATAATTATTTGCAAACAAACCGCTCTTGGTCAAGGTTATGCAGCGAGAATTCGTTGCAAAATTGGGGTCAAGTGGAAGTGTTTGATGAGTTTTTCAAGGAGTTGGTCGGTTTCATTTTTGTCAAGTCCAAAGAAGGTCACCTCAAGATTTTCGAGATTACCCCAGCATTCAATGTGTTTGTTGTAGAGATAGTTGTGTACACGGTTGTAAGTTCTCAGTGAAGAAGTTTTGATTGTTGTCATAGCTGTTATTGTTTTTATAGTTAGAATTCGCACTTAATATGTAAACATGGCCCAAAAAATTCAAAAATTTCGGAAATATTTTTCAAAAATTTTTCAAGTCGCTGAAATATAGGCATTTGGAAATGCGTGAATATGACAACATTTTGATGATAAGAGCACCGTTAGTGCCCATCAGTCCCAGGAAAAGTTCTCACCTCTCTTATAGAGATGCACCTCATAGCCTCCTTTCCTCAGCTTCTCGGCAAGGAAATCACACTGTCTGCCTGTGGAGATATCCCACTTGTGTTCCGGCTGGCTGTACTCGATGGTCTCGATGGAGTCATGAACAATAACGTGGTGCAGGTTGGAGCAGCCGGCAAAGGCATTGAGGCCAATCTCCTTCAGTCCCTCGGGAATGTAGATGGTCTCAAGAGAGTTGATGTTCTGGAAGGCATGGTCCTTTATTTCCTTGACATAATAAGGAAAAATGATGCAGACAGGGTTCTCGCAGGCCGAACCGACGGCGACCTGGTCTTTGGTAATCTTTACGCTGTCAGTGACTTCAACACCATTCCTGAAAAATTTCACACCATAATTAGTAATTGCTAATCCCATAATCAATAAAACTATTAAGTTGTTCCTACTCCCTTCACGTGAGCGTTTCAGATGCCTCTCGTTTTTATATAATATGTTAATTTTCAGCGAAAAATTAAAAGATTTGGCCAACTTTTTTTCATCTGGCTCTTACTTTTAGAAATTCTCTACTTATATATATCAACGCAGCCTTAAAAATTTAATGATTTCAGCGTTTTTTTCAAAAAAAGTTGTGGCGATACTCGTGGATGGAACTGTTATACATGCTCGAGCAGATAGTTCACTACCGTGGGCCAATCAGGGAACTTCTTGGTACCGAACTGAATCAACTCACCCTGGAACTCACTGGCGCCGTTCTTCTCACGGTCGTCAATCAGGAAGTCGCCACGGTTGAGGTCCTTGTGGTGCGAGATGATGAGGCGTTTGTAAAAGATCGAGTCTTTGCCCTTGCCAAAGTAGCGTTGCACCCATTCTACCTTGTCGCTCAACGCTGACGGATTGAGCCACGGGGCGGTGCTAAGGATGTAGAGCTCAAAATATGGCTTCAATTTTTGCATGGCTTCGATGGCTCCAGGCATGGGATCCATCAACGAGAAGATGTGGGGGATGTCGTCGTAGTGTGGCTTACCTGTACCGTCATCTGCATACTCCCTCTTTATCGCTTCGGGCACACGATCTAGCCCGCTCTGGAAGTTGACGAGGACGTTATCCATGTCAACATACACAATCTTACCGCTGTTTAGTTTGGTGTTTTTGCTAATCATAAATCCCATAATCTAACTTAGTTTAAAAGTGATTCCTACTCCCTTCGTGTGAGCGTTTCGGATGCCTCTCATACATAATATTGTTCGCTGCAGAGAAAAATCAAAAAATTTGACCAACTTTTTTCATCAAGGCTCGTACTCCTGGCACCAATAATGGAATCGTAGTAGGAGAACGATCGCCACGGTACAGAACAGTTTGTTCCAAACCGAAATGTCATCAACAATCGAAGGCGACCAACACACGGCTAACATCAACACACCGGCCACGACATGAATGGTGGCCATAAAAGTCTTGTCTTTGTTCATAATCCCAAAAATTAAGAATCGGCATGCATCATCATGAACTGCTCATGCAGCATTAGGGCGCTGCATGGCTGGTTTCAAGTGGAAGTGCTTGGTGAAGGCGGCAAGCAGGAAGTCGGCTTCGTCCCGGTTGAGATTGAAGAGCGATACTTCGGTCTCGTCGTTGCATAACATGGTTTGCACGTCCTTGTTGTAGAAATAGTTGTGGACACGATTCATCAGATAAGGATTGTTGATTTTAATAGTGATACACATAAACTATACATTTTATATTAAAAAGGTGAATAAATTGTTTCCGAACATAAAGATACTGAAAATAAACGAGCTGAGCAAATTTTAACGCAATATTTAACATTAATTAATGTATAAATATTTACTAAATTCTACCCATTCTATATAATATGGTATTTTCTTGTAAAAAATTCAAAAATCAAGGCAACTTTTTTTCAAAATGGGTCCTAAAACCACTAATTCTGGTAGTCTATTGTGCTTTTCACAGGAAGTGGGCGTTCAGCTGGCAAATTAGGGTATTGCTTTTGCAGCGTGGCGAGTACACGTTCACTCACATCAAACTCATGCTGCAGCGAGGCAATACGGGTTTTGTGATCATTGATTCGCTCGACAAGACTTGCGAGGATGAACTGCATTGCATCATCGCGACCAGCAAACGTCGTATAATCTTCAACAGAATGGGCATCTTTGACAACAGCATCACCATTGCTCATCACTTGACGGTACTCGCTGTCCGAACGCTGAATCTCAACAACAGTCGCCCGCTTCACGGCATAGCGGTTATTCGGCGAAATGTAATACACAACGTCGCCGACCTTAGCCCGCGGATTAAAACAAGGAAGTTTTGGCATCTGTAATCTCATAGTCGTACTATATTAAGGATGGTTTTCACACTTATAACATAGTACGAAAATGAAAAAATTCAAAAGGGGACACTATTATTCTTTATGCCCCTTGATTAACTTGCGAGAAAACAGCCATTTATGCTGCTAGTTAAACTATGTTAAGTATCTCGATATTAGACTTCTTTTTCTAGGCTTCAGAAAAAACTAACGAAAGTGTTCAAGTATAAATGATAATGAAACCTCGTAATAGATATAAGATTAATTCTGAAAGAATAACCAAACTATTGCATGGTTAATTCTCTCAGTTTTTGCCAGACTTTTACCATGGCTAGGGTGTCGAGTTCACAGTAGCGGAGCAGGGCGTTGCGGGTGGCAGCGGCCTCGTCGGGGTCCATGTCTTTGATTTGGGGGAAGATGGTCATGGCGTCTCCACCGTTCTGCACACGCTCGTCGAGGTTATGGTAGTCGAGTGACGGGTCATCGGGAAACAGGGCTGGCAGCACGCTTTTGATAGAGAATGAGCTGCCCATCGCAGGCACGTAGTAATGCCCGGCACGGAAAGGCGTGATGAGATCCACGATGTTGTCGGCGATGTTGTGAAGATGTAACGCCAAATCGGGATATATCGCAGCCAACTCGTTGATGCGACCGCACTCAAAGCCCTTGTTATAGGCCAGCGAGCAGACGTTCATCGGAATATCTTGGCACAGGCGTTCGGCAAGTGCCCGCCTGGGGTCGCTGCCGTCACTTTCAGCCAGAAACTCTTTGTGAATCAACTCGCCGCCCTCGCGCTCAATGATATGCAATGAGTATTGAAAGGGCAACTGCTGGTAAGGCTTGATATGATCGAATGGCGGGATGATGGGCTGCATCGTTTCAAAGTCCAGGAAATATAGCGGATAGGTCAAACCGTCAAGGAACTCCCTGATGCCGTTGCGATCAATGTGCTCTGTATTGCCCAAAGTACATTCTACCTGTAACTGCTGCATATCACTCAACGGCTCATCACGCA
>JAEEGI010014015.1_pt1 | contig 16915 bp, 10 predicted proteins | sample 8958751 | NCBI WGS metagenome assembly JAEEGI01 (sample SAMN16246545, study PRJNA631951) | gut metagenome | biome: gut microbiome; feature: rumen; material: KS-attached | host: Bos | place: Iran: Karaj | collected 2018-10
GCGAGGTCATCGGCCCCAACACCGCCGATAGTGTCGCCCGCTGGATCTTTGGGGAGTTAGAAGTTAGGAGTTAGAAGTTAGAAGTTAGGAGTTAGGAGTTGGCATCCGCATTCATCTACATACATATCCTTGTCAATGGCTTGACGGTCTGCAAAATTTGCCCAATTCACAGGAATTCTATAACTTTGCCCACTCATTAATCGATTTACCGCATGGCAAACCTGCGCAACATATATGACTCACGTCGCATCTGGAAGGTGGTATTTCTCGCCATCTCGTTGGTGTTGGTAGCTTTGTTCCTCTACATTTCCAACAACCTGGTTAAGGACCTCGCCGAACAGGAGCGCGAACGCATGGAAATCTGGGCCGAAGCAACACAGGAACTGGCTACCATGGGTAACGGCATCGAGGTAGATGATGAGGGTAACCCCATACCATCGGCTGCTACCGATGTAGATTTCCTCTTCAGTATCATTGAGGGCAACCACAACATTCCCGTCCTGCTGGTTGATGACCAAGACAACATCTTGGATCATCGCAACTTCCGTCTTCCCGAACCAGTGGACAGCCTATCCATTGAGATGTCACCTACCAACCTGAAATTCCTGAACAAGAAGCTGCGTCATCTCAAGAATAGCGAAAACAAAATAGAAATCAAGATTGACGAGAGCACGACCCAATACCTCTACTACGAGGACTCCACGCTGTTGCGTCGCCTATCCTACTTCCCCTACATCCAGTTGGCAGTGCTGATCCTGTTCTTTGCCATCGCCTACTTTGCGCTGATGAGCATCAAGCGTGCCGAGCAGAACAAGGTGTGGGTGGGCCTTTCCAAGGAGACTGCACACCAGTTGGGTACCCCCATCTCATCGCTGATGGCATGGACCCAGTTGTTGGATTCCATGGGCATTGACAAGAGTATCGTCACTGATATGGATAAGGACGTGAAGCGCCTCTCGACCATTGCCGACCGCTTCTCCAAAATCGGCTCCATGCCCGACAAGGAACTTGTCTCCATCAACGAGGCCGTTACCAGCAGCCTGGAATACATGCGTGCACGCATACCCAAGCGCGTGAGCCTGTACATCCACACCAATGACCAGACCAACAACGGCGTAATGCTGAGTCAGACGCTATTCGCCTGGGTCATGGAAAACCTGACCAAGAATGCCGTTGACGCCATGGATGGCGAGGGACGCCTGGACATCACCGTGGAGGATAGTCCCAACAATGTCGTTATCTTGGTTAAGGACACCGGCAAGGGCATCGCACGCAAGAACTTCAAGAATGTATTCAACCCCGGTTTCACTACCAAGAAACGTGGTTGGGGTCTGGGCCTGACACTTGTCAAGCGTATTATCGAGGAGTATCACAACGGACAAATCTATATCAAGGAATCGGAGGTGGGCAAGGGTACCACATTCGGTATTGAACTCCCCAAAGTCAAATCAGAGTCATGAGTCTAACCGGCAACAACACATCACGCATCACCATGCTGGGCACTGGCAACGCCATGTGCGTCAACTGCTATAACACCTGCTTCTACCTGCATTCGCCCAAGGGCGGTATGCTCGTTGACGGTGGTGGAGGCAACGGCATACTGCAACAGCTCATCAAAGCCAAAATCCCCTTTGAGAGCATCCGCAACATGTTCGTTACCCACAGTCACACCGACCACATCCTTGGCGCTATCTGGATGATGCGTAAGATCTCGCCCATGATCTTTAAGGGCAAGCACAAGGGGCCTTTCACCATCTACTGTAACGATGTGGTGAAAAACGCACTCTACACGATGGGCGAATTGATGATTCCGCGCAAAATCTTTGATTCCATCGGCCAGACCATCATTTTGCGCGAGGTGCACGACGGTGAAACGATTGACATTGACGACATGAAGGTGACCTTCTTTGACATCGCTTCGACTAAGGTCAAACAATACGGCTTTGAGGCCAAATTGCCCGACGGACAACGCCTCGTGTGTCTGGGCGATGAGCCCTACAGCATGCAGTGTGAACCCTATGCCCGCGACTGCGACTGGCTGATGTGCGAAGCCTTCTGCCTCTACAAGGACCGCTTTGTCTTCAACCCTTACGAGAAGAGCCACAGTACCGCCCTTGACGCCGGTATGCTGGCCCAGGAACTCGGCGTGAAGCACCTCGTCCTCTACCACACCGAGGACACCCACCTCGATACCCGCGCCACCACCTACACCACCGAAGCCGCCCAATATTACCGCGGCCCCATCCTCGTCCCCGCCGACCTGGAATCCTTCGACCTCAAATAATCCCAACCGCAACCTCGACCGCCCCACCTACCTTGACAGTGGCTTGCGATATCAGATGAGATCAAATTTTTCAATATTTTGACATAAATCCTTTGTCATTAGGATTGGTTGTGAGATATTTGCGACAGATAGATGTTGCAATATCAAGATAAAACGACAAAAGCATGTATTTATAGCAGGATTTTGCAAATCAATAGAATATGTTTGTTTCGCTCGATAAATACCGTCGCAAGATGAATGGTGTGGATGTCATACCAGCCACCGAATTCCTTCGAGATCTGTGGCAAGGTGGCATTATTTGACAGTTTGACGCCATGAAGCGCATGAACATGAGTGCCCGAGCCTACGACCGCATCCTAAAGGTCGCCCGCACCATCACCGACCTCGAAGGCACCGCCGACGTCCTCGACCACTACATCATAGCTCGACATCAGCCTCACCGCAACCTCGACCGCCCAAGCTATTTGGGTAGTACACTATAAAATAGAAATACCTGTAAAGCCTGTATTTTTCGGCTCTACAAGTATTCTCTTTGCTGTTTGAACTTTTTGACCAAAACCTATTAAGATGGCTAAAGTGCTAGCCGTAGTCCTATATTACTCTCTCGGGCATACGGATAGCCTTCACAACGATCTGAAACGCGACATTCTTTTGCAGAACTTACATAACAACCACCACGGAATACGCAAGAATATCCTTGCTCCGAACATATTGGATCCATTTGCTCTGAATTATTATAACTGCCATACCAATCCTGACACCACTCCCATACATTACCGCTTAAGTCATAAAGACCTAACTCATTAGGTAACTTGGTTGCTACGGCATGTGTTTTTCCATTTGAGTTGCTGTTATACCATGCTATATCACCAATTACATCGCTCCCCGAGTACTTATATCCCTTGCCCTTATTGCCACCACGGGCAACAAACTCCCATTCTGCTTCAGTTAACAATCGAAATGGCATACCCGTCATTCTATTGAGTTTAGTAATAAATACTAGACAGTCATACCACGATACCCGTTCTACAGGACGTGCAAAGTCGCCCGTCCAACGGCTTGGGTTTTCTCCCATCACAGCTAACCATAATGCTTGAGTTACCTCAGTCTCACCTACCCAAAAGTTCGACAAAGTCACCTGATGAACAGGCGTCTCGTCACTTTGAGCATCACTACCCTGCTCTGTTGTTGCACCCATTATAAATGTGCCACCTTCAACAGAAATCATTTTGAACGAAACGCCATTAACACTGTAAGTTTGGATTCCTGAAGAAATTGGTGATGAATTGCCAAGTATCACGTCAATTACAGCGTTAACGTCGGCAATGTTAACCTCACCATCTTCATTCACGTCAGCATATAATCTGTTCTGAGCCTGACCCACTATTGTCCCAATAAATAATAAGAGGACCAAAAATCTATTACGTTTATTTTTTATCATAATACTAAACTTATTTTTGTTAACAATACAAAATAATAAAAACACTATAAAAGCTTTTGTATAAAAGTGTTTAAAGCCTCCTCTGGACATGTAAACGAAGCGTATGTTCCATCTTGAAATACAATAAGATAGGTATCATTAAATGGAATAGGTCTTTTCTCGATTGGTATATCAGAAAAATCTTTAATTATTATAATTCCATGTTCATGGGCAAAGTCAATCATTGAGAGATCGTAGTTTTTGACATTCTTAATGCCAAACATTATATTTTGCGTAAGTCTATATTTTATCATTTTTCAATAAACAGTATGCCTGATCAATCCACTCAGGTATTAATTATACAAAAAGCGTGGACTGAATTGCCACACTTCTATAGAAGGTCGTAGGAAACCCGAAGATAAAGATGAGGAAATAGCAGCCCACGCATAGCGTGAGAACCGCTTGCTTCCTTGCATCTTCAGAAAAGTTCCTACGTTTTCTATAACAAGTAAAAGCAAAACGCTTTTTTAATTAAAATGTATTGGATTGCTTGCAATCCGATTGCAAATATACACATTATTTCATAAATTGATATCATTTGCTTGCATTTTTTCTTGTTTATCTTTAGAAAAGCTGAAGCAGTATTGAATATTTATGGTTGTGAATGCTTTCATGGTAAATATGGAGCTTGTTTAAGTGGTGTTAGCTCCACTGAGTGTATAGAAATGGTACCATTTCTTCCGCTTAGATGAGTTGCCTGAATTCTCGCGAAAACTTGTGCAAGTCGAAGGCCATGAAAACTTGTTTTCAAATGGCTGAGGCGCAGCCAAGTTTATCAAAATGTGCTGGAGGTGATGCGGCAGAATTGAGTGAGGAGTTAGGAATTAGGGGTGAGGAGTTGGCATCCGCGTTCTTCAATCAAACAACTTGAACAACAATCAACAACTGTTTTCAAAACAACTGATCATTCTGAGTTTTCTGATAGGCATTCGTACATTAGTTCTCTAACCAGTTTGAAAATATTTGAGTGCTATATCAATGTGAACTGCACCCCAAAAGTTTTGTGTCTAACTTTTGGGGTGCAGTTCAAGAGGGGGCAAGGGGGCGTTGATGATACAAGAGGATTTGCTTTGAGGGCGTATCATACTCCTCCGCCCTAACGGGCACCTCCCCTATATTAGGGGATGAGTTGAGTATCAGCAACTTATTTTCGTCAAACTTACGCTGGCTTAGTTGTTGGCCATGAAGTCCTCTACATCCTTGGGGTGGTAGGGGATGCGCTTCTCGCCGAGGAAACGGCAGCCGTCGGCGGTGATGAGGATGTCGTCCTCAATGCGGATACCGCCGAAGTCCTTATAGGTCTCCAACATGTCGAAGTTGAGGAACTCGGCGCAATGACCGCTGGCACGCCAGTCATCGATGAGGGCGGGGATGAAGTAGATGCCCGGCTCGTCGGTTACAACGAAGCCTTCCTGCAAGCAACGGCCCATGCGCAGGCAGTTGGTACCGAACTGCTCCAAGTTGGGACGTGTCTCCTCGTCAAAACCGACGTAGATCTGACCCAAGCCTTCCATATCATGCACGTCCATACCCATCATGTGACCCAAACCGTGAGGCAGGAACATGGCGTGGGCACCGGCAGCTACGGCCTCGTCCACGTCGCCCTTCATCAGACCCAGTTCCTTGAGGCGCTCGGTCATCCTGCGGCAGACAGCCATGTGCACGTCCATATATTTCATACCTGGCTTAGAGATATCCAGGGCCAGGTCATGGCACTCCTCAACAATACGATAGATGTCCAACTGGCGCTGGTCATACTTACCGTTGACGGGCATCGTGCGGGTGTTATCGCTGCAGTAGAACTCCATCGTCTCGGCACCGCAGTCACACAGGGCGAGGCGGCCAGCCTCCAGCGGAGCCATCGACGGGTTGCCGTGCATAATCTCGCCATGCTGCGAGAAGATGGTGGCAAAGCTGTTCTTGGCACCATAGCTCAAGGCGATACCATCAATCTGACCACCGATGTATTTCTCGGTCACGCCCGGCTTGATGAGGCGCATAGCGGTAGTGTGCATCAGGTAGCCCACCTCGGCGGCACGCTCCATCTCGGCAATCTCCTCGGCAGTCTTGACCGAACGCATGTTGATGACTGCCATGCGCAGGTCATGGCTGACGGCCTCGGCTTGCTTATCGGGATGAATGCCCAGCAGGTCCATGATCTGGATCTTGGTGTCGTGGCGGTAAGGCGGCAGGAAATGGATGCGGCGACCTTTGGCCTTGGCCTCGTCACAGATGACCTGCAACTGTTTCATGGGAGCTGAATTGGCCACGCCCACTTGGGCAGCCATGTCGGCCACACTGTCCACCGAGCCATACCACACGATATCCTCGATATCGATGTCATCGCCAATGAGTGTTTCCTTGTTATTGTCAATGTCGATTACACCCACCAACCCATCGCGCTGCTGGCCGAAGTAGTACAAGAATGACGAGTCCTGACGGAATGGACCATAGGCATTGTTGGGATAGTTACACGGTGACTCGTTATTGCCGAAAAGCAAAACCACGCCATCGCCCACGAGCTTCTTTAACTCGTTGCGACGACCGATGTAAGTTTCTTTACTGAACATGATAAGAAAGTAATTTTTTAAGTTTATGTTGTTGATTGATTTTTCAAGAATCATGCAAAGATACAGTTTTTCATCCAATATCTCATCTCCAGACGAAAATAAAAAACCGAACCCCTAGACCCATACACAAAGTGCCGCATCAGCGGCACTTGTTTTATTCCATCGGGATAGCCTTGATGGTACCGAGTTTACGGACGGACACCTTGCTGGGGTTGCCCTTGTAATAGACCTTGCCCGTGCCACTGCCACTCACCTTGAGCTCGCCACCATTGACGTCACAGCCCATCGACCCCGTGCCCATGATGCGACACGAGACATTGGTCGCCTTCACTTTGTCGGCCTGTATTTCGCCCGTTCCCACCAGTCGCAATGACAAGTCATCACAGGAGCCGTCGGCAATAATTTTTCCCTTACCACTCAATATCTGCAGCTCAAGTTGTGATGCACGCACTCCTCGCACGATGACTTTTCCATTATCGGTGAGCCTTACCTTGAAATTTTTCAGTGGTGGCAACTTTGAAACACGCAGGACGCTGTCGCCTGCATTTTCGGCCTCCTCAAGCGTTGATGAATAAAGCGTCAGGACAGGCAGATTTTTCAATTTCTCAAAGTCATCATTCATCTGAATACTCAACCGACCGTTACTGGAATAAGAAAAAATCAGCGCATCAGCAATTTCCTGCGAGCAGTTGAACACAACCAGTCCGGCTGAGTCAGGATTACAGCAATAGTTCACATTAATGTTGTCAATGACGGTCAGGCGGTTGAAATCACTCACCTTGACCACATGGTGTTTAGTCTGCGCATTTGCAGAAAGCAACACACTTACTGTCAATATGATACTAATCAAGACTCTTTTCATGAATGCTTTCTTCGTTTTGATATTCAATATAAGGTAAAATATTCTTCTCAATATGATCCAGGATGCTATCAAGCTCGGCACGCGTGTCGGCACGCAGCATGGCGATGCGTGTCGGGCGGAAGTTACGAATGCCCTTAAACAGGGGCGTGGCAGCCAGATGGCGACGGATGTGCAGAATGCCACGATACTCGTCGATGCGGTCGATGCTCTCATCAATCTGACGACGCACCAATGCCATCTTTTCCTCATTGCTGATCACCGGTACTTCTCCCGTGAGCAAGAACTGCTTCATTTCTCTGAAAATCCAAGGGGCACCGATACTTGCCCTGCCCACCATCACGCCGTCAACGCCATAGCGGTCAAAGCACTCCTTCACCCGCTGCGGCGTGGTCACGTCACCGTTACCGATGATGGGAATCTTCATGCGAGGGTTGTTCTTTACCTCGCCAATGAGGGTCCAGTCGGCCTCACCCGTATAAATCTGGGAACGTGTGCGGCCGTGAATCGTGAGGGCAGCGATACCGCAGTCCTGCAACTGTTCGGCAAGTTCCACAATGATTTTACTGTTATGATCCCATCCCAGGCGTGTCTTTACCGTCACTGGCAAGTCAACGGCCTTGACCACTGCCCGAGTAATCTCAAGCATCAACGGGATGTTGCGCAACATGCCGGCACCACTTCCTTTACCGGCAATTTTCTTCACAGGACAGCCCCAGTTGATATCGATGAAATCAGGCTTGGCGGTAGCAGCAATGCGTGCTGCCTCGACCATTGAGTCCACGTCGCGGCCATAAATCTGGATCGCTGCAGGACGCTCGCCAGGAGCTATCGCCATCTTCTGGAAGGAACGCTCGATGCTGCGAATCAACGCATCGGCACTGACAAATTCAGTATAGACCAAATCAGCCCCCTGCTCACGGCAGATGAGCCTAAACGACTGGTCAGTAACATCCTCCATGGGTGCCAACATCACGGGGCGTTCGCCCAAATCTATATTCCCTATTTTCATCGTGAAATAGTGCCTCCTGTTCGTTTTACAGTGCGAAATTACGACAATTTGTCCAACTGCACAACCCATTAACGCATTTTAGAACAATATTAAGGAAATTTGTAACTATACCCCCAGCATGTCAGACCCAAGAACTCATAAGCAGAATCACATCCAGCCCAATAAGCTATAATTTGCCACGAAGGCCGATTTTTACCCATTCGTGGCAAATTATAGCTTATATTTTGCCACGAATAACTCTTTTTATATCTTCGTGGCAAATTATAGCATTTGTCTTGTTCATTCAAACAAAACAGCCAAGGGCGTCCCCCTGGCTGTTTCACATAGCATAATGCCTAATGCTATTCTTACCACTGTTGCGACAACAAGTAATTGATCAACGTTGTCACATCACCGATCTTGACATTGTTGTCCAGGTCGCAGTCGGCAGCCTCAACACTGATTCCAGAGGCATCACCCGAGAGCAAGTAGTTGATGAGTGCAGTCACATCGTTGATTTTCACCTGGCCGTCCATATCCACGTCGCCACGCATTGCTACCGACTGGGTAGTAACCGTGAAGTAGTAGTCGCGGTCAGCTACGATGTCATAGTCGGGCAACTGCAAACCGTTGTTCCAGTTGTTGAAAATCAAGTGATAATTGCCGCTGTTGGTATCAAGCAAGAAGACCTTGTAGTTGAAACCGTTGATAATGGAATCACCCACGCTGGCTTCTCCAGGCCAAGCTCCGAAGAGCTCGCTGTCACCCCATGCATACAGACCAAGGGCATCCCAACCCGTCAAGTCGTTGACAAAGATGTAATGCTGCGAAGCAGGAATCTTGGGCAGCTCACCCTTGATGCTGAAATCATCGATACTCAGCGCCATGGCACCCTGAGCTGCATCGCCACTGGCCACGCTGATATCCCACGCCAGATACAGGTCGCATCCGCGCGAAAGCTTGGTGCCAAGCACACCGCTCACGGGAACAGTTTCGCCAGGTACGGTCTCATAACCTGCCGTCTCGCTGTCAGGAGCAAAATAGGTATAGAAGTCATTACCCGCGCTCGTCCAGTTGCGGCCATCGATAGAATAATAGAGCTGTACGGCAAAGCCCGCACTGTTGTTACCCTTGCGATACTTCTCAACGTTGTAGGTAATGTTGACATTCTCAATGTCCTTCTTGCCAGTATTGAGCAGGTGGGCATAGACGTTGACACAGCGTGTGCCATTAGCCACACCAGTCGAGATGCCACCCAGCGCACGGTCATTACCAGCATTGTCACCGAAGTTCCAGGTACCGTTCTTGGCATTGCTGGGCAGACTCACACCGCCACTGTACATCGTCTGCTCGTCGGCCTGGTCAAAGCGACCCACGGTGCGCGGTGCAGTGAGGATGCGGTCAATGCGCCAAGCTGCAGGCAGGGAGGCAGTTGCCTCATCACCCATGGAGTCAAAGTTCTCACTAGCGCTCAGCGTGGTTTCATTGAGTTCAATAGCGGGATAGGTCACAACCTCGGTCTCGGCAGTAGCCACCTTGACAGTTGCGTTCTGGGTGAAATTACCCATCGTGGCGGTCACGTTAAACTCACCATTCGTACCGTTGCTGGTGAAGATGCCAGCAGCATCGATGTCACCACCATCGCTCAGAGTCATCACTACGGGCTCGGGAGCCTCAATTTCCATACCGAACTGGTCGCGCACGGTAACCTTGTAGTGAACCTGACCTGCGGTGTGATCCACATAGTTAGTAAAGCCGTTCAAGGCACGGCTGGCATAACCACGCATGGATGCAGCATCGGCAGCACTCAGTCCGCTGGGAGCCCATGTGATATCCATGGGATCAACACCGTAGATGAGTCCGTATTCCATAGCAGCAGCCATATAAGTGGCCTTGAGGGTCGGATGACGGTCATCAAGGAACCAAGTGAGGGTGCCAGCGCTACCCTCCAGGTCATACACTTCCTGATAGGCGACGCCCACAGGACACAGGGTCACACCCAAATCAAGAGCTACATCCTGATAGTTCTTGACGAACGTAGCATTAAAGGCGGTGTAATTCTCCCAGTCACCACTGTAAGCCCAGTTGACAGGCACGATGATGATGGCATTGGGATTGGGGCAATACTCGCGGATGTAGTCCACCCAACGCTTCACATTGGCACGGAAGGTCTCGATATTGGTGCGGGGCAGCGAACTCTGTTCCTGCAGGATAATGTGGCTCCAAGCCTCGCTACGTACAAGCATCTTGGCACCAGGATTACCATCCTCGGCCACGCCATCACCCTCTTCCCAGTGCGTCAGTAGAGACTTGCCAAGCAGGGTGTGCTTGGTCCAGTTGGCATCCTTGCCCATAGCCTGAGCAATACCGTTGAACACAGCATCCTGGTCATTATAATAGATAAGACTGTTGTTCAGCGAGAGTACCTTGACTTGCTCGGGCAACTCAGGAACGAGCACGACGTCGGCAGGCTGCAGCGTCATCGTGGTCGGAGTGGAGGCTGCCAGCGTGAGGGTGTATTCACCCGTGGCAAGGTTGAAGGTCACGTCATAAGTACCCGGAGCGGTCGATACCTTGCCAGTGGCACCCTTGACGAGCGTACCGCTCGTGTTGTCGCCGGTGAGGTCGCTCTCGGCACCCCAAACGCCGCCCATACCCAGGCGTTGGTAGATACGCCAGTGACTGTAGCCGTCGCCCACAGCAGGCATCGTCACCTGACCCTTAAAGGTCTTGCCATCCACAAGGTCCAGTTTGCCCGAGGCATCCATGTAATTCCAGCCGTTGTTGTCACCGATAACATAGACCGCAGTCAAGCCCGTGTCATCATCGTCACTCTCAAGCAACAAGGTGGCGGCACCGTTATTGATGTTGAGCACGATGCGCTTGCACACGAAGGTGATGCCACCGCAAGAAATGTTGTCGTTGGTACCCAGCACAAGGTTGTAGGGCACGTCCACCTGGACACTCGTGCCATTGCTACCGTAGTTGCAGGCACTGGTCCAGCCCGAGTCAGCCACCTTGAACTGGCCGCTCAGCGTCTTGTCATAGAGCACATAGGTGCCATTGCCCTCGTCGCTGAATTCCCAGTCGGTCACAGCACCCCAGCTGTTCACTTCACCGCGCAGGTAGATGCCCGATGCTACAAACGGGGGACGTGAGGGGTCAATATAGCCTTCATAGTTTTGAGGGTCAGTGATTTCAGTTACTTCATCCTTAGTAAGGCACAGGTAGTAGTCACGATTGGCTGTGATATTGGTGCTCAGGCTATTGCTCGTGTTGTCGGTAAACAGGAGCACATGGTCGGCACCGTCCATGTCGAGCGACCATACCTTATAGGTCACACCGTTCACCACGGCACTGCTGGCAGCAGCCTCGGCTGCACCACCATCAATAGCCATGTACATGGTACTCCACTTGGTGACGTCTTCCACATAGATGTAACATGACTGGTCCTGCGAGGCAAAGGTGGCGTCGATCACCACATTATCAATAGCCAAACCCATCGCCTTGTTGGGGCTGGTACCGCTAGCTACACTGATGTTCCATGCTAAGTACAGGTCATTACCTGCAGCAAGGTCCACCTTGAGCTGCTTGCCGTCAATGGCAGTAGTGCTGATAGGCACGACAGCAGCGCCCTGGGTGGCGGCATCGGGAGCGAAATAAGTATAAAAGTCCTCACCGGCACTCGTCCACGTCACACCATCGGTCGAGATGTAGAGTTGCACTGCAAAGCCGGCGGCGTTGTCGCCGTCGCGATACTTCTCAATGTCATAACCGAGGGTCAGCTTTGTGATGGCCTCATCGCCCGCATTGTGCAGGCAAGTCATCACGTTGATACAACGTGTACCACCATCAACCGTGGTGGACAGACCGCCCACCGAGCAGTCACTAGGCACGCTACTGGAAGCAAAATTCCAGGTACCATTCTTGGCATTGCTGGCCAGGCTTGTGCCGCCAGTGTACATTACCTGGGTCGCAGCCGTGGCATAGCTACCCACCGTGCGGGGCGCACTCATCTGGCGCTCAATACGCCAGCCCTGCGGCATGTTCAGCGTCGCTGCCTGGGCATCGCTGTCCCACATGCTGTCAAAATCCTGGGTCACCTGCGGTGTGCCGGCTGTCATCGGCAGCGCATCCTGCGCCCAAACTTTACCGCTCCATGCACTCATCATGAGCACGGCAACGGCAAGACTGAATAAAGTTGAGAATCTTTTCATTTTGTGACAGTTTTTTACAGTTAATTGTAATAAGCATTTGTCACAAAATTATATAAATAATGAACGCATAAAATGAAGTCTAAAAAAAATCAAGCTCACCAAACAACCTAACTATATGAAAATAAGTATTTTACATTTTTATCATTACTTAAGAAATCTAAATTTCAATCCATCTGATAATACTACTGTTTTCAGTAACCATCCTTACAAAAATAACGCTATCCCTGACCTCATTAACTGAAATCAGGGATAGCGTTAAAGGCTTAATCGTAGATTCAAGCCTTGGCCTTGACGGGGGCCTAATGATTAGTTCTTTTTAGCCTTCTCTTTGCAGTCAGGGCACTGCTGGTCGGCGGGCTTGTCGCACTTCTTGCCTTCCATCTTCTTGTCCTTGCAGCAATCCTTCTTGTCAGCAGCAGCCTTGTCGCACTGCTTGCCTTCCTTGCACTCATGCTTCATGCCAGCAGCCTTGTCGCACTGCTTGCCTTCCTTGCACTCATGCTTCATGCCAGCAGCCTTGTCGCACTGCTTGCCTTCCTTGCACTCATGCTTCATGCCAGCGGCCTTGTCGCACTGCTTGCCTTCCTTGCACTCATGCTTCATGCCAGCGGCCTTGTCGCACTGCTTACCCTCCTTGCACTCGTGCTTCTGGGCAGCAGCTGCCTTAGCCTTGCAGTCGGGGCACTGCTGATCGGCGGGCTTGTTGCAAGCCTGACCGTCCTTGTGATCTTTACATTCGTGTTTCTTCTGAACAATTTCCTGCTTGGCCTTATTGGGGGCCTTGGTGGCTTGTGCAGACATTGCTCCAACAGCAAATACTGCCACCAAAAGAGTCATTAAAAACTTCTTCATTTTCTAGATTAATTAAAATTGATAGTTGATTATTTGGCGTCAAAATTAGCAATAAAAACCGATATAATTGACTATTTAAGTTTTTTTTGGTTTAATCGTCTGTAAAATTTTGATATTTGCCTATAAAACGAGTACTTTTGCACCCACTTATAAAACATCATTTAAAATCGACACTGAATATTATGTCAACCTATACAGTTTCCGACCCCCGCAAGGTAACGACAAAGCGTATTGCCGATATGCGTCTGGCGGGAGAGAAAATCGCGATGATTACCGCCTATGACTTCACAATGGCTACCCTGGTGGATCAGGCCGGCATCGACATCATTCTGGTGGGCGACAGCGCCTCCAACGTCATGCAGGGCAACGCCACGACCATCCCCATCACCATTGACGACATGATCGTCTATGGCCGTACGGTAGTCCGTGCTGTCAAGCGTGCAATGGTCATCGTGGATATGCCCTTCGGCACCTATCAGGGCGACCCCATGGAGGCTCAACGCAATGCTGTGCGCATCATGCAGGAAACCGGGGCCGATGGCGTGAAACTGGAAGGCGGACGTGAGATGCGTGCCGCCATCGAGATGATCCTGCGGGCAGGTATTCCCGTGATGGGACATCTGGGATTGACGCCTCAGAGCATCAATAAGTTCGGTACCTATTCCACCCGTGCCCAGGACGAAGCCGAGGCTACGCGCCTGCTCGCCGACGCTAAGGTGCTGGCCGAAATCGGCTGCTTCGGCATTGTGCTGGAGAAGATTCCCGCCACGCTGGCCGCCAAGGTCACCCAGAGCATCAACGTACCCACCATCGGCATCGGCGGTGGCGGTGCATGCAGTGGCCAGGTGCTGGTACTCCACGACATGTTGGGCCTGAACCGCGAGTTCAAACCCAAGTTCCTGCGCGTCTATAACAACCTGGGCGAACAGATCATCGACAGCGTGGGCAACTACATCAGCGACGTCAAGAGTGGCGACTTCCCCAACGAGAACGAACAATACTAAATCCCACCACTCATGCGAGCCGGGTCAATACTGCGGATAGCCATAATGATATGGCTATGCATGTGTTGCTCCGTGGCTCATGCCGGCGAGCGCTATCACGTGGACTCGCTGCTCAAAATGCTTGATGCCGTCATCGACAGCAGCGCCTACTATGACCAGCAACTGCAGCAGCATCTGGTGCGGTACAAGAAGATGTATGAGAATGCTCCCAATCAGGAGGGTCGCTTTGAACTTGCCCACACACTGTTTCTCAATTACCGCAAGTACAGGCTGGACTCAGCGCTCTACTATGCCCGCCAGCGAGTCAAGATGGCTGACGGAGTGCTTTCGCTTGACTCGTTATCGTCGGCCCGCCTTGACGAGGCCGATGCCCTGAAATGCCTAGGGCGCCTTAATGATGCTCTGGCTGTACTCGACAATATTCCCCACACCCCTTACATCAAGGGTAACGCCCATTTCTATTACCTCTACCACAGCATCCTGCTCTCCCTGTCGCAAATGACCACCGATGCCGACGAGATAGCCTATTACAAGCCCCTGCTGATGCACTACCGCGACACAGTGAACATAGTGAACAGTGATGACCCATTGACAGTGTGTGTCAACACCTGCGAAATTGAGAAGAGCCGCGGTCACATCCAGGAAGCACTCGACGGGCTACTGCAGTTCGGCAAGTCGCACAGCAACTTGGTGTCCAACTCTGCCATCTACTGGTTTGTGCTGGGCGACACCTATCGCGATATCGGTGACACCCAAGGGGCAAAATACTGCTACACCATGTCGTCAATTATCGACAAGCGCAACTGCAACAAGACCTATACCTCACTGCAATCGCTGGCCTGGATGCTGTATAAGGAGGGGGACACCGAGCGTGCCTACCGCTACATCACCTGTTCGCTTAATGATGTGATGACCAGTAACGCTCGCAGCAGGCTCTCGCTCGTGGGCGAGTATCTGCCTATCATCACTACCGCCTATTCACAAAAACAGCGGGCCTCATACACCAGGCGCAACATCCTTATTGTCGCCGTCCTCATTGCCGCCGCCCTATTGAGCATCCTGCTGTGGGGTATCTATAAGAGAAACAAACACTTGACGATGATGCACAACGAGCTAGCAGTCAAGAACGACAAACTGCTGTCACTCAATGCCCAACTAGAAGAGCTCAACAAGGAACTCGTCGAGAGCAATATGATTAAGGAAGAGTATATCGGGCAGTTGTTCAACTTGTGCTCCAATTACATCAGCGAGGCCGAGAAAAACCGAATCAGCATCCTCGGCAAACTCAAAACGGGCAAAAACAAGGAGCTACAGGCTCAGCTCGACCAATCGACCATGAAGCAGGACCTAAGCCAGCTGTTCTACAATTTTGACATGATTTTTTTGGAGCTTTTCCCTGAATTCATCGAGCGTTTTAATGCTCTGCTACGCCCAGGTGAGCACATCGAGGTTAAGGGTAACAACCTGCTCTCGCCCGAGCTGCGCATCTACGCATTGGTCAGGCTGGGTATCAACGACAGCGTCAAGATTGCCAGTTTCCTGCATTATTCCCCCCAGACAGTCTATAACTACAGGCTCAAGACCCGCAACCGTTCGGACCTGCCCAAGGACGAATTTATCGCACACGTGAGGCGGTTGTGAATAACGAGGGGATGGCTGTTGTGGCCATCCCCTCGCTTTGACGTTCCTCAAGTGTGAGGAAGAGAGTATAGAGAGAACGTTACTTCACATCCACAATGTGGCCCCACGCGTCATAAGCAACACCGTCACGAATGATCAGCAGACGTCCGTTGCTAAATATCTTTTGCACTTGAGGCGACATCACATCATCACGGATGTCAATGACACCTGACGGAATCTGCTCGTCACCACGCAACTTGGCAACACAAGCCTCAACCTCTTCCATCTCAAGATAGCCGCCATTGACAAAGTGGGCAGCGATGGCATCCTTTAAGGTGGGCAACAAGGTGCCGATAGCCGGATAGGTGTAGAGTACCCTACCACCGCTGTAGGCGGCATGTGAAGCGATTGCATCATCAAGTGTCACAGCAGTGTAAACCGTGGGCACGGCATTGGGACCTGAGGGCAAAATCAGCGGGTCAAAGCCCGTGAGCAGATAGAAGGCGTAACGCAACTGATTAGAATGGCGATACTCTGAAATCTGCATGTCGCTAGTACGCATGTAGTCGGCAGCGATGTCATCCCACGATGCACCACACATCGCGGCAAGAACCCCTGAGAACACACCGGTGCGGTCAGCTCCCAAGTGGCAATGGATCTGGAACGGAACGGGATGGTCCTCATCGTTGATAAAGCGCACAATTTCCTGGATCCACTCAGCGAAGCGGCTTTGGTCGGTGTAATAGAGGGCATGGTCATAGGAAGGCGTGTGACCGTTCTGCTTGCCCACATAGAGCACACGGTGATTGCTGATAATCGCACGGTAGTAATCGGGAATGCTAGTGGTGTAGGTTGTGCCGTTGACGGTGTAAGTTGCGGTACCATCCTCCGACTCCAAATTGCCCGACAGAGCGATGTCGCAATTGATTCCGGCCTCGGTTGCCAAGGCGGCAACCCACTCGAGACGTGCACGCTCGGTGTCATATTGAGCACGCGATGAGTGATAGGGATGGTAGGAGCGGTATAAGTGCTGGGTGC